>Ga0196964_10000886_pt1 | contig 16271 bp, 12 predicted proteins | sample S1_10metaG_FD_148615 | JGI IMG/M metagenome (GOLD analysis project Ga0196964, IMG submission 148615) | Soil microbial communities from Anza Borrego desert, Southern California, United States - S1_10 | ecosystem: Environmental > Terrestrial > Soil > Desert | place: USA: California | collected...
AAAGACGTCGCAATGATTCAGCGACCGTAGGTCGCGTCGCAGTTCTCCCCTCCGCTCATAGGGGAGGGGCGGGGGAGAGGTCAAAGAGACGCTGCACACGATCGGCCTCGTCAGTAGATGGGTGAGAGTTCGGGAAGTCGTGCTTCCGTTGCAGTAGCCGTTCTCCCCTCCCTTTTTAGGGGAGGGGCCGGGGGAGAGGTCGAGACGCGCGAAATTACAGATCAGGCTGGAAAAACAGAAAGAGCACCAATGAGTAACGAAAAGAAAGACACCCCCGCGCCGGCGCCTCAGGCTGGTGTTGGAACCGGGTCGGCTCCGCCGCTGGTTCCAGGTCAGCCCACGCCCGCTGGCGCGCCGGCTGCCGGTACCGCTGCGGCCACTATCGAAGCACCCAAGCCTGCCGCGCCTGCACCCGCTGCGCCGCCGGCTGGAGCTCCTCCCGGGGCGCCCGCGCCCAAGCCACCGGTGATTGAACTGCCCAAGGCACCCGATGGCCAGATGTGCCTGCGCGTGAACGGCAAAGATCATTTCATCAACCCGAAAGCGCATCGCAGCCTGATCGGCGCGCTGCACTCGCTCGGCTACGACGTGCCGCATTTCTGCTACCACCCGGGCCTTGAGCCCGACGGCAACTGCCGCATGTGCTATGTCAATCAGATCGACGTCATGAGCGGCAAGCCCATCATGGCGCCGAATCTGGCCGCGCAGCCGCTGCAGATGTACCCCAAGCCGATCATCTCCTGCCGCGAGCCGCTCAATCCCAAGGGCATGGTCATCGAGACTGAAACGCCGGATGTGATTAAGGCGCGGCAGTGGGTCATGGAATTCCTGCTGATCAATCATCCGCTCGACTGCCCCGTATGCGACAAGGCCGGCGAGTGCATGCTGCAGAACAATTCGTTCGAGCACGGCAAGGCCGACAGCCGCTTTGAAGAACAGAAGAATGAAAAGGCGCCGAAGGACCTCTGTGCGCCGGAGCAGGAACACGGCATCAAACTCTGGACCGACCGCTGCATCACCTGCACGCGCTGCACGCGTTTCCTGGATGAGGTCTCTGGCACCAGCGAGCTCTATGTTATCAATCGCGGTGATCGCAGCGAAATCGACATCATGCCGGGCCATCCCGTGGACAACGCGCTCAGTGGAAACATTGTCGACATCTGCCCGGTCGGCGCATTGATCGACCGCGACCTGATGTTCAGCTACCGCGCCTGGTACCTGCAGAAGACCAAGTCTATCTGTCCGGATTGCTCGAAAGGCTGCAACATCGAAGTTCAGGCGCAGAAGCAGTACGTGCGCCGGCTGCAGCCACGCGAAAATGTGGACGTCAACGGCTGGTGGATGTGCGATCACGGCCGCTTCGATTTCGGCTACATCAATGACAAGAACCGCGTGGTCATCTGCAAGCAGGACGGCAAGGCCAGCATGGACATCCAGGGCGTGGCCTACAAGACGGGCGCGAAGCTCGCCGAATATGCGAAGAAAGATCCCGCGTCTGTCGCCGGCCTGATCAGTGCGTTCATGACCCTTGAAGAGATGCATACGTTCAAGCAGCTCTTTGCTGAGACGCTCAATAGCGTGCAGGTCGGCGCGCTGGCGCAGGAATCCGGCAAGGAAGAAGTCTTCCCGAAGTTCAAGATTGAGGCCGACAAAAATCCCAATCGCGCCGGCCTGAAGCTCATCTTCGGCGGGGATGTTGAAGCCAATACGGCGAAGATCATACAGGGCATCAACGCGGGCAAGATCAAGGCGCTGTACCTGGTCGCCGGAATGCCGCACTTCACGCCCTCAGCGGAACTGCTCGCGGCGCTCAAGAAGCTTGAGTACCTCGTCGTCCAGGATCTGCTGGCCGGTCCGCTCAGTGAGCTGGCGCATGTGCTGCTCCCGGGTTCGAGCTACGCTGAGAAAGACGGCGTGTTTGTCAACAGTCATAACCGGGCGCAGGTGATTCGTCGCGCCATCGATCCGCTCGGCCACGGCCACGACGATCTGGCGATTCTGCAGCGCGTTCTACGCGCGGCGGGGGCGGTGGATACGAAGCTGGTCTCGGCGCGCGAAGTTTTTCGGCGCATGGGCGAGAGCTATCCGGACCTGGCGGGGCTGACGCATCAGGTGCTGGGCGATAAAGGTCGTGTTCTGGGCCAGAAGGTGGAAAACAAATGATCGGAAGTTTTCTAGGCATACCCGACGAGTACCTCCTGAAGCTGATCCCGGTTCTGATCGTGTTCTTCGGACTGCTGAACGTCGTGCCGCTGCTCGTGTTCCTTGAACGCAAAGTCTGCGCGTGGATTCAGAACCGCGAAGGCCCCAACCGCGTCGGCATTCTCGGACCGGACAGCCCGCTTGAAATTCTGGGCATCAACACGGGAAAAACGCGTTTTCTCGGCGGCTTCATGCAGCCGCTGGCGGACGCCATCAAGCTGATCACCAAGGAGTACTTCATACCGGCCGGCGCCGACCGCCTGCTGTTTATGCTCGGGCCGGTCTTTGCCATGTTGCCGCCGCTGCTGGCGTTTGTGGTTATCCCTGTCGCGCCCGATCTGAAGATCGGCGACTGGGTAATCAAGATGCAGGTGGCCGATCTGCATGTCGGGCTTCTTTTCATTCTTTCTGTAGGATCGCTCTCCGCCTACGGACTGGCCTTTGGCGGATGGGCCAGCAACAACAAGTATGCGCTGCTGGGCGGCGTTCGTGCGATGGCGCAGATGATCAGCTATGAAATTGGAATGGTGATCGTTTTGCTGTCAGTGGTCATGACGTTTGATTCAGTTTCGCTTCGTGAAATGGCTTTGATCCAGGCCGGCGCTGAACGGGGAGCAGACGGAACGCTCTCGGGTGCGTCGAACTGGATCTGGCACTGGGGGCTTTTCAGCCAGCCGCTGGCGTTCATCCTGTTTACGATCTGCGCGTTTGCCGAAAATAATCGCCTTCCCTTCGATCTGGCCGAGTGCGAAGCCGAACTCGTGGGCGGCTATCACACTGAATACAACTCGATGGGCTTCGGCATGTTCTTTCAGGGCGAGTACATCGCGATGCTCTCAATGGGCGCGCTGATCGCGACGTTCTTCCTCGGCGGCTGGCACTATCCGGGCTACGCCTCGGTGGCAGCGACGAGTTCCATTTTAGCGGTGCTGCTTGGTCTGGCGTCGTTCGGACTGAAAGTCATGGCCTTCATTTTCTTCTCGATGTGGGTGCGCTGGACGCTGCCGCGCTTCCGCTGGGATCAGCTCATGGATATCGGCTGGAAAGGCATCGTGCCGCTGGCGCTGGCGAATCTGCTGCTGACCGCATTCTTGAATCTGCCGGGCACCTTTGGCAAAAAGCCCACACCGAAGGCGACGACAGCGATGGTTGAAAAGAAGTAACGGAACACGACTTCAACACGGAGGCACGGAGAGCACGGAGGTCACGGAGAATTCTTAAGAGGGGTCGCGATCAAAGTCGTTCCTTTAGAAAGCAGTTCTCTGCGCCTCAGTGCCTCTGCGGTGAAAAAGTAAGATTGGAGTAGAAGATGGCAGGACATGGACACGATGACGCGGCGCACGGGCATGGGCACGGCGATGCGCACGACGACCAGGGGCATGTAGGCGCAGGCGATCCCAAGCGCAAGCAGTCGTTCCTGGAGAAGATGTATTTTCCCGAAATCGTCAAAGGCCTGGGCAACACCTTCCGCCACATGTTTACGCGCAGCGCCACGACGGATTACGACGGCACGCAGCGCGAAAAGTACAAGGAACCCACGTCGATTCTCAACGGCGAAGGCAAGTGGCATATTCCGCGCCCGGGCTACCGCGGCGAGCACTACCTGAAAAAAGACGACGCCGGACACGTGAAGTGCGTCGCTTGTTTCATGTGCGCGGCGGCCTGCCCGGCGGAGTGCATTCACATCGAAGGCGCGCCGACGCCGCCGGACTGGAAGGACCGCGAGCGCTACCCAAAGCGCTTTGAAATCGATCTGCTGCGCTGCATCTACTGCGGCTACTGTGAAGAAGCCTGCCCCGTCGATGCGATCGCTCTTTCGTCAACGTACAACGTGGTCTCCTCGACGCGCGAAGAGAAGGTTTACACGAAAGACCGCCTGCTGGCTGATGGCGAGAAATACGGACTGAGCTTGAGCCAGCATCATTACCGGCCGGACGGAGTCCCGGGAGCATTGCCGGCGCCCAAAGGTCACGGGCATTGAGCTCACGCAAAGGCGCAGAGACGCAAAGGAAACAGCGGTAGAGATTGAGTACACAGGCGTACGATTGGTGGGCGTGCTGATTCCTTCTCCCCTCTGGGCCTGTGGGGAGAAGGCCGACGTGAGCGGAGCGAACGCGGGATGAGGGGTGAGCGCTGATTGCAATCAACGCGTCGTCCCTCACCCCGAGCTCGCTTTGCTCGCTCGGCGCTCTCCTCAGAGCTCCCGGAGGGGAGAGGGAACAAGGCTTCCACTTGAAACGCGGTGTGTGTGGGCTAAAAATTTTCGAGTACACGCTTTAATGTACCCGGCGGCGCATCAGCGGCCGCGACGATGAAGCTGAAGGGAAAAACCTGCGGCCATGTTGGACTTTGTTTTTGTTGCTGCTGCGACCGTCTGCATCCTTTCGGGGCTGCTGATTGTGTCCCAGAAGAACCCGGTGTACTCGGTGGTTTACATGCTGCCGTTTTTTCTGGGCATGACCACGCTCTTCGTGCTGCTGAGCGCCACGTTCCTGGCGGCCATCCAGATGATCGTTTACGGCGGCGCCATCCTGGTCGTCTTCCTTTTCGTTATCATGCTCATCAATTTAAAGCCGGAAGAACTTCGCGACGACATGCACCTGGGTCCGTCGCTGCTCTCTGCTATTGGCGCGGGGCTGCTGTGCGGCATCATCGCCAAGTTCGTACGCAACGGCGTTCCCGCTGAAATCGCCACGCGCACCGCAACCGGTACCGACGGCACAAGGCAGATCGTGCCGGACAACCTGTTCACCGCATTCTCCGCGCCGCTGAACGACACAATGTTCGGTTCGATCGGCGATATCGCCACGCCGCTGTTCAAGAACCACGTCGTTCCCTTCGAACTGGCCTCCGTGCTCATCGTCGTGGCGATGCTCGGCGCCGTACTGCTTTCAAAGAAACGAGTCTAAACACGCCATGGATCTGCTCATCGCCATGCAGGATTTCATTCTCGCCGTGGGCACTGAAATGCCCGGAGTCTTCAATCTCCGCAATTGCCTGGTGCTTGGCGGCATCCTGTTCTCTATTGGCGCCTGGGGCGTGATCGCACGGCGCAACATCCTGATCGTGCTCATCTCGCTGGAACTGATGCTCAACGCCGTCAACCTCGTGCTTGCCAGCTTCGCGCGCGCACATGCCAACCTGGCGCACCAGACCATGAATCCCAACGCAGGACAGACCGGACAGATCTTCGCGCTGTTCATCATCGCCGTCGCGGCTGCCGAAGCAGCAGTTGGATTGGCGATCGTGATTACGTATTTCCGCAATCGCGAGACGGTGGACACGCGCGACATGACCTTGATGAAGCAGTAGTCAGAAGTGTTGCCGGCGTGTTTGCGGGCAGCGCGGAATTCAGGATGTACCCTCTCCCCATGGGAGAGGGCCGACGTGAGCGAAGCGAAGGGGTGAGGGTCGGCGCCGCCATGCAGGCAGCGTGATTCCCTCACCCGGCACTCGCTGTCGCTCGTGTCCGGCCTCTCCCGGAGGGAGAGGGAAAAAAGGAACGACATGATTGCAGCACTGACCTTTACTGAACGCATCGCCGACTTTCTTTACAACGCGTTGCCCGTCCACGACCGCGGCCTGTTCCAGCAGACGCTGTTCCTGATTCCGCTTTTCCCCTTCATTGGTTTTCTGCTGAACGGGCTGTTCGGCAGCCGCATGGATAAGAAAGCCGCCGGCTGGATCGGCTCGCTGGCGGCACTCGCTTCCTTCATCTGGGCGTTTTTCAGCGTCATCGCGCTGCAGGGTTCAGGCTCGCAGGACCCGGACGTTCGCAACGCACTGCACGCTGTATATGGAAACTGGCTGAGCAACGGTGATGTCAATTTTGCGTTTGGACTGTATCTGGATTCGCTGTCGTCGGTGATGATCCTGGTGGTGACCGGTATCGGCACGCTGATTCACATCTACAGCATGGGTTACATGTCGCATGATCCGGGCATCGCGCGCTTTTTCGCTTACCTGAATCTGTTCCTGTTCGCCATGATTCTACTGGTGCTCGGCGACAACTTGATCATGCTTTTCGTCGGCTGGGAAGGCGTGGGGCTGTGCTCCTACCTGCTCATCGGCTTCTGGTACGAAGATGGGAAGAACGCCGCGGCCGGCATGAAGGCATTCATCGTCAACCGCATCGGCGACTTGGGCTTCATGCTGGGCATTTTCATGCTCTTTGCGCTCTTCGGCACGGTTAATTTTGTCGCGCGGCCTTCCGAGCGCGGTGGCAACAAGATCACCAAGCAGACAGCGCTGACCACCTCGCCGACAAACAAGGAAAGCAAGAATTACGTACTGGTTCCCAAGCACGCCGGCCTGCTGGATTACACTGAAGGCCTGCGCCTGCTCGCCGAGACGAACAAAGACGCCAAGGACGACAAGAAGAAGGTCGGTTACACCGCCGACAAAGCGGTCAGCAATTTCGACCTGAGCAAGACCACGGCCGCCAAGAGCTGGGCGGGATGGTTCCTGATCGATGCCATCACGATCACGTGCCTGCTTCTGTTCGTCGGCGCGACCGGCAAATCGGCGCAGATTCCGTTGTACGTCTGGCTGCCCGATGCCATGGCTGGTCCGACGCCCGTCAGCGCGCTCATCCATGCCGCGACGATGGTGACCTCCGGCATCTACATGATCTGCCGCCTGCACAGCATCTTTGCGTTAAGCGAACATGCGCTGCTGGTGATTGCAGTGGTCGGCGCGTCGACCGCGCTCTTCAGCGCGCTGATCGGCCTTACGCAGCTCGATATCAAGAAGGTGCTGGCGTACTCGACGGTTTCGCAGCTTGGCTACATGTTTGTCGGCCTCGGCGTGGGCGCCTTCTCACTGGGCATCTTCCACGTTCTGACGCACGCGTTCTTTAAAGCGCTACTCTTCCTCGGCGCCGGCTCGGTGATTCACGCCATGTCCGGCGAGCAGGACATGCGCTACATGGGCGGGCTGCGTAAGAAGCTGCCCATCACGTTCGCAACCATGATGGTCGGATCTCTGGCGCTGGCTGGTTTTCCGCTGCTGGCCGGCTGGTATTCGAAGGACGCCATCCTGATGCAGGTGCTGGCCAAGCACCACGAATCGCATCAGACGATCTGGCTGGTGGTTTACGCCATGGTTGTGCTCGGCGCGTTCTGCACGGCCTTCTACACGTTCCGCCTGATGGGGCTCACGTTCTTCGGTGAGAACCGCGCCAGCGAAGACGTGAAATCGCACATCCATGAATCGCCTCCTTCAATGACCATTCCGCTGGTTGTGCTCGCAGGCTTGTCTCTCTTCGGCGGCGCCATGTTTGCCGGAGCGTTCGTCGAGCAGCCCCAGCTTGCGCTCGGTATTCGCAATGCTTTCTTCAGCGACGATCACCACGTTCACACTATCAATCTGGCGATTACATTCGTTGTCGCGGTGATCGGCATCGGACTGGGCCTGGCACTTTACGCCAAAGGCACGCGCATTCCCGATCCGGAGAAGGCGAAGACCAATTTCCTGTACCGCCTCTCGCTCAACAAGTTTTACGTCGACGAAACATATGGCGTGCTGGTGGCGATCTTCACGATCGGCTCGGAAATTGTGCACTGGCTGATTGAAACACTGTTCATCGATGTGGCCGTTGTCCTCGGCGCGGGGTACGGCACGGCATCGCTGTCGCGAGTGCTGCGGCGCATCCAGTCTGGGCTGCTGAACTGGTACGCGGGTGGAATCCTGGTGGGTACGCTGCTGGTGCTCTTCTACCTGCTGCCGTAACGACGGTTTCTGGTTCAGGGTTTCTGGTTTCTGGTCAACACCAGCCAACGGAAAACCAGAAACCGGAAACGAGAAAAAGTAGTTTTGAGGTTTTGAGATGCTGTTGACTAAACTGATTATTCTTCCGCTGCTGGGCGCGATCCCGCTCTTTTTCGCGCGCGACAAGAATGCGCGCGAGATCAAAGTGTGGGCCTTCGTCGTCTCGCTGCTGACCTTTATCGCTTCTTTGCCGCTGTGGACGTACAACCCGTCGAAGGAACTCTATCAATTCGTCGAACAACACAAATGGATCAGCCTGCCCGGCGGGATTTCGATCAATTACAACCTCGGCGTGGATGGCATCACCGCGCTGCTGATACTGCTGACGACATTCATCACGCCGCTCGCGATTCTCGGCGCCTGGAATTACATCCAGGACCGCCAGAAGGAATTCTACATCTGTCTTCTGCTGCTTGAGACCGCCATGATCGGCGCGTTCGCGGCAACCGACTTGTTCCTCTTCTACGTGTTCTTCGAAGCCAGCCTCATTCCGATGTACCTGATCATCGGCGTATGGGGCGGGGATGAGAAGGTCTATGCGACGACGAAGTTCATCCTCTATACGGCGTTCGGCAGCCTGCTGATGTTCATTGCCATTCTGTTTGTGTACTTCAAGACTGGCGGCGACAGCTTCTCGATCATGCACCTCACCGAAAAGCTGGCCGAACTGCGCAAGCTCAACGACATGGATCCGGCAAAGATGCAGGGCATCACCAAGGCCGCCGAGATCTGGTGCTTCTGGGCCTTCGCTCTGGCCTTTGCGATCAAAGTGCCGCTCTTCCCGGTACACACCTGGCTGCCGGATGCGCATGTTCAGGCGCCGACTCCCGGCTCTGTGATCCTGGCTGCGATCCTGCTGAAACTCGGAGGTTACGGCTTCCTGCGCTTCGTGATGCCGTTCTTCCCGCGAGCGATGGAGATGTACACACCGACATTCATGATCATCTGCATCATCGGCGTGATCTACGGCTCGATGATGGCTTTCACGCAGCGCGACATCAAGAAGCTGATCGCCTATAGCTCGGTCGCCCATATGGGCACCTGCATGCTTGGCATTTTCAGCCAGAACCTCACGGGAGTGCAGGGCGGCGTTTATCAGATGCTCAATCACGGCATCTCGACGGGCGCGCTGTTCCTGCTGGTCGGCATGATCTACGAACGCACGCACACGCGCGAGATCAGCAACTATGGCGGAATCGCCAAAGTTATTCCGGTCTACACAGTCTTCTTCATTATTGTGACGCTCTCGTCCATCGGCCTGCCGCTGACCAACGGTTTTATTGGCGAGTTCACGTGCCTCAAAGGCACCTTCGACCATAATCCGTGGTACGGATTCTGGGGTTCGACCGGCGTGGTGCTCGGCGCCGTGTACATGCTTTATATGGTTAAGCGGGTGTTCTTCGGCCGCATCGTTAAAGACTCCAACCGCGGGCTGGCGGACCTGAACGGCCGTGAAGTCGCGGTGCTCTCGCCGCTGATCATCATGATTTTTGTGCTGGGCCTCATGCCGGACCCCTTCTTCGACAAGATGGCCCCGAGCGTCAGGCAGTTGCTCGGAAACAACGCTCAGCCTGCTGTCGCAAGCCAGCAGGAAGAAGAGAAAGCAGTAGCCGCACTTGCGGGTGCCGCCAGAGCAGCACAGCCTCCGGCGCAGGCCGTTAACGCGGAGCAAGGAACGAAATGAACGAATTGATTCATCTGGCGCCGATAGGCGTGGTGCTGGCAGCGGCGCTGGTCGTCATTTTCGTCGACCTGGTGCTCGCGCACAAGGACCGCTACATCCTGCCCTGGCTGGCCCTGACTGGTTGTATCCTGGGGATGATTTCCATCTTCCAGACGCAATCGACGCTGATGGACCAGGTGCTGTGGTTCTTCAGCTACAAGCCCCAGGCTGTCGTCGAAAACCCGTTGATCCCTGGTTATCCGCTGATCCTCAACGGCGCATTCTGCATCGACGGCTTTGGCATGTTCATCTGGATTATCGCCTGTTTCTCGGGCGCTCTCGCGATCCTGGCGTCGCCGCCCCACAGCGATGAATCGGCGCTTTCAACCGGCGAGTACTACGGGCTGATCCTGCTTGCCGTCGCGGGCATGATGCTGCTGGCCGTTTCGCATGACTGGCTGACGCTTCTGCTGAGCCTGGAGATCATGTCGATTGCAACGTATATCCTCACCGGCAGCGCGCGCGAAGAAGTTCGTTCGAACGAAGCGGCAATGAAGTACCTGGTGCTCGGCGCGTTCAGCACTGCGTTTCTGCTGATGGGCATTGCCTTCTTTTATGGCGCCTTTGGCACGCTGACGCTGAAGCCAAGCCAGGCTTTTGCCTCGCTTCCCGCCGCAGTGCGCGAGCCGCGCGAATTCCTGGCGTACATTTCAATGGGATTCCTCCTCGTGGGCGCACTGTTTAAAATTGGCGCATCGCCGTTTCACTTCTGGATTCCCGATGTCTACCAGGGAGCGCCGACTGCTGTGACCGGCTTCATGGCCTCCGGCGTAAAAGCCGCGGCTTTCGCCGTCCTCGCCCGGATTCTCTTTGAAACGTTTGGCGCCCAGACTGAGCGCGTGATGTGGATACCGATCGTGCTGGCAGCCGCCGTGTTAACGATGGTGATCGGAAATATTCTGGCAATGAGCCAGTCCAATGTGAAGCGCATGCTGGCGTATTCGGGCATTGCCCACACCGGTTACCTGCTGCTGGCTTTCCTGATTATGCCCGGCCACAACGACAGCGCGACTATGGACGAACACCTTAAGGCCGTCGTGTTTTATCTGTTCGTTTATGGCGTGATGACGCTCGGAGCGTTCGGCGTTATCGCGCTGGTTCGCGAGAACGGAAAGCCGCTTGAAACAATCGAGGACTATGCAGGCCTGGCGCGGCAGCATCCTGCCATTGCTCTGTGTATGTCCATTTTCATGCTGTCGCTCGCGGGCATGCCTCCGCTGGGAGGATTCTTTGCGAAGTTCATGATTTTCCGGGCTGCCATCGAGCAGGGTTCGCAACACAACCAGGCGGGATTTATCGCCGCTGCGGTGATCGGTATCCTGACCAGCGTTGCGTCGCTTTATTACTACCTGAGAGTGATCGTAGCGATGTACTTCAGTCCGGCGGGCGAGCATGGCGCAGAAGAAGCCGCTTCCGCCCCCGCGTGCCGCTATGCCTGGGGTACGACTATGCTGATTTACGCTGCGGGAGTGGTCACCTTGATTCTCGGGATCCTGCCGGGTGGATTGCTGGATTGGCTGAAATAATGGTCCGTTTGTAGTTTTGAGTTTGGAATCTAAGCGATGCCAGACTCCTGGATTTTAACGCTCCAGACTTCAGACGGGTAAGATGGCCTCCGGATTGCAGTGAGGGGTCGTTATGAAAATTGCCGTGTGTCTGAAGCTCGTCCCTGCGACGACAGCCGACCTCCGCGTCAGCCCGGATGGGCAATCGCTGCAACTGTCCGGTGTGGAAACCATCGTCAGTCCCTATGACGAATTTGCTCTCGAAGCCGCTTTGAAAGTAAAAGAAAGCGTGCCGGGCTCATCCGTCCATGCCATAAGCGCCGGTCCTGACGAGGCGCTTAAATGCCTTCAGCACGCCTTTTCCGTCGGCGGCGATGCGGGTACACACATCAAGGGAACGTTTGACGCTCACACGGCCGCGCGGCTGATTGCGGCGGTACTAGGCGAGATCGCTGCGGACGTCATCTTCTGCGGCCGGCAGGCAATCGATGATGACCAGTGGCTCGTTCCGGGCGCACTCGGCGAACTGCTGAATATTCCGCACGTCACAGCCGTCAGCTCGCTCAACCTCGGGCCGGAAAAGACATCATTTGAATGCCGGCGGCGCTTTGAAGGCGGCGAGCAGGTCATTCAACTTCAGCTTCCAGCCATTATCAGCTGCGACAAGGGCCTCAATGAACCGCGTGCGCCTACGCTCAAGGGCCGCCTGGACGCAAAGAAAAAGCAGCCGGTGGTGAAAACGGCGGCCGAGCTGGGTGTCGCTGAAGCCGAGCTCGCTCCGGCGCTCACTATTACGCGTTACTCCCCGCCGCCGCAGAAGAATGCCGGAAAGATCATCTCCTCTCCGCCCGCGGAAGCGGCCAGGGAGCTCGTGCGCCTGCTGCGCGAGGAAGCGAAGATCATTTAGTTGAACGCAGTGCCTGCTTAAAGGGTTTCCAGCTTGGGCGCGAATATCTTAGTTGTCGCCGAACACGTGGATGGGACTCCCAAAAAGAGCGTCTTCGAGCTGCTCACGGTCGCGCGTGCCATCGCGGCGCCGCGCGGTGGACAGGTGCACGCGCTCACGATGGGACCGGGCGCACTCAACGCCGCTGCGGAGTTCGGTGCGTGGGGTGCCGAAAGCGTTTACACTGTCGAGGAAGGCTTCGAAAAATACGCCACGCTTGCGCTGGTGAAAGCAATCGCTGGAGCTGCTCAGGTCGCTGAAGCGGGTGTAATTCTCTTCAGCGCCGGCTCGCTTGCACGCGACACAGCCGGCCGCGTCGCGACGCGGCTCGGAGGAACTCTGGCCAGCGACTGCGTTGAGCTTTCCGCTGCCGCGTCAAAGCTGGCGCTTACGCGTCCGGTCTACGCGGGCCGTGTGCGTATTTCAGCCGAGTATTCCTCCGAAGCACCGCTGATCGCCACATTGCGTCCGAATGCGTTCAGCATCGAAAAGCCTGCAGCTCCTGCGTCCGGCACGGCTCTTGTCCTTCAGATTACGCCCGAGCCGGAGGACTTGCGTTCGATTGTCACCGAAGTGGCGAAGCCTTCGAGCACGCGTCCTGAGCTGACTGAAGCGTCAATCGTCGTTTCAGGTGGGCGATCGCTGGGTTCGGCAGAAAACTTCAAGCTGGTGTACGATCTGGCTGATGCCCTGGGAGCGGCGCCGGGTGCTTCGCGCGCAGCCGTCGATGCCGGATATGCTCCATACTCGATGCAGGTCGGGCAGACTGGCAAAACAGTAAATCCAGTTCTTTACATTGCCATCGGCATCAGCGGCGCGATTCAGCACCTGGCCGGGATGCGGACCAGCAAGTACATCGTCGCGATCAACAAGGATCCGAACGCGGCGATTTTTAAAATCGCCGACTATGGGCTGGCCGGAGACATGTTCGAGATTGTTCCTGCGCTGACCGAAGAGTTCAAACGCGTCTTGAAGTCCTGAAAACGAAGTGGCCAGAGATGAGCTAAAAAAAGAACTGCCGCCCCTCAGGGTGGCAGTTTTCCTTTCCTCGTTGGGGACGCGGGTTCATAAGGAAACCTCGCGATCAGAAATCCTTTTTCTCTTCGCCGTAAGGCGGCGGCTGAGGAGCAGCGTTGCCCCGATCCGGCGCAGGCGGTTGCCGTTGGGGTCCTTCCCCATGAGGCGGACGGCGCGGCCTGCCGGCCTTGAACTCTTCAACACTCAGGCTGCCGTCGTGATCTTTATCCAAGTGCTGGAATACATCCTCTGGCGCGGGCGGCTCTTCTCCATTGGGTCCGCGGTGCTTCGGGCGTGGCGCCTTGACGAACTCTGCTACGCTGACTTTCCCATCGCCGTCACTGTCGATGTGCTTGAAGACTTCTTCCGGTGGCGGCGGAGGCCCATGGGGAGGCATCGGCGCGCTCATGAACTCCTCTTTGCTGATGACTCCATCCCCATTCTTGTCCATCCGACTGAACAATTCTTCGCGGTTGAATGGCGGCGGCCCCGGACGTGGCCTGTTTTCGCCGTTGGGTCCGCCAGGCGGTACGTTACGTGGCCGGCCCTCTTCGCCCCCAAGCAGACACGCAAGAAAGCTGAAACTAATCAGGATTACTGCTAAACCGTGCTTCACGCTTCTTCCTCCCGCATGTGTTCCTGAAGTTGAAAACGGTTGCAATGGCGGGAGTACACTGGAAAAGTGGCACTTTTATCGCGCAGGGAATAAGCGGCTGATCTCGTCTCAATAAGAGAGATTTTCGGTGTACTGTTGGCTGCTCTGTACGTTTACCTCTGAAGGGAGGGCGACCGCCTTGATGGCCGGAGCCGATGCAAACGAAGAGCTCGTGCGAAAGCTGCGCGCCGGCGACAAGAACATACTGGCGGAGCTCTTTTCGTGTTACCGGGCACAGCTGCGCACAATGATCGATCTGCGCCTCGATCCGCGTCTCAATGGCCGTGTCAGCAGTTCCGACATTCTGCAGGAGACTTATCTGGACGCGCTCAAACGTGTCGAGCATTTCGTTCAAAATCAGGAGATGCCGTTTTATCTATGGCTGCGCCTGGTTGCCGGCCAGAGAATTGTCGACGTTCATCGACAACACCTGGGCGCGGCAATGCGCGATGCGGGCCGCGAAGTGACGCTCGATGGAGCGCACTCGCCCAGCGCATCGTCATACTCGATCGCCTCACGCCTGGCTGCCCATGTCGACTCGCCGAGCCAGGCTGCAATACGAAACGAGACGCTTCAGCAGCTTGAGCAGGCGCTGCAGGAAATGGATCCGATGGACCGCGAAGTCCTCGCGTTGCGGCACTTTGAAGAACTGAGCAATGACGAAGTGGCGCAGTTATTGAATATCAAGAAGGCCGCAGCGAGCAACCGATACGTGCGGGCGCTGCAGCGGCTTAAAGACATTCTTTCGCGGGCATGAACATGAAAGCGGCCACAGAGCAGTCTGAACGCAATCCACTGGACCTTGTGGCGGAAGAATTCGCCGACAAGTGCCGTCGCGGTCTGAATCCATCGATCGAAGAATATGTCCGGAACAATCCGGAGATGTCCGCGGAACTCCGCGAACTGCTGCCAACTGTTGTCATGATGGAGCAGCTCAAAGTCAGAAAGAAAAGCGAGGGCATTCCTGAGCGGCTCGGCGAATACCACATTCTCCGCGAGATCGGTCGCGGGGGAATGGGCGTTGTCTATGAAGCCGAGCACAAGGCGCTCGGGCGGCGCGTCGCTCTGAAAGTCGCTCCCGCGCACCTGCTGATTGATCCGATGCGGCTCCAACGTTTTCAGCGAGAAGCCCAGGCAGCCGCACGCCTGCATCATACGAATATCGTTCCTGTTTTCGGGATGGGCGAAAGCAGCGGGCTGCACTACATCATCATGCAGTACATTTCCGGATGCAGTCTGAACCAGCTTCTTGCCGGACTTCGCAAGAATTCAGCATCGGGACCGGCCAGCCTGTCACAGGTTCCGCCACCGCGCGGGCCGCGCTACTGGAACTGGGTCGCCCAGATTGGCGTTCAGGTCGCCGACGCGCTGGGTTATGCGCACGATCAGGCCACTCTGCATCGCGACATCAAACCCGGAAATATTCTGTTGGATGCGCATGGCACGGCCTGGGTCGCCGATTTCGGGCTGGCCAAGATCTCCGGCCGCGACGATCTCACTCAGACAGGTGACATCATCGGAACACTGCAATACATGGCGCCCGAAGCGCTGCAGGGCTGCGGCGACACGCGCAGCGATCTCTACAGCGTGGCGCTCACGCTCTACGAACTGCTCACGCTGCAGAGCCCGTTTCCCGAGCTAGGCACGCTGGAACTCGTGAAGACCATCGGCGAGAAGGAGCCCCCGCGCCCGCGCGCGATAAATGCGGATATTCCCGTTGATCTCGAAACAATCATTCTAAAAGGCAGCGCCCGCAATCCGGCTGACCGTTATCAGACCGCGGCGCAGTTTGCCGACGATCTGCGTTGCTTTTTGGAAGACCGCCCCATTGCTGCGCGCCCGGTGCGCATGCACGAGCGTTGCTGGCGCTGGTGCCGGCGAAACCGGGCGCTGGCAGGCGCGGGCGCCATCGCCGTGGCATCCTTTATCTGTGCGCTCGTCGCGGGCTGGGTGGGATACGTCTCGACCACAGCGGCGCTTGAGCGCGAATCGCAGCGGCGCGCCGACGCCGTCGCGGCCAGAAAACGTGCCGAGCAAAATGTGCAAATGTCGCTGCAGGCATTCGAAGATATCTTTCATCAGCTGGAACCTTCCGACGGCTTTGCGCCGCCGCGGCGCCCGCGAATGGCACCTCCGGATCCGAATCGCGGCCCCCGCGGAAACGGCGAAAACGGGCCGCCGCCTCCAGACGGGCCGGGGGGGTCTCCACGGAGGGAGTCCGAGGAGAATCTGGCCGTTCTGCAGAGTGTCCTGAAATTTTATGAACGCTTCGCCGCAGAGAATGAGACGAACATCAATCTGCAGTACGAAGCAGCCAAAGCATATGGGCGTGTCGGTGAAATTCAGCACCGGCTCGGCGACCTGGACAAGGCCGCCGCCACTTTGACGCGGGCGGTGCAGATGATGACGAAGCTGCACTCGAGCTACCCGGAGAACGACACCTATACCGAACTG
>Ga0196964_10000887_pt1 | contig 16244 bp, 18 predicted proteins | sample S1_10metaG_FD_148615 | JGI IMG/M metagenome (GOLD analysis project Ga0196964, IMG submission 148615) | Soil microbial communities from Anza Borrego desert, Southern California, United States - S1_10 | ecosystem: Environmental > Terrestrial > Soil > Desert | place: USA: California | collected...
CAGGGCCGTCGCTCCCAGGCGGAGCCGCAGAACCGGAATGAGCCGCTGGCACCGGGCAGCCGGCAGGTCCCGGCGCAGGCGCGCAACCAGGATCCGCGCTGGGGCTTTCGCAGCTTCGGCGAGTTCGCGGTGACGGTGCGGGCCGCGGGCGGCGACGCTCCGAATGAGACCGCCTTCAACCGGCTGCAGAACGCCCTCACCACTTATGGCAACGAGGGCACCGGCGCCGACGGCGGATTCCTGGTCCCGCCGGAGTTCCGTCGCGAAATCGCGCAGAAGGTGATGGGGGAAGAATCCCTCTTGTCCCGCACCGATCGGCAAGTCGTGTCGGGCAACTCCATGACTTTCCCGATGGACGAGACCACGCCGTGGGGCAGCAACGGCATCCAGGCGTACTGGGAGGGCGAGGGCAAGCAGAAGCAGCAGTCCAAGCCGGAACTCGGCACCAACCAGGTTCGGCTCAGCAAGCTTATCGCGCTCGTGCCGGTGACTGACGAGCTGCTGGAGGATGCGCCGGCCATCGACGGCTATCTCCGCAAGAAGGTGCCGGAGGTGATGACGTCCAAGATCAACACGGCGATCATCCGCGGCACCGGTGTCGGCCAGCCGCTCGGCATCCTGAACTCGCCGGGGCGCGTCACCGTCCCGAAATCGACGCTCGACAGCCCCTCGCAACCCGCCGACTCCGTGTGGTTCGAGAACATCACCGCGATGTATTCGCGGATGTATGCGCCGTCACTGCCGCGCTCGGTCTGGATCATCAACCAGTCCATCCTGCCCAGCCTGTTGACGATGAAGTTCGACACGCAGGGCGACGTGGCGATCCCGGTCTATCTCCCGGCGAACGGCGCAGCCGGCGCGCCATACGGCACACTGATGGGTCGGCCGATCGTCCCGGTCGAGGCGGCATCGCTGGTCGGCGATGAGGGCGACATCATCTTCGGCGATCTGAGCGAGTACCTGACCATCACAAAAGGGCAGGACATCAAGACCGATATCTCGATTCACCTGTTCTTTGACTACGACGTGACCGCCTTCCGGTTCGTGTTCCGGGTTGCCGGCCAGCCGTGGTCCAAGGCCGCGATCACGCCGCAGCAGCCCGGCGCGCCGACGTACGGCCGCTTCATCACCGTCGCCGATCGCGCTTAACAGCGCGAAATCGAGGCGACCCCCGTTCGACACAGCGCCCGGCCCGAACAGGGCCGGGCCAACTCCCGAAAGGATCTCTTCCATGAACAAGCAATTCGCCGAGAAGGTGAACATCGTTCACGGCTTCCAGCCGATCGATATGGGCAGCGGCGCCAATGCCGGCGACTGGGTATCGCTCAAGAACCACTTTCGCTGCGCCATCATCCTGATCAAGGAGCCGGGTGACGCCGGCAACGATCCGGTCATCACGCTGCTGCAAGCGAAGACGGTCGCGGGCGGCAGTTCGAAGGCGCTCAACATAACGCGCGTGGACAAGAAACAGGCTGCCACCGATCTCTCCGCGGTCGGATCCTACACCACGTCCACCGTGCAGGCGCCTGCGCCTGGAGACACCTTCAACGCCAACACCTGGACGAACAGCGATCTCGCCGAGCAGTCGGCGGTCGTGGTCATCGACATCAAGGCCGAAGACCTGGACATCGACGACGGCTTCGACTGCATCCAGGCAAGCATCGCCGACACCGGATCGGCGGGGCAGCTGGGCACGCTCTTCTATGCACTGCACGACGCGCGGCATGAGGGGGGCAACCTCTCGTCCATCGTCGATTAAGTATCCGGCGGCGGGGCGAGCGAGCCCCGCCGCTCAGTTTCCTGAAGAAATCGCAGCAGGAGCCTGACAATGCCCAAGATCACCTTCACCGAAACCCGCACCGTCAACGACGGCAAGGGCACTGGCCAGACCTTCGAGGCGGGTCGGACGTATGATCTCAGCGAGGCATCGTGCGAGCGCTGGGTCAGGCGCCGTGCGGCCACCTACGCCGGCGAGCCAACCACGAAGCGGCGCGAGACGACCGTCGAGGCCACGATCGAACCGCGCAAGGAAGTCCAGATCCCCGACAACTGGCGCGAACTGGAGTGGAACGAGCTTCGAGCACTCGCCAAGGAGCTCGATCCGGAGATCCGGACCAAGGAGGACGCGCTTGCCGCGGTGGAGCTCGAGATAGCGAAGCGTCAGGCGCTGTGAACCGCACAGCCTGGGAAGACGAGTTCTGGACGCCAGAACTGGACTTCCTCGGCAAGACGGTTCTGGTCTTGGGCGGCGGCCCTGGCCTCACGCCGGCCGTCGTCTCCAAGCTGCATGGTCGCCACTGCATCGCGGTCAACTCGTCTTATCTGATCGCGCCGCCCGACGCGCTGCTTTTCTTCACGGACAATGGATGGTTTGAGGGGCACACCGATGCCGTGAACGCCTGGCGCGGCAGGGTCGTGACGCAATCGAGGGCCTCAAAACGATCGTTGCCGAGCTTGTTGCGGGTCGGGAGCGAGGCCGGGCGACGCTTTCCGCCCGCCGGAAGCCCCCGCATCCTGCAGGGCAAGTCCACCGGGCAAACCGCCATCGCCTTGGCAATCGCCATGGGGGCCTCGACCGTCATCCTCCTCGGCTTTGATATGCAGGTCGTGGGCGGCCGCGAACATCACCATGACGATTATTTGGCTGTGACGCGAACGCAGCGTCGCGGCGATCCAATGGTTTACCAGCGTCAGTTTCTTCCAGCCTTCGAGGGTTGGGATGCCATGGCACGTCGCGCCGGTGTTGTTGTTCTCAACGCGACGCCAGGCAGTGCTTTGAAGGAGTTTCCAATGGTGGTCCCCGAGGCCGTGCTGTGCTGACCGTCATCACGCCGGCGACGAGCTTCGACCTGACGACCGTCGAGGCGGTGAAGGCCGAGATCGCAATCAAAAACGATGCGCTGCTGGCCACCATGATTACGCAGGCAAGTACGGCAATTGCCGACTACTGCGGAATGGTGCTCGTCCAAGAGACGGTCGAAGAGACCTTGCGGCTCGATCCTGGATTGCAGCAAATCGCCCTGAGGCGTCGCCCGGTTGCCTCCGTCACGAACATATCGGAGGACGGCACGGCTCTTACTGCGGATGAATATCAGATCGACAAGGAGGCGGGTCTGCTCCTGCGCCTTTGCAATGACCGCGGTATCTTCTGGCCATCTGGAAAGACCGTAGTCCGCTACGTCGCCGGATACGCCGCTGGCGCAATCCCGGCGCCGCTGCAGCGCGCCGCGATCGAGCTGGTCAAGGCGTGGTGGGCGGCCAAGGATGTCGATCCGACGGTCCGCGATGTCGAATACAGCGACGGGTCCAGCATTGCCTATCAGGTCAATCGGCCATCCCTCCCTCCGATCGTTGCCGATCTGTTGGCGCCGTACGTGAGCTTCCGGCTGGCTTAGTGGCATGGACTTCGCCCCACACATGGCCAGGCTGTTTCACCTCCGGGGCCGCGCGTCGAGCTACCTGGCACCCGGTATCGGAGCTCGGCCGGTCGAGTTTCAGGCCATTCGCCAGGGTGGCGGCCAGCGGATCATGCTAGGCCCCATCAAAGTCTCGCCTGAAAAGACCCTCTTCCATGTCCTGCGGTCCGAGCTCGCCGAGCCGGAGCCTGGCGCCGCGCTCGAATGGGATGGCGAGTGCTTCACGATCGACGCGGTGCAACCGGTCGAGCGGGACGCCGACGGCCTCATGTGGGAGCTCGATTGCTCCTGGGGCCTCGACATAGTGCTCCGGAGCGCGATCGGTTCGGGCACCAACCAGTCGCCGCCGCAGGGGAGCGGGTTCACGATCGCCGCGGCCGCTCTGGGTGGCTCGGGCTCCGTTGCGATCAAGGCAGGCTTCACGGTCGGCAAGCTGGTCGCGGGCGACAAGTTCACCATCGCCGGTGACGCGACGGCATACACCGTCACGGGCCCCGGCGTCGCCGCGGCAAGCAACCAGTTCGGGGCCGTTCCGATCACGCCGGCTCTGGCCGTCAATGCCGCTCTCGGGGCCGCGGTGACATTCGATTTCGCGCGCGATTACGTACTTCGCGCTGCAATCGCGAACTACACGCAGGACGAATACGCGGGCACGGTCCAGATGGGAGACCGGCGGATCGTGGCGTTGCAGTCTGCGCTTGATCAAGCCGGCATGACCGACGCGCCAAAGGCGGGCGACCGAGTCACGCTCGAAAACCAGACCTTCAGCACGGTTTCGGCCATGGCGACGTATCAGGCGGGCGAGCCCTACGCCTGGGAACTGCAGCTGCGCCGCGGGTGAGGCGTGGCGGGGCGAAAGCCGTGGGCTGTTCCGCGCCTCTGGCCCGGGTCAAGCATCGTCATCCTCGCCGGCGGCCCGAGCCTCGGCACCGCCGACATAGCCGCCGTCGCCGGCGCGCAGATGCTGGGGCGATGCAAGGTGATCGCGGTCAATAGCACATGGCGCGTCTTTCCGGCCCACGATGTGCTTTACGGCGGCGACTGCGCTTGGTGGAACGCCAACCCCGACGCTCTGGCGCGGCCGGGCTTCAAGATTGGCTGCAGCCAGATCGGCGCCGAGCGGTGGCCACCGGAGGTGAACAAGCTCAACCACCGGGTCAACGAGGGGATCGAGACAGACCCGCGATTTATCGGCACTGGCACGAACAGCGGCCATCAGGCGCTGAATGTCGCCGTGCATCTCGGTGCCGCGCGGGTCTTGCTTCTCGGGTTCGATTTCGGGCCAGGGCAGGGCGGCAGGCTTCACCACCACCGGGACCATAGGCCGCCCCTTGGCAACCCGACGCCGGGCAGCTTCGCGCGCTGGCTCAGAATGATCGAGACGACGGTCGAGCCACTGCGACGCCTTGGAATCGACGTCGTGAACTCCAGCCGGGAGACCGCGATCACCTGCTTCCGGCGCGGCGACGTCTGGGAGGAGCTGTTCGGCTCATGACGACACAGCCCTTCGGCCGCATCGTCGAACTCGGCACGTTCCTGAAAGCCGACCTCGAGAAGCTGACGGCCGAGGAAGTGAAGCGGGCGCATATCACGGTGGCGCGCCAGCTCAAGGCCGAAGTGATTGCCGATGCGCCGGTCCGGCCTGGCGTCACGACCATCGTGGACGGCCGCGAGGGCGCCACCGAGGAAGCCGTTCGGCCGTTCGGCGTGATTGCCTACCGGTTTCAGTATTGGGGCGAGATCATTCGGGCCACGATCGATTTCGCGCGCTCGATCTCGCCGGTGCTGACCGGACTATACCGTGATTCCTGGTTCGCGCTGGCCGATGGAGTGCTTGTTTCCGATCTCGACAATCCGCCCGAGGCCTCGGAATACATCGTCACCAACGACCAACCCTACGCTCGGATCGTCGAAGTCGGCCGCAAGGGGAAGAAGTTCCGCGCCGGCAACTTCGTCGCGCAGAAGACAGCGGTCGCGATGCGTGGGCGGTTCGGCAACTCGGTCCAAACATCGGTCCGCTTTCTCGATCTGACGGGCTCCGGCTCTGGCCGGGCGGCGCCGGTGCCCTGGATCACGAAGCGCGGCCAGGCCGTCACCTATCCCTCGATCGTGTTGAGGCCGCTTTAGATGATCGTCGAAGCCAGGGCAGCACTTCGCCAGCGCGCCGATACATGGACCGAATGCATGATCGGTCACTTCGGTGAGGCCTTCGAGTCGCCAGACAAAGCGCCATGGATACTGCTGCGGCGCGACATGATCCCGGCTTCGACGTCATCGATCTATGGCAGCACCGGCAAACGCGTCGTCCAGGATGTCGGCCAAGTTGAGGCGGAACTGTTCTGGCCCGCGCACGCTGGCGACGACGACGCATACGCCATGGCCGAAAGGTTCGCCGCGCTGTTTCACCAACAGAAGATCGGCCCTGCACAAACCGGCGCGCGGAACATCGCGCCCATAGCGCCCGGCGATGACGCCGGGGCTTGGATCAGGATCGATATCTCGATCCCGTTCTCCGTTTCATACTTCGCCTAACCCAAGGAGGCTCCCGCCATGCCCACGCTCGCCCAAACCGCCGCCGGTTCCAAGCTCTACATCGGCGGCTCCAATCCGACCGCCGACCCCAACGACCTCACGGCCGAAACGGCCTGGACCGAGGTCGGCGAGGTCACCAACATTCCGGAGTTCGGCCTTTCGTTTGGCAAGATCGAGCATAAGCCGCTCGCCGACCGCGCCACGTACAAGTTCAAGGGCAGCTTCGACGGCGGCAATGTGCAGCTCGACATGGCGGATGCACCGTCCGATGCCGGCCAGGCCGCCATGATCGCTGCGCTCGACGACGACGGCTCCTTCAACTTCAAGGTCGAGTTCAACGACCAGCCGGCCGGCGCCTCGGCCCACCCGACCCGGATCCTGTTCATGGGCAAGGTCTTCTCGTACCGGACCAACGTCGGCACCACGGAGGGCATCATCGCTGCGCGGTCGCTGATCGAGATCGACGGCAAGCCGCTCCGCCAGGCGGCGGCGACGTCGTAACGGGAGGCGGTATGGTGAATGATCTCACGGTCCCGGAGGTCGAGATCGACCTGTCCGGCGAGACCTTCGTTCTAAAGCCGACGCTCGGCGCCGCGATCGGCATCAACGCCGCGTTCGGCGGCATCTTCCCGGCCGGCCAGCGCGCCATGTCCGGCGATATCGCGGCGATCGCGGTCATCATCCGCCACGGCGCGGGCCTGGAGCAGAAGGCCGAGCGCGAACTGGTCGAGAAGGTGTTCCGAGCCGGCGTGCCGGAGGTGTCCGCGCGCGCGATGCGGTTCATCGGCATCCTGATGAACGGCGGCAAGGCGGAGAAGGAAGCGGCGCCGGGGGAAGCGGGGCCGAGCGGTCCGGCCCAAAGCTGACCGTCTCGGAATTTCTGAAATATCTCTACTTGCTCGCGACGGGCGTCCTCGGGCTGACCCGTGAGCAGGCACTCGCCGAGCCGATGAGCATGATCGAAGAGCCGGCCCACGCCCGCGCGCTGCTGCACGCCGACCCATCTCAGGTGCTTAACGCAGCCGTACTGCTTGGCAAAACGGTGAAGCCGAAGCTGACCGGGCACGAGCTCGCCAAGGCGCAGCTCGCCGCCTGGGATGCCGTGATCCCTGCGATGGGCCGCAAAGGGTCAAGGCCAAAGCGGAGACGATAGATGGCCTTGGGCGACGCACAGCGCATCTACCAGCTGATCATAGACGCGGGCGGCTCCAAGGCCGGCGCCGAGATGTTCAAGCGCGCTGCCGAGCAGATCGAGGCGTCGTCGCGGGTTGCGGCTGCCCAAACGCAGAAGCTCACCGACAGCGTCGCCGCATCCGACAAGGAATGGGCGCGGATGCAAGGCCGCCTCGATCCAATCGGCGCGGCACAGCGCCGCATGGCAGCCGAGATCGCGGTTGTCGAGCGCCGGTTCGCCGCCCAACGGATCACGACCGACGAGGCGGGGGCGGCACTTCAGCGGATCACGCAGCGGTACGAGGCTGCCGTTGAGCGCGCGCGCATGTTCGGGCAGACGGCTGCCGGCGGCACCGCCTCCTATCGCAGCTTTGGTTCCGTCGTGCAGCAGGCCGGCTTCCAGGTCGGTGACTTCGCGGTGCAGGTTGCATCCGGCCAGGGCGTCCTGCGGCCCTTCATCCAGCAGGGCACCCAGCTCATCAGCATGTTCGGGCCGTGGGGCGCCGTGGTCGGCGCCGCGGGCGCCGTAGTCGGCGCGCTGGCGACGTCGCTCATGGGTGCGAGCGATGCCGCCGATGAGGCGGAAGACAGCGTCAAACTATACGCGGATGCGCTTGAAGCGGCGGAGAAGATCACCGATGCCCTGAAGGGATCAACCGACAGGAACATCGAGTCCTTGCAGTCGGAGCGCCGCTATCGGATCGAACTGACCGAAGCGGAAATTGCAGCAACCGAGGCGAAGATCGCCTTGGTCCGAGCCTCAGTCGCTGCGGAAGCTGTCCAGCAGTCGCCGGACGACATCGGCCGGGCGCTCGACAATGTCGAGAACGTGGTGCGCAGCAAGACTGCTGAACTGCAAAAGCTGCTCGACGGCTATGACGTCATCGAAAACGGCGTCAAGACGCGGGTGTATGGCCTGAAGGAACGCCTCGCTGAACTCAAATTCGGCCCGGAGGATATGGACCCGTTCGCGCGGATGGGTTCGGACAACACGTCCGGCGGTGGCGGCGGGAGCACTATCACCAAGACGCTCGGCGACATTACCGCCGCGATGGAGGAGGAAAACAGCGTCCTCGCCCTGAGCAAAACTAGGCGCGAAGAGGCCGCCATCATCGATCGCCGCCTTGCTGAGATTGGCAAGGATCGGACCACCGCGACGAAAGAAGAGCTCGCCGCCATCACCGAATTGGCGAAGGCGCAAGTCGCTCTGAACGAGGCGAATAAGAAATCCGAGCAGTCGCAGCGGCAATCCGTTGAGAACGCCAGAGCCAACGCAGCCGTTTTAGCCGGTCTGAAGAAACAGTACGATGATCTGACCAAAGCACCGCTTCAGGTGCGTGCTGAGAATCTATTTAAGCTTCCGACGCCGGCTGATCTCGCCGCAGCCGAGGAACTGCTGAAGAAATTCGACGAGTTCAAGAACCAGCAGGCAGCCGACAAGGCCTTCAACCAGGAAATCAATCAGATCATCGCGGAAGGGACGCGAGCAGTTGAGCAGCGCCAGAAGTGGCAGATCGACTCTCTCCAGGCCCAGGAAAGCCAGATCGCACTTCTGAGGCAGGAACTGGCACTCCGCGGCGCCAACGACAACGAGCGCGACGCCGCCCTGGCGCGTCTCAAGGCCGAGCAGGAGATCCACGAGCGGTTCGGCACGACGCTGGACGAGAACGCGCGGCGGTATATCGAGAACGCCGAAGCGATCGTCGAGATGAACCAGCAGCTGCAAAAGCAGCGCGCCGTCGCCGCCGTGCTGCCGCAGTTCTTTGATCAAGCTTTTGACCGGATCGGTTCCGCCATCACGCAGGCGATGGCGACCGGCGAGATCGCGATGGTGAATCTCCTGGACGTCGGCCGGAGCATCGTCTCGGAGCTGATCCAGGAGTTCATCAAGCTCGCGGCGATCAATCCGCTCAAGAACTGGATCAGTGGCAGCGACGCACTTCCTACATTCACGAGCGTGGTCAGCAACTTGATGGGCGGCTTGTTCAACACCGGGGGCCTCGGTTCGGCTGGCGCCCCGATGAACATGACGGGGAGCAGTTGGAATTTCCGTGACGGCGGCGTGATGGGTTCGGCGGGTCCGGTGCCTCTCCGTCGCTACGCTGCCGGCGGTGTCGCGGACCGACCTCAGTTGGCGATGTTCGGCGAAGGCTCAGTTCCGGAAGCCTATGTGCCACTCGCGGACGGAAGATCAATCCCGGTGACGTTGCGGCTGCCGGAAGGCGGCGCTTCGGGCGGCACTGTGGTCAACAATATCAACGTAGAAGTCAACGCAGCCGGCGGCACGGAATCACAGAACCGCGATCTTGGCGAGCAAACCGCCGGAGCCATCGACCGCATGCTCGATGAAAGAATAGATCGCAGGCTCGCTCACCATCGGCGCACCGGCAACATGTTCGCGCCGGGCCGGGGCTTCTGATGGCGACGCCAACGTTCGTGCCGCCGTATGAGCCGGATACTCAGTCCGCGTCGCCCAACCAACCACGGATCAATGAGGCGAACTTCGGCGATGGGTATTCCCAGCGCACGCGGGACGGCCTCAATGCGCGCCAGGACAAGCCGACTTGGCATTGGTCGGCGCTCAGCGTTGCCGAATATGAAGCGATGGATGCTTTCTTTGGCGCGTTGGGCGGCGCGGATCCCTTCTGGTGGACGCCGCCGGATGAGGCGATGCCGAAGAAGTTCGTCTGCAAGAAATGGGACAAAGGCTTTCCGGCGGGTGGGCGCCGCAGCCTAACAGCGACGTTCGAACAAGTCTTCGACCCGGGCGACTAGATGGCCGACCTTGCGGAAGTGGTGCAGTCGCCATCGCCGGGCGCACTCGTCATCCTTTATCAGCTCGACCTGACGATCTTCGGCGGACCGATCCATTACTGGTCAACGACGCCGCTGCCTGACGGGTCGAGCCCGTCCTACGACGGTCAGGTCTATGACGTGCCTGCGGCGCCGGTCTTCACCGAGGGTTTCGAGCGATCGACCCAGGGCGCGCCGGCGCGGCCGACACTTCGGATTGGTGCTGGCGGCAATGCGGCGGCGGCGCTGATGCAGCAATACGAGGATCTGGTCGGCGCCACGCTGCGGCGCATCCGGACCTTCGACATCTTCCTCGACGGCGGTCCGAGCCAGGACGGAACCCAGCATTTCCCGCCGGACGTCTATCGGGTCGCGCGGAAAGTCGCCGACAACAAGGTCTATGTCGAGTGGGAGCTCCGCGCCTCGATCGACCTTGAAGGCGTGATGCTGCCAAAGCGCCAGCTCGTCCGCTTCTGCCAGGCGCGATATCGGGTCTGGAACCCGGAGACAGAGACCTTCGACTACGACACGACGGACGCGGCGTGTCCGTATACCGGCGACGCCTATTTCGACGAGTTCGACCAGCCGACCACGGCCGAAAACGACCGGCCGTCGAAGAACCTCGATTGCTGCAAGCTGCGGTTCGGCGAGACGGCGGTGTTGCCGTTCATGGGATTCCCGGCGGCGGCGCGGACCAGATAGGGAGATCGAAATGGGCAAATACATCCCGGGTATTGTCGAGATGACACCAGACGAGGCGGTCGAGTTTGTCGCCAAGGCCGCGGCGGCGATCGATGCTCGCCTCCATGGGGGACAATCAAGCGGGCCGCGGCAGAAGATGATCTCGGAAGAGATCTGGAGCCAGCTCCGCGCGCACGACCGCCGTACCAAAGAGCACGCAGTGTCGCTGGTCACATGGAATGACCCGGTGAGCCGGGCATAACATGTTCTCGCCCCAGATCATCGCCGAAGCGCAGGCACAGGGCCTGGCCGAGTTCCCGAAGGAAGCCGTCGGCCTGGTGCTCGAGGACGGCGACGGCTACCGATATCTCCCCGTCGAGAACGTCGCCGCCGATCCGACCAAGCACTTCGCGATCGATCCCGCCGTGCAGGAGCAGCATTTCGGCGAGATCGCCGCGGTCATTCACTCGCATCCGAACGGCTGGCCGGTGCCGAGCGAGGCCGACATGGCGCAGCAGCAGGCCATGCTGGTCCCCTGGGGCATCTATGCGACGGACGGCACGCGGTTCACCCCGCCGACCTGGTTTGGCCACGGCACGAAGCTCAGCGCGCCGAAGGGACCGCTGATCGGCCGGGGCTTCATTCATGGTTGGCAGGACTGTCTGTCGCTGATCATCGATTGGCATGCCGAGTTCGGCGTCGCGCTGCCGGACCATCCGCGCGACTGGGAGTGGTGGTTGCCGGGCAAGAATGGCGAGCCTCCGCAAGACTTCTACCGGGATCTCTATGAGCCATTCGGCTTCGAGCTGATCGAAGGGCCGGCCCCGGGCGCGACCTTCTTCGCGGCGCTGGGCTACGACGACAACCGGCGCCCGATCGACCGTCCGAACCACGGCGGGATCTACCTGGGGAATGGCCTGATCCTGCACCACCGCGGTTCCGAGAAGGCGATAGACCCCGCGAGACTTTCGGCGCGCCAGCCGCTCGGCCGCTGGACCCGCTTTTTCAACGGCCCGATCACCTGGGTCCGGCACAAAGACCTGCCGGACTCACTGCCGACCTGAAGGCACGCATGTACCGCACCATCCACCTTCACGGCGCCGCGGCGATCCAGTTCGGCGGACCATACCGCTTCAAGTGCGACACGCCGCGGGAGGCATTCCGCGCCCTGTTCCGCCTGAAGCCCGGATTCGCCCAGTTCGTCGAGCAGGCGGACTGGCGCATTGTGCGAGGGCCGATCGGACGCGGCATCGACGCCGACGAGAGCATGTTCGGTCTGCGCTTTGGCAATGTGACGGAGATGCACATGATCCCCGTCATCGCCGGCGCGGCGCGCGGCAAGGGCATCGGCAAAATCGTCGCAGGCGTTGCGATCGCAGTTGCGGCCGTGGTGCTGGCGGTCCCTACGGGGGGCGCATCGGTCGCAGCGACGGGCGCAGCCGCGGGCGCAGCCGCCGGCGCAGCCACAGGCCTTGGCACGGTCGCATTTGCGGGCATCACTTACGCGAACATCCTGATGGCCGGCGTTGCGATGGCGCTGGGCGGCGTCGCGCAGCTGCTCGCCCCGAACCCGAAGGTTGGCGGCTACGAGCACAACGACCACCCGGAAAACCGCCCTTCATTCCTGTTTTCCGGGCCGGTGAACACGTCGGCCGAGGGCTCGGTTATCCCGATCGTCTACGGCAAGCGTGTCCGCTGCGGCTCCGTGGTCGGCGCCGCCGGCATCTACGTCGAAGACATCCCGGTCTAGGCAATGGGCATCGTCCAGCCAAAGCACGCACCGAAGCAGTTCGGGGCGCGCAGCCCCATTGCCGGCGCGAAGGGCGGCGGCAAAGGCGGCGGCAAGTCGAAGTCGCCCAAGGAAGTTGCCGATCAGCTCGCGTCCCGCGAGATCGCGCGCGTCATGGAGATCGTAGGCGAAGGGCCGATGGGCGGTCCGATCGAGGAAGACGCGCTCAAGTCCTTCTATTTCGACGAGACGCCGGCCAGGAACGCCGACGGCACCGACAACTTCTCCGGCGTGACACTCGACGTTCGGCTCGGCGAGCCGGATCAGCTGCACGTCGGCGGCATCACATCGATCGAGTCCGAAGTCACGGTCGGCGTCGAGGCCACCCACGAATCCCCCGTCGTGCGCGAGATCGCGGATGCGACCCTCGACGGGATCCGGGCCAAGATCCGCGTGCCGGCGCTCCAAGCGATCGATTCCAGCGGTGATCTGCAAGGAGCGATCGTGCAGTACGCGATCGACCGGCAGGCGAACGGCGGATCCTGGCAAGAGATCTGGAACGTCACGCTCAACAGCAAGTTCTCGTCGCCCTACGAACGGCAATACCGAGTCGATCTCCCGCCGGGCGGCTTTCCCTACCTGGTCAGGTTCCGACGGATTTCCGAGGACAGCCCGACCCAGCGGGTCCAGAAGGAAACGTTCTGGGCCAGCTACACCAACCTGATCGATGCCAAGCTCTCCTATCCGAACGTTGCCTATGTCCAGGACACGGTGAACGCGGAGGAGTTCGGCGGCGACATTCCGGCCCGGGCGAGCGACTGGCGCGGCATCGTGGTGCCCCTGCCGACGAACTACGACCCCGAGACGCGGGAATATGCGACGTCGGGCCCCGGCACCACCGGCGGCGTCTGGGATCTCAGCTTCACCCCCGGCGTTTCGGACAACCCGGCCTGGCTGATGCGCGAGGTGTGCGTCAACAAGCGGTGGGGTGCCGGCGACGAGATCGACGAGGCCGCCGTCGATATCGTCGGGCTCTACGAGATCGCGCAGTTCAACGACGAGCTCGTACCCGACGGCCGCGGCGGGATGGAGCCGCGCTATACCTTCAATGGCGTGGTCAACACGCGCCAGCGCGCCTACGACCTCATCACGTCGATCGCGGCTTCTTGCGGCTGCCTCTGCTATTGGGGCCCGGGCGCCGTCATCTTTGTCCAGGACCGACCGCAGGACATCGAGGACGTGTTTACGCCGGCCAACGTGATCGGCGGCACGTTCAACTACGAGACCAGCGGCGACCTGACCCGGCCGACCGTCGCGCTGGTCACGTACAGCGATACGTCCGACGGCTTCAGGCCGCGGATCGCCTATGCGGAGAAGGCCGACAAGATCATCCGCCACGGCTGGCGGCCGCTCGAAATCGCGCCTCTCGGCTGCGCTTCGGAAGGCCAGGCGATGCGGATCGGCAAGCTGGCGCTGGAAGCCGCTTGGAACGAAACCGAGATGGTCAGCTTCTCGGTCTCGTTCCAGAACGCGCTGCTGGCACCGGGCCAGATCATCGGCATTTCCGATCCGACCAAGGTTGGGGCCCGGTTCGGCGGCCGCATACTCGGGGTCAGCGAAACCGAGCTCACGCTCGACGCACCGATCGAGCTCGAGGCCGGAGAGACTTACTTCATCACGGTGATCCTGCCGGATGGGAAGCCGGTCACGAAGACGATCGCGGACGGTGCCGGGACTTGGTCCGAGATCACCGTCACCGAGGCCTTCGACCCGCTGCCGCTGGTCAATGCGATGTGGGCGGTGCACGCCGGTACCGCGGAGCTCCGGCCCTTCCGCGTGCTGTCGATCCGCGAGACCGAGAAGCACATCTTCGAAGTCACGGCGCTGCAGCGGGATCCGGACAAATGGGCCCGGGTCGAGCAGAACCTGAAGCTCCCGCCGCGGGATTTCACTGTGCTGCCAACCGGCCTGCCAGCAGCGCCCCTGCAGGCCAGCTTGATGGCGACGCCTTACACCTATGCGGTTGGCCCGACCTCACGCTCGGTCGTGGCACTGTCATGGTCACCCTCGGACGATCCGCGGGTCCAGCTTTACGAGATCCAGGTCAAGGGCCCGCTCGACCCGGATTTCACGAGGGTCCGATCGATCAATGGTCTCTTCTACAACGTCGAGGATGCGCACGAGGGCATGTACGAGTTCCGGGTCCGCGGCGTTGATGCGCTGAGGCGCCGGTCCCCTTGGGTCACCTTCTCTGGCAACGTGGACTTCGGGCGTCCCGAGGATGTGACCGGGTTCCGCGTCGCGATCAACGAGCAAGTCGCAACCCTCACCTGGAACCCCCAGGTTGACTTCGTCACCTACAAATACGAGATCCGGTTCACTCCGCTCACGACCGGCGCCACCTGGGAGAACAGCCAGGTGCTCGTGCAGCAGGTCTTCGCGACCACGGCGAATGTCCCGGCGATGGCCGGCACCTACCTGATCAAGGCCCTGACCCAGCAGAACCTGGAATGCGATCACGCGCAGCTCGTCGTGGCGGCGATCGGGCCGCTCAACGGCTACAACGCGATCGTGGCGCTGATCGAGCAGCCTGCCTGGACCGGCACCAAGGTAAACGTCGAGGCAGTATCCGGGCGGCTGCAGCTCGTTGAAGGCGAGACGATCGGCACCTACACCTTTTCGTCCGGCGACTTGACCGCGGTCTACAGTTCCCGCGTCTCCGCGCTGCTGGAAATCACCGGGCTCAACGCCAATGTCGCGATGGCGGATTGGGTCACTCTGGCCTCTGTCAATCCGCTCTCCGGCACGAGCGCCGATCAGTACAGCGTGAAGCTGGAGATGCGGTACACCGAGGACGACCCGGGTGGCTCGCCGACCTACACGGATCTCGAGCAGCTCGTCGTCGGCGACTACACCGCCCGTGCGTTCGAGTTCGTCCTGACGCTCGAAAGCTTCGCGGAAGGTGTTTCGCCCGCAGTTGAGCGCCTTGAGATCTCGATCGACATGCCTGATCGGACCGAATCGGCCGACGACGTGACCTGCCCGGCCGGCGGCCTAGCAGTGACATATGCCTATCCGTTTCTGATCGGCCCTGCCGTCGCCATCACGCCGCAGGGCATGTCCGAGCGCGACGACTGGGAGCTCACCTCGAAGACGCAAACAGGCTTCGGCATCCGGTTCTTCAACTGGTCCGCGCCTTCAACCGATATCGAACGCACCTTCGACTGGATCGCGAAGGGCGCCGGGATCCAGCTGGGGTAAACCATGTCACAGTACGATTGGCTTGATATCGATCCCGACACGGAAAGCGGTACGGCCCTTGCCGCTCGTCTCGATGCCTGGGTGGCAGCGGTCCAGTCCATGCACCGTGGTGCGTCCGCGCCGTCCTATCTCGAAACCGGGATGTGGTGGCAGAAAGACATCTCCGGCACGGTCGCGGAGGTCTACGTCTATGACGGCGCGCAGAGCATTCTGGTTGCGACGATCAACCCGACCGCCCATACCATCATGTTCCCGCCGGAAAACTTCCCGGCCGCGTCGGACAGCGCCGCGGGCGCCGTTGAGCTCTCGACTCAGACCGAGGCGCTGGCCGGCACATCCACGGAGCTAGCAATCACGCCGAATGCGCTGGCGGCGCTTTGGGAAAAGGGCGCTGACAATAACAATGGCGCCACGGTCACGCTGGGCGCCGGCGGCTCGTTCAACCTCATCACTTCGACAACCGCGATCACCGTCCTGGCCTTCAGCACGGACAAAGCTGGCCGGCGCGCGGTCGTTCGTTTCAACACCGTCCGTACACTGACGTACAACGCTTCGTCGCTGATCCTGCCCGGCGCCGCGAACATCACAACCGCGCCCGGGGATATCGCTGAGATCGAGAGCCTCGGGTCCGGCGCCTTCCGGGTCAACTGGTATACCCG
>Ga0196964_10000888_pt1 | contig 16219 bp, 19 predicted proteins | sample S1_10metaG_FD_148615 | JGI IMG/M metagenome (GOLD analysis project Ga0196964, IMG submission 148615) | Soil microbial communities from Anza Borrego desert, Southern California, United States - S1_10 | ecosystem: Environmental > Terrestrial > Soil > Desert | place: USA: California | collected...
GGCGACGGCGAGGGCTGACAACATCATGCGCAGGATGGCGCCGATCATGAGGCCCACCACCGCCTCGCGCAGAACCCAGGCGCCCATGCCGCCCACCGTGGCGGGCAGGCCCGGCACCTTGTCGGCCACGATCGGGGTCATGACCAGCGAGAGCAGGAGGGCGAAGCTCAGGCGCACTCGCGGCGGCACCGCCTGCTCGCCCAGCCCTGGCAGCAGCATGATGATCGCGCCGACCCGGACGAAGACCAGCCCCGCCGCCCAGACCTGATCGGCGGCTGCGTAGTCCTCCACGTCACATGCCCGAGATGCGCGAGGCCATCTGCTGCATGAAGCCGCCGAGCAGCGCGCCCATCAGCGGGAGGAACAGCAGGAGCGCGACGAAGATGGCGATGATCTTCGGCGCATAGATGAGCGTGGCTTCCTGGATCTGGGTGAGCGCCTGGAAGAGACCGATCACCACGCCGACGACGAGGCCGACGATGAGCACGGGCGCACAGAGCTGGATCGTGAGCCAGATCGCGTCGCGGCCGACGTCGAGCACCTCAGCGCCATTCATGTCCGTAAACTCCACGCATCGAAGGACCCGGCCACTTCTGCCGGGCTCACGGGGAGATTTCTGCCGGGTTCATGGTTAACGAGGGCTTTCACCGAAGCCCGGAGGCAGCATGACAGCCTACGTCCTCGCCCAACTCTCGATTCAGGACCGCGCTCGCTACGACCGGTACGCAGCCCGTTTCATGCCTACGCTGAAACCCTTCGACGGCAGGCTGCTGGCGGCCGACGAGGGCCCGCAGGTGCTGGAAGGGGAATGGTCGCGCGAGAAGGTCGTGCTGATCGCCTTCCCGGATCGGGAGCGAGCGCTCGCGTGGGCGGCCAGCCCTGCCTATCAGGCGATCTCCGCCGACCGGGTCGCCGCCACGGAGGGGACCGTGCTCGTCATCCAAGGCTTCTAGACGGGCGCATTGCCCACTATGTGGAAGCCATGACGCCTCCCGACGACACCTTCGACCGCCGCGCAGCCCTGGCGCGCCAGACCGGCACGCCGATTCCGGCCGAGGGGGAGGACTATCCCGCCCTCACCTGCAATCGTCCGAGCCAGGAAGAAGCCGAGGCTGCGGTCAGGACCCTGATCCGCTGGGCGGGGGAGGATCCCGACCGGGAAGGCCTGCTCGACACCCCGGGGCGGGTCGTGCGCTCCTACCGTGAGCTGTTCGCCGGCTACGAGACCGATCCGCGCAAATACCTCGAGCGGACCTTCGAGGAGGTCGGCGGCTACGACGAGCTGATCGTGCTCAAGGACATCAAGTTCGTCTCGACCTGCGAGCACCACATGCTGCCGGTGATCGGCAAGGCGCACGTGGGTTACCTGCCGACCGACCGGGTGGTGGGCATCTCGAAACTGGCGCGTGTCGTGCGCGGCTACGCCCGGCGCATGCAGATCCAGGAGAAGATGACCGCCGAGATCGCCCGCGCCATCCAGGAGGTTCTGCGGCCCCAGGGCGTGGGCGTGGTGGTCGAGGCGGTGCACAGCTGCATGACCCTGCGCGGGGTCCAGGCCGAGGGCGCATCCCTGACGACGAGCCATCTGATCGGTGTGGTGCGCGACGATCCCCGCACCCGGGAAGAGTTCCTGCGCCTGGCGCGGAACGGCGGCTAAGCTCGCCCTCTATTTTTCCCCGGAAATGAGCCTCTGGCTGAAGAAGACTAACGCGCTGGGTGCGGCGCGCCGCCGATCCATTGCGCTGATGAGAGCGGGCGGCCTAGCCTGCGCTCGTCTTCGCTGCGGGGCTTGCCAATGAAGTATCCGACACTCGTTGTGATGTTTGCCTTGGCTCTGCCCACGTCTGGGGAGACGCAGGATGCAAGCTGGTACAACCGTGAATGGGGAGAAGCATCTGCCAACAGCGACGATTCACTTTGCAGGGAATCTGGGATTAGGAATCGCTACGAAGAGGTATTCCAGTCTCCCGAAAGAGCCGACGTAATCGAGCAGACGCTGGTCGTCCGGTGCCTCTGGCAGGACGGAGACCGTGAGAGAGCCTACTTTTGGTATTGCGTATTCTGGGCTCGCAACGCCATCCTGATACATGTCCTCCGCGCGAGTGGCGGCGAATACGGTGAATTGGAGATGCCGCTGCTTCTCAGACTCGTCGGTGCGCCCCCCACCGAGTGGGCGATGAGCGACCCCGACAGAGCCAAGGCCATCATGTTGAGGGCCGTCGACGTAGCCTGCCGCCTACCCAGTCCTCCCCGGATTGCGGACGAGTATTCAGTCTTGGCAGCGGAGGCTCAAAACCGGGTCCGGAGCGAACTTGCCAGGATGAATTCGGACGAATTGGCGACCCCCCTAGTCCTGAAACACCGCCAGGAGGTCGGTCTGTACGTTGGCCCGTGGAAAGACCCTGGACGCCCTTTGAGCGACAGCTGGCGGTAACCACGCCGCAGCAATCTCATCAGCCTACCGTTGCCCGTGGACCTGCGCCGCCGATCAGATCGGCATGCGCATGATTTCCTGGTAGGCCTGGATCACCTGGTCGCGCACGGCCATGACGGTCTCCAGCGAGGCCTCGGCCGAGGCCACCGCGGTGACCACGTCGACCAGTTCCGCTCGGCCCGCGCTGTGCGCGGCCATGGTGGTCTCGGCCGCCTTCGAGGCCGCGGTCATGTCGCCGATGGCGTTCTGGAGCAGGGCCTGGAAGCTCGTGCCGTCAGCGCCCGCGGCCCCGCCCAGCGGCGAGGTCGTCTTTCCCTGGGCGGCGGCGTAGGCCTTGGCGGCGAGCAGCGGCGAGACCATGGCTCAGGTCCTCACTTCTTCAGGATGTCGAGGGTGCGCGTGTCCATGGCGCGCGCCGTCTCGATGACGTTCAGGTTGGCCTCGTAGGCCCGCTGCGCCTCGCGCATGTCCATCGCCTCGATCAGCGAATCGACGTTGGGCCGCTTCACGTAACCCTTGTCGTCCGCCGCGGGGTGCGACGGGTCGTACTCCAAGCGGAAGTCCGAAGGGTCGTCGCGCACCTGGGCCAGCTTCACCCCGGCCGCGCCGTCGATGCGCTGCGTCTCGAAGATCGGCTGGCGGCGGCGGTAGGGATCGCCGCCGGGCGTCTTGGCCGTCGAATCGGCGTTGGCGATGTTCTCGGCGATCACGCGCATGCGCGACTGCTGGGCCTTGAGCGCGGAGGCCGCGACGGCCATGGCGCTGTTGGCGGGGGGTTTCACGTCGGGCATCGATCAGCCTTCCTCAGCGCGGCGGCTTGGCCGCCAGGCGCAGCATGTTCATCGACTTCTGGTAGAAGCTGATGGCGGCGTCGTAGGCCATCCGGCTCTCCGCCATCTTCAGCATCTGCTCCTCGAGTACGACCGAGTTGCCGTCCATCCGCGTCTCCGAATCGGGAGACTTGTCCGCCTTGAAGCCGGCGGCCGACGCGGGACCCGCGGGCCGCGGGATGTGGCCGGGGTTGGTCACCGCTAGGCCCCCCGCAGGCGCGGAGCCCGCCGTGCGTCCGGCGCGGATCATCGAATCGAAGCTCTGCGGCTTGATATCCGTGGGCGTGAAGCCCGGCGTGTCGGCGTTGGCCACGTTCTCGGCGATGACCCGCTGGCGCGCGGACAGGTAGTTCATCCGCCCCTTGAGCATCGAGAACAGCGGGATGTCGTCCAGGCGCACGGGCCCTCTCCGGCTTTGCTGGGAAGAAAGTGCCGCCTGCATGGTTAACGATGCCTTTCGGCAACCCGCCGTTAACCACGCTCGGTAACTTTTGCCGGGATCGCGGAGCCCGCGAGCGGCCGGGGTGGCGCATGGATTTTCTGGATTTCCTGAGGGCGGTGCTGGCGCTGGCGGTGACGCTGGGCCTGATCGGCCTGGCCGCCTTCGCCGCCCGCCGCTACGCGCCGGACCTGATGGCGCGGATGCAGGCCAAGCGCGGCGAACGCCGGCTGCGCACCATCGAGACCCTGGTGCTCGACCCCACCCGCCGCCTGGTGCTGGTGCAGGTCGATGACGACGAGCGCCTGATTCTGCTGGGGGAGGGTCGCGAGCTCATCGAGCCGCGCCGTCCCCGCAAGACCGGAGGCGGCCAGTGAAGCGCCCCCGCCCTGCCCTGCTGGCCCTGCCGACGCGCGCGGAGCTGATCCGCGCCGCGAAGCTGTCTGCGATCGTCACCCTGTTCGCCGTAGCCTGGCCGGCCATCGCGCTCGCGCAGACGCTGAACGTCGACGTCGGCACGGGCGCGGGCCTGACCGAGCGGGTGGTCCAGCTCATCGGCCTGCTGACGGTGCTGTCGCTGGCGCCTTCGATCGTGATCATGACGACGAGCTTCGTGCGCATCGTGGTGGTGCTGTCGCTGCTCCGGACGGCGCTCGGCCTGCAGCAGAGCCCGCCGAACGCCGTCCTGGTCTCGCTGGCCCTTTTCCTGACCGCCATCGTCATGGGACCGACCTTCCAGGAGGCCTACGACGCCGGCGTGCGCCCGCTGCTCGACCAGCAGATGGAGCTGCCCCAGGCCTTCGAGGCGGCGACCGATCCGGTGAAGACCTTCATGCTCGCCCAGGTCGACCGCGGAGACCTCGACCTGTTCGTGCGCCTGTCACGGGTCGAGCGCCCCGCCACGCTCCAGGAGCTGCCGATGCGGGTGGTGACTCCCGCCTTCATGATCTCCGAGCTCAAGCGGGCCTTCGAGATCGGCTTCCTGCTGTTCGTGCCCTTCCTGGTGATCGACCTCGTCGTCGCCAGCGTGCTGATGAGCATGGGCATGATGATGCTGCCGCCGGTGGTGGTCAGCCTGCCGTTCAAGCTCATCTTCTTCGTCCTGGTCGACGGCTGGCGCCTGGTCGCCGGCAGCCTGGTGGAGAGCTTCCAGCGCGGCGCGGGCAGCGGGTAAGCTCGAACCCTCTCCCATAGGGAGAGGGGTTTACGCGCCCGCCGCTGCCGCCGGTGTCGGCGCGGCGGCCGTGCGGACGGGCGCAGGGCCCTTCTCGCGGAATCGCTTCTTCATCCCGGCGACCCAGCCGGCGAAGCTGTCGGCCTGTGCCGAAGCCTCGGCGTACTGGGCCGGGGTGATGCTCTCGGGGTCGCGGGCGAGCGCCACGCGCAGGGCGTCGGGCGACCGGGCGTTGTCGATGAAGCCCGTCCACCGCTCGTTCAGCCGCGCCAGCGCCGCGTCGTCGTTGGCGAGGGAGAAGGCGATGCCAGCGCGGATCAGGCGGGTTTCTTCCTCGCCGGTCAGCGGGGTCGGGTCCTTCCAGCGGTCGCCCAGGCGCTTCTCCAGCAGCGCGGCGGCCTTGGGCCAGTCCTTCTGTCGCCAGAACACCTCGGCCCGGATGTCGGAGGCCTCGGGCGAGCCGTCGGCGCCAAGGATCTCCAGCGCGTGATCATACCGGCCGAGGTCCAGCAGGGCGCGCGCCTCCATCATCCGCCGTTCGGCGTTCAGCGCGTTCGGCAGCAGGGTGGTGCGCGAGCCCCACAGCGCCTGCAGCGCCTGCTCGGGCTTGCGGTCCATCAGGTAGATGGCGGCGAGGTCGGTGGCGACCTGGGCCTTGGCGACGCCATCCAGCCGGTTGTCGACCTGGTACTTCAGGAGCTCGGCCGCCTGGGCCAGCAGGTCCACGTCGACGAGGCGGCGCGACAGGCGACGGACCATGTCGTCGCCCTCGGCGCCAACGGGCGTCAGTTCGCGGAAGTCGTAGAACAGGGCCAGGGCCTGGATGGGCTCGAGGCCGTCCGCCCGCCCCTCCAGGAACAGCGCACGGAAGGCGGCGGCGAGATCGGCCTGGAGCTGCACCGCCTGGGGCAGGTTCGGCAGGCGCGTGCCGGCCGAGCGCAGCGCTTCCAGCGCCTCGCGGTAGCGGCCCTGGCTCAGGTAGATGTCGCCCAGAGTGCGGATCAGCTCGAGCTCGGTGACGTCGCCGCGCCAGCGGTAGCGCAAGGAGTCGAGCTTCTGCACCGCCTCGGCCGGCTTGATCATGCCCTTGTCGAGCCGGATCTTCGCCGCGCGCATCTGGGCGGGTGTCGACAGGCCCTCCAAAGGGGCCTTGGCGATGGCGTCATAGACCTTCAGGGCGCGCTCCGTGCGGCCCTGGGCTTCGAAGATCCGGGCCTGGACGAGGCGCACCTGAAGCTGCTGCTCGGCGCCCCTGGCGTTCCTGGCGGCGTACTCGATCAGCCGCTCCGCGCCGGCCAGGTCCTGAAGCTCGAGCGCGGCGCGGGCGTGCTCGGCGGCGAAACGGGCGCGCCAGCGGGGTGAGAACTGGTCCACCGCCCGGCCGCCCGCCTGGAAGGCGCGCCGCGCCTCCTCCCAGTTGCCCTGACGCGCGTCGACGTAGCCTCGCCACAGGGCGGCGGACGGATCGGCGGCGAGCGCGGGCACGGAGAAGTCGGTCTGGGCCTCGACCCACCGGCCGACCATGGCGCGGGCGGCGCCGCGCAGGCCCCGGAACTCGGCGTCGCCCAGCATGGCCGGCTTCTGCTTGGCCACCAGGTCGAGCACGCCGATGGCCTCGTAGGAGAGCTCCGTGCCGATCAGGAAGCGAGCGAGCGCCATGCGGGCGGTGACCGGCGCCTTGTCGCCCTGGGCCGTCTCGGCCGCGGCCATGTCCTGCAGCTGGCGGTAGCGCTTGGCGAAGCCGCCCTCGCCGGTCTTCGACCAGCCCTCGAAGTCGATCAGGGCCGGCAGCATGGCCGGGCGGGGAATGTCGTCGGGCTGGTCAGCGAGTTCAGCCGCGGCGGGCGAGGACAGGGTCAGGCCCTTGGGCCGGCCGATCTTCACCAGGTCGCCTTCGACCGAAACCTGGAGGTCGGAGGCCACGGCCTCGACCGCCAGCCCCTGGGCGGTTGGCAGCAGGGCCGTCTCGACGAACTCGCGCTTGCGCTTGAGGGCCTTGGGCGGGCCCAGCGCCGTGACGGCGGCGAAGCGGTCGCCGACCAGGGGGTCGCGAATCCACACCACCGAGCGGGCGCCGGCCAGCGCCGCGGTCAGCACCGGCGGACCGGTCTGGTCGTCGCGGCCGAGCACGACGTCGCCGACCGCGCCGACGGCGGGCTTCCCGCCGAGACTCACGGTCCAGGTCGGTCCTGCGGCGGTGGCGGACAACGAGGCCTCGGCCGGCGCGGCGATGCGCAGGATGGTGGCGTCCTCGGTGTTGACCCACCGCGCCTTGCTGTTCGGCCCGAGGCTCGCCATGGCGGCGCTGAGGTCGAGACGCGCCTTGGCGTCAAATACGATCCAGACAGCCTCGCCACGGCGGAAGACGGCCGCGCCGACAGGGCTTTTCCAAGGGAATGTCAGGGTGAGGCGCCCGTCGGTGAGGCTCGCGCCGACCTTCACCGCGCCGCCGGCGGGGACGGCGTCGACGACCGGTGTGGCCGGAGCTGGCGCTGCGCCCTCCTTGGGCGGCACGAGGTTCACGAACACCGCGCCGTCGGCGGCGCCGCTTCGCACGTCCGCGCCGTCGGCCAGGGTGATGACCACCGCGCCCGGGCGGCTCTCGACCGTCTTCACGCCAGGCGGCGGGTCGACCTTGAGCTGGGCGACGTCGGCGCGGCCGCCGCCCGGGAAGGTGATCGTGACAGTAGCGCCGTTGCGGCGGACCACGGCGCGCGAGCCCTGGGCGCCGCGGAACTCCACACGGGTGAACTCGGCGTTGCGGCCGATGCGGACGGACACGGCGCCGGAGGCTGCGGTCGGCGTCTCGGGCGCCGCGGTGACCGGGCCGACCGCGGCGGCGGCGACGGATGCCGCGCACACGGCTGCCGCCGTGCGCATCAGCACCGCGCGCGATCGCGACTCAGGCTGGCCCCGCTCCATGATCGGAAAGTGCCTCCGGCGCGGTTAGGCCGTGGTTAACGAGACCTTAGACGGGCCCGTCGCCGCGCGGGGCGGCCCGGGCGGGCGTCGGCGGGGCCGAAGAGGCGGCGGGCGGGGGCGCCGGCGGCGTGACCTCGGCGGACACGGGGATCTCCGCGGACACGGGCGGCTTGGCGGCGGGCTTGGCCGGGGCCGGACGCGCGGCGGCCGGGCGCCGCGGCGGCGCGGCAGGACGCCGCGGGGCCGCTGCAGGCGTGGTCGCCGCCGGCGTCGTGGTTGCCGATGCGGGCGTCGGCGTAGCCGGCGTGGGCTTGTCGGCGGCGGCCGCGGCTACGCGGGCAGCGGCGTCGCGCGCGGCGTACATGTCGGCGAGCTTCTCGGTCAGCTCCTTGGCCTTCATCGGCGGCATCTGGGCGAGGATCGCGGCCAGGTTCCGCTCCTTCATCTTGGCCGCGACCGGCAGGCGCACGCGGTCGTCCAGGTTGGCCATGACGGCGGCGGCGTCCTTGGGCTTCATGGACTCATAAACCTTCACCAGGCGCGCCACCTCGGCCTCGCGCTTCTGGTCCGCCTGGCCCAGCAGGGCGTTGAGCTCGCCCTTCAGGCCCTGTAGCGCCTTCAGCTTGGCGTCGAGCTTGGCCTCGGCGGCGTTCAGGAGCGCGACCTGGGTCTCGAACGCCTTCTCGCGCGCGTCGAGCTGGCCCCGGCGTTCGCCCAGGCTCTGCAGGATGCGCAGTTCGGCTGGGGACAGACCCGCGTCCCGCGCCAGTTCGGCTGCCGTGGGCGCGCAGACGGCGGCCGGCGGCTTTCCTGCAGGCTTGGGCGAAGCGGGCGCAGCCTTGGCGGCGGACTTGGGCGGAGCCGCTGCGGGACCGGCCTCCTCGGCCCAGGCGGTCGCCCCCTTCAGGAACTCCGGCGCGCCTTCCAGACCGGCGACTGCGCGCACGGCGAGCACGCCGCCGGCGGCGATGGCCACCAGCGGCAGGATGCGGGGCAGTCGGCTCATCGGCGGTCTCCGGCGGACTCGAACAGGTCCTCGTCGAACCGGCGCGGCGCGGTGCGCACGGGGGCCGGTTCGGGGCGGGTGAAGGCGGGACGCTCAGGCGCGGCAGCGCGCACTGGCGCTGCGGCGATGCGGTCCAGTACGGGGCGCTCGGGCGCCGGGCGCTCGGCGGGCATGCGCTCAGCCCGGGCGATGAGGCTCTCGAGCTGGGTCTTCAGCTCGCGCGCCTTGAGGATGCGGTCGTGGAGGCTGTCGTGGGCCTCGTCGGTGGCCTGACGCAGGGAGGCGAGCCCCGCCTCGGCGCGGCGGGCGGCGTTGTCGAGCTCGACCACGGCACGGCCGAAGTCCTCCTGGCCCTGGCGCAGGGCCTTGAGCTTGCGGTCAAGCCGGACGCCGAAGGCGATGGCGCAGACAAGCAGCACCATCAGCAGGAGGTCCATGGCGAGGCCGGCGAAGCTCATGACGCCTCCGTGAGCGCGTTGCGGGCCTTGAGGGTAAGCGGGTGCTCGACGCGCACGGCGATGTTCGATCCGCGCCGGCCCATGCGCCCCGACGTCAGGGAGACGTTGCCGCAGCGCAGCTCGATCAGGCTGTCCGGCGTGGCGTTCAGCATCAGCGTCTCGCCGACCTGCAGGTTCAGCACACGCGACAGCGGGATCTGGTGTTCGTCGAGCACGGCGCGGACTTCCGTCTGGGTGCCCCACAACTCTGTGGCAAGGTGGCTTTCCCAGATGTTGTCGCGGCCGAACTTCTCACCCATGAACTGCTGCAGCAGCATCTTCCGGATGGGCTCGAGGGTCGCGTAGGGCAGCAACAGCTCGATGCGCCCGCCGCGGTCTTCCATGTCGATGCGCAGGCGCACGAGGATGGCGGCGTTGGCCGGGCGGGCGATGGCGGCGAAGCGCGGGTTGGTCTCCAGGCGGTCCAGCTTGAAGTGGACGGGCGTCAGCGGCTCGAACGCCGCCTTGGCGTCGGCCAGGACGACCTCGACCATCCGCTGCACCAGCACGCGTTCGATGGTGGTGTAGGGCCGGCCCTCGATGCGCAGGGCGGCGGTGCCGCGGCGGCCGCCCAGCAGCACGTCGACGATCGAGTAGATCAGGTTCGAATCGACCGTCAGCAGGCCGAAGTTGTCGAGCTCCTCGGCCCGGAACACCGCCAGGATGGCCGGCAGCGGGATCGAGTTCAGGTAGTCGCCGAACCGGATCGAGCTGATGTTGTCGAGGCTGACCTCGACGTTGTCCGAGGTGAAGTTGCGAAGGCTCGTCGTCATCAGCCGCACAAGGCGGTCGAAGACGATCTCGAGCATCGGCAGGCGCTCGTAAGACACCAGCGCCGAGTTGATGATGGCGCGGATGCCGGAGCGTTCGGAGGCGTCGTCGTCGGAGAGGTCGAAACCCAGCAGGCTGTCGATCTCGTCCTGGTTCAGGATGCGCTCGCCGGTGAGCGAGGCGGAATCGCCCGCGTCCCAGGCGGCGGGACCGGCTTCCGTTTCGGCGACTAGCTGTTCGGCGGGTTCGGACATGACTTCAAGCGATCCGGACTATTGGATCAGCATCTCCTCGATCAGCACGGCGTCGACCTTGTGCGGCGCCAGCAGCAGGTTCACGCGGCGCAGGATCTCCATGCGCAGCTGGTAGGAGCCCTGGCTGCCGTTCAGGTCCTCGGGGCGCAGCTCGCGCAGGAAGGACTGGAACATGTCCTGCAGCCGCGGGGCGCCGGACGCGATCGCCTCGGCGGCCTCGTGATCCTTCATCTCGAATGTGAGCTTCAGCTTCAGGAAGGTGGGCTTCCCGTCGGCCGACTGAATGTTCACGACCAGATCGGGCATGGTGTAGAAGGTCACGCCGTCGGGGCCCTCGCGGACCATGCCGCCGGCCTCGTCCTTCTCCCCCGGCTTGCCGCCGCCGCCGTGGCCGCCGCCCTTGTCCTTCTTCGGCTTCTTCGGCGCGTGGCCCTTGGCGTCGCCACCGTGACCGGCCTCGGCGGGCTTGGGCTTGAGGAACAGGAAGTACGCGCCCGCCCCGCCGCCGCCCAGGATCAGCACGGCGCCGACGCCGGCCATGATCAGCAGCTTGAGGGGCGGACCCTTCTTGGCGGGCGCGCCGTCAGCCGCGCCTTCGGCGCCGGCTTCCGGGGCCTCGCCCTCGGCGGCTCCCGCCGCGTCGTCCTTCTTCGGTTTCTTCTTGAAGAGCATGGCAGTCCGCACGTCCGAAGACCCACGCCCGACATCTCCGGCCGGTTTGGTTAACGAGGCGTTGCAAGCCAGGCATTTTTTGCCCGGCCAAGAAGTCGCAGGGCGAGTGAAACCCTAATGAAAACAACGGAAGAGTATGGTTAACGGCGTGGCACGGCGTTTGCGTGGGAAGACGCGCAATGGAAAACGCCGGCTACATCGCCCTGTCCCGCCAGGTGACCCTCCGCAGGGAGCTGGACATCGCGGCGAACAACATCGCCAACGCCGACACGGCCGGATTCAAGGTCGAGCAGCTGCTCGTCCAGACCGAAGAAGGCCCCAAGTCACGCAACGAGGGGATTCGCGGTCCCGGGCGATTCGTCCTGGACAACGGCGTCGGCCGCGACTTCCGCGCCGGAACCCTGGGCCAGACCGGCCGCGCCCTGGACTTCGCCATCGAGGGCGACGGGTTCTTCCAGGTCGGCGGCGAGAACGGCGAGCGCTACACCCGCGACGGTCGCTTCACCCTGGACGCCCAGGGGCGCCTGGTCACCGCCGCGGGGCTGCCGGTCCTGGGCGAAGGCGGCCAGGAAATCCTGCTGGACCCGACCAAGCCGGAGATCTCCGTCTCCGCCGACGGAATCATCACCCAGGGCGGCGAGCGGGTCGGCAAGATCGGCGTCGTTCGATTCGCCGCGCTCGGCGTGCTGTCGAAGGACGGCGACGGCCTCTACGTGAACCCATCCAACGAACGGCCCGAGGCCGCCACGGACGCGAAGGTGCGCCAGGGCATGGTCGAGGAATCCAACGTCGAGCCGATCGTCGAGATCACCAACCTGATCGAGATCACGCGCGCCTACGAGCGCATGGCGAAGATCGTCGAGCAGACCAATGACCTGTCCCGCCGCTCGGTCGAGCGGCTGGGGCGCGTGAGCTAGGAGCCTAACGGATGCGCGCACTCCGCATCGCTGCGACGGGCATGGGCGCCCAGCAGCTGAACGTCGAGGTCATCTCGAACAACATCGCGAACATGAACACGGTCGGCTTCAAGCGCCAGCGGGCCGAGTTCCAGGACCTGCTGTACCAGTCGATCGAACGACAGGGCGCGCAGTCGTCCGAAGCCGGCACCGTCGTGCCGACCGGCGTGCAGCTCGGTTCGGGCGTGAAGGCAGGCTCGGTCTACCGCGTCACCACCCAGGGCAACCTGGTCCAGACGGGCAACCGCTTCGACCTCGCCATCGACGGCCGCGGTTTCCTGCAGGTCACCCTGCCCTCCGGTGAGACGGCCTACACGCGCGCCGGCAACCTGGCGGTCAACGACCAGGGCCAGCTGGTGACCGACGACGGCTACCTGATCGAGCCGCAGATCACGATCCCGAGCGACGCCAAGGACGTCATCATTTCCCGCACCGGCCAGGTGCAGGTGGTGACCGAGGGCCAGACCGCGCCCACCACCGTCGGCCAGCTGGAGATCGCCATCTTCTTCAACGAGGGCGGCCTGGAGGCGATCGGCGATAACCTGTTCAAGGAGAGCGCCGCCTCCGGTCCGGCCAGCGTCGGCACCCCCGGCGACGTCGGCTACGGCCAGCTCGTCCAGGGCTACACCGAAGCCTCGAACGTCGATGCGGTGAGCGAGATCACCGCCCTGATCGTGGCCCAGCGCGCCTACGAGATGAACTCGAAGGTGGTCACCGCCGCCGACGAGATGCTCCAGGCCACCAGCCAGCTGAAGTCGTAGAATGGGCAAGCTCCTCAAGACCCTGACCCTGAGTGTCGCCGCCGCCGCCGTGCTGGCCAGCGCGGCGCTGGCGGGCGTGCCGGTGCAGCTGCGCGACCAGCTCGTCGCGGACCAGGACGGTCCGGTGACCCTCGGCGACGTGTTCGAGGGCGCCGGCCGCGCCTCCAACGTGCCCGTCTCCCGCGCCCCCGCCCCCGGCGGCACGGTGATCCTGGACGCCGGAAAGCTGCAGCAGATCGCCGCCGCCAACGGCCTGACTTGGCCGAACGCCGAAGGCTTCACGCGCATCGTCGTCAAGGGCGAGGCGGCTTCGTCCGCTCCGGCCGGCGCCCGTGCCGGCCGTACGGTCCAGGCCCTCACTTGGTCGCGCAACATCGCCGCCGGCGAGATCGTCCGCGCCGAAGACCTCGTCTGGGCCGACGTCCAGTCGCACATGGCCGCCGCCGACGCGCCGCGTGACGCCGACAGCGTTATCGGCCAGGCCGCCAAGCGCCCGCTGCGCGCCGGCTCCGCCGTCTCGGCCAAGGACCTGTCCTCGCCGCAGGTCATCAAGAAGGGCGATCTGATCGCCGTCACCTTCTCCGACGGGGGTGTCAGCCTGACGCTGCAGGCCACTGCGATGCAGTCGGCCGCCGTCGGCGAGAGCTTCTCCGTCATGAACACCCAATCGAAGAAGACGATTGTGGCAGTCGCCACCGGGCCGGGTACGGCCGCGGTCGGGCCCGAGGCTGAAAGCCTGAAGGCCTCCCGTTTCGCTTCTCGCTAGGGGTAAACCATGCGCTCAGCCGCGCTGCTTCTCGTCGCCGTCGCCGCCTCCTCGCTCGCCGCCTGCTCCACGGTCAAGGAGGCCGTCGCGGGCCCGGAAATGTCGCCCGTGGGCTACCCGGCCGGCCTGACGCCCCAGACGCTGCAGGTGGTCACCCCAGCGGCGCCGACGCCCGCGTCGGCCAACTCGCTGTGGCGCGCCGGCGCGCGCACCTTCTTCGCCGACCAGCGCGCCCGCAACATCGGCGACATCCTGACGGTGAAGATCGAGATCGACGACCGCGCCACGGTCCAGAACTCAACCGACCGCACCCGCTCCAACAGCGTCGAGGCCGGCATCCCCAACCTGTTCGGGCTCGAGTCCTCGCTCGGCAAGGTTTTCCCCCAGGGCTTCGATCCGTCGAAGATGATCGGCATGGGCGGCGAGACGACCTCGTCCGGCTCCGGCGTCATCGCCCGGTCCGAGCGCGTCAGCCTGACCATCGCCGCGGTGGTCACCGGCGTCATGCCCAACGGCAACCTGATCATCCAGGGACGCCAGGAAGTGCGCACCAACTCCGAAGTGCGAGAGCTGACCATCGCCGGCATCGTGCGTCCGGAGGACATCTCCAGCGCCAACACCATCGACCACAGCCAGATCGCCGAGGCCCGCATCAGCTACGGCGGCCGTGGCGACGTCACCCGCCTGCAGCGCCCGCCGCTGGGCCAGCGGGTGGTGGAGCGGTTCTCGCCCTTCTGAGGACGTCCCAACCCGGCAGTCGTCACATTTGGGCCACAATCACGGCCTCGCGAACAGCGGGGCCGTGAACCCTTTGACGTACGTCGCGTTTCCCCGACGAAAGCGAGTGCGGGGACATGCGTAGACTTCTTGCCATCGGCCTGGGGCTCTTCACCTACTTCTCGGTGGCGGCGTGTGCGCACCACCTCGATACGGCCTACGCCCAGAGCGTGCGCTGGAACCTGTTCGTGGCCGGCGACCAGGCAAAGCTCGCCTACGGGCAGCCCAACAGCGACCTTGCCGGACTGATCCTCTCCTGCGACCGCGGCGCGGGAACCGTGCTGGTGTCGGGCGACGTGCCGGCCGACCGGCCGGTGATGGTCCTGGCCTCGGGTGAGCGTAGGCTGAAGCTCGAGGGCGACGCTACTCCGGATCCCTTCACGGGCGGCCTGTACCTGGAAGCGAAGGCGTCGGCCGGCGATCCGGCGCTCCAACGCTTCGCCCGCACCGGCGACCTGAACCTGGTTCGTCCGCTCAACGACCTGGAAATGCGCGCCGCTGCGCCCGAGCGGGGCGACATCCGCCGCTTTTTCGCGCACTGTGAAGCCTGACGGCCCCGCCGGGGCGTCTCCGGGGGAGCAAGCATGCGCCGCATCGCAGCCCTGTTGGCCTTCGCCCTAAGCGCCTCGCCTGCGCTGGCGCAGGACATCTGGACCTGGACCCTCTACGAGGATCGGGCGTCTCTGGCGCTCGCCAACGAGGTGCCCGACACCTCCAAGCTGGCCGCCGTGCTGGAGTGCAAGCCCGGCGACGGCATGGCCAAGGTGTCGGTTTTCCCGCAGAACGGCGCCGGCCGCGCGCCGCCGGTCGTCAGCGAAATCAAGACTGGCGATGCAGCTTTCGTGGCCTTCGTGCGCACGGGCAAACTCAGCTTGAAGACCGACGCGGGATCGGGCGAGATCGCCATGGACCCGGAGCACCGGGCTAAGCTCGAGCGGTTCGCGCGTCTCTGCGGCGCCTGAACCCTCCACCTTGGGGGGAATCCGAATTGAACGTCTCCAGACGCGCCTTCCTGTCCGGCGCCGCGGCCGCGCCGCTGACCTCGGGCTGCAGCCTCTTTCCGAAGGGCATGGCCAGGGACCTGGCCTGGATCGATGCGACCGAAACTGCCGCCCTTATTCGCCGCCGGGAGATCTCCGCCGCCGAGGCGGTGGAGGCGGCGATCGGAAGGGCCGAGGCGCTGAACCCGAAGCTCAACTTCATGGTCGCCAAGGACTTCGACCGGGCCAGGGCCGCGGCTGCGGGCGCCCTGCCGTCGGGTCCCTTCGTCGGCGTGCCGATCCTGATCAAGGATCTGCACGACGTCGCCGGCCTGCAGACCCGCTACGGCTCGCGGGCCAGCGCTCGTGCGCCTGCCGTCCAATCCGACGACGCGACGGTGGCCAGCGTTCGGGCGGCCGGGTTCATCGCCTTCGGCAAGTCCTCCACGCCGGAGTACGGCTTCCTTCCCACCACCGAACCGCTGGCGTTCGGCCCCACGCCCAACCCATGGGACCTCTCCCGCTCGGGCGGCGGGTCGTCGGGCGGCGCCGCTGTTGCGACGGCGGCGGGGGTGATTCCGGTGGGGCAGGCCAGCGACGGCGGCGGGTCGATCCGTATCCCGGCGTCCTGCTGCGGCCTATTCGGCCTCAAGCCGAGCCGCGGGCGGGTCGTGGGCGACCGCACCTCGCCGACCGACATCTCGGTGCGCCTGTGCGTCAGCCGTAGCGTGCGCGACACGGCCGCCTACCTGGCTGCGGTCGAGCGCACCGGCGAAGGCGCCTTGCCGCGCGTGGGTCTGGTCGCCGGCCCTACCAAGCGCAAGCTGCGCATCGCCTGGACCACCACCGACCCCTTGGGCCGCCGCGCCGACCCGGACGTCGCGGCGGGCGTGAACGAGACGGTGAAGACCCTGCTCGAGCTCGGCCACGAGGTGCGCGCGGTCGAGGCCTGGCCGATGGACGCCTCCACCTTCACCGAG
>Ga0196964_10000889_pt1 | contig 16214 bp, 1 predicted proteins | sample S1_10metaG_FD_148615 | JGI IMG/M metagenome (GOLD analysis project Ga0196964, IMG submission 148615) | Soil microbial communities from Anza Borrego desert, Southern California, United States - S1_10 | ecosystem: Environmental > Terrestrial > Soil > Desert | place: USA: California | collected...
GACGTCGGCCCCGGCGCCACCGAAAAGCACGTCGATGAGTGCGCCTCCGATCAATAGATCAGCGCCGTCGTCACCGTACACGCCGCCGATTTGCTCTCCGCCCACGCCGAGATAGAGGTCGTCGCCGGCGCCGAGGATCACGCGGCCTTCGACCACACCTTCGTTGTGGAGTTGGTCACGGCCTAGATCGAGCTGGATCTCGCCGCGAATTAGGCCCGAGTTCCACAGGACCTCGTGCGAATGCGCGGGTGTCGTGTAGCCTTGCAGGGCGGCGAAGGCGATCTCACCTTCGATCGTCCCCGAGTTGAAGAAGTCGTGCATCGTGTCGTCCGGGAGCACGACGGAGACGGCGACGCTGACCTTGAACGGGTTGCTGTCGCTGGCCCGGATGAGGCCGCTGTTATCGAAACCGAACCAGAGCGGATTCCAGTGAAGCTTCATCGCATGGGCCTGGTCCTCGCCCTCTACGATGTAGCTTCCGGAGTTGACGATGGTCCCGCCGTTGCGCGCGGTGAGTCCGAACGCCCACTCACCTGCGTGGACCTGAATCGTCCCGCTGTTCGAAAAGATGAAGTCTGTTTCGAAGGTTTCGATGAGCCCGGCGTACCGACCGCCGGAAATGGTCATCTGGCCGGTGTTCACAAACACACGTCCGGACCCGATGCCCTGGGCCGTGGCCAGATCGCCTAGCGCCTCAGAGACGATGATCCCGTGGTTGTAGAGGTCCGCGCCGCCGCTGATCGGGGTGACGGCCCAATCTTCTGTGTGGTTCACAACACGGATGACACCAAGATTGGTGAGCGAAGCGGGACCGCCGAAGAACCCCGGTGAAACATCGAAGGCGATGTTTCGTCCAATCAGTTCGATGACCTCGCCGGCCGCTACCACGACATTCCCTTCGCCGTAGATCGTTTCCATGGCGACGGGAGCTTCCGGCACGTGGCCGTCGCCGGCAGGGACGCCCGTCAGAAACTGGAAATCGGCCGAGGTGATCGCCGCCAGCGCCACGTTCTTGAGCAGGATGGTGTCGTCCGGGCCCAAAGTGACTAGGACGTCGGCTCCAACCTGGGTCAGCAATTGATAGGCGCTATAGCCGTAGATGGTCAGGCGATCTTCAGAGCCTCCGGCTGTGAAGTCGGTGACGATGTCCGTCCCGTCGCCCTTGACGAAGATGAAGCTGTCGTTGCCGGCGCCGCCGGACAGCGTGTCGGAGCCTTCCCCCCCGGCAAGACTGTCGTTGCCGCCATTCCCGGTCAGAACGTCGGCGCCGGCTCGTCCTTCGAGCGTGTTCGCTGCCCCGTCGCCGGCAAGCTCGTCTCCGAACCGGCCGCCGACCACGCGCTCGAACCCGGAGATTGCGTCGGCCACGCCCCCCTGCACCGCGCTGGAAGTCGCCAGGTTCACCACGACGGCCATGTAGGCGGTGACGTACGACAGGGTGTCGAATCCGGCGCCGCCCGTCAGAGTATCGCCGCCCCGCCCCCCATCCAGCCAGTCGTCTCCCGCTCCGCCCGACAGGACGTCGTCCCCTTCACCGCCGTAGAAGATGTCTCGGTGATCGCCTCCCGAGCCGATATCGGCGCCGGAATCGAAGTGCACGACCCCGTCCGTGCGTCCGCCAGCTCCGGCATAGGAGTCGCGGCCGGAACCGAGCCAGATGTCGCCGACAATCTGGCCGGCGTTCTCCACGGTGTCGTCGCCGAAATTCAGATCGATATCGCCGAGGATCGAACCGGTGTTCCGAACCGTATGACGCGTCGGGTCAGTAGACGCGTCGTCTGCGTAGATGGCGATGTCAGCTTCGATCGTTCCGGAATTCACCAGCAGACGATCAGCGGTGTAACCGTAGTCGCCCATGAAGACGCCGACGCTCTGGAGCGTCTCGTGCGCATCGTACGCGCGAATGGTTCCGGCGTTGCTGACGGTCCAGTCGAAGCCTGTCAGGCTGATGCCGGCGGCGCCCTTCGCGCCATGGACCAGAATGTCCCCGGTGTTGGTCACATAGGCCCCGTGCATGGCCTCTATGCCCGTTGCGGAATAGGCGCCCCACACGCGAAGCGTCCCCGCGTTCAGCACCGTCATCTCGTTGACGCTCGAGTAGATTCCGGTGGCCACCCAAGTCGTCGAGACCACCTCGATCAGGCCGAAGTTGTTGACCACGCCGTTCGACCCACCGACACCCACAGCCCCGTCAATCGCGCGCACGCGAACGACACCGGTGGACGTGTTCGTGAACACGGGCGGGGCGATGTCGTCGGCCATGCCGATGGCTTGGCCGTTGTCGGCATCGACCTGCAGGATCGTGCCCGAATTGGTCAGGGTGGCCGCTGACGAGGAGCCGTCCAGCAAATAGACCAGTTGGGTGGCGTAGACCTCCTGCCCCTGAGATATGGTCAGGGCCCCGGTGATTGTCTGGGTGGAGGTCGCGGCAACGGTGGGAATGGGCGAAGCCGGAGGCGCTGGAATTCCCGGGTTTGGATGGATTTCGAAGTTCGCCGCGGTCAGCTGCGAGGTCTGCACATTGTACAGGCGGATGGCGTCGCTGCCGTCCAGCACCACAATCACATCGCTGCCGGACTGCCGCAGCGTGTACCCCGCCAGGTCGTAGATGACGATCTTGTCCTGGGTGACGTTGAAATCGAGGATGCTGTCGTCGTGGTCTCCACGTACGTAGACGAAGCGATCGGCTCCCTCCCCGCCCGTCATGGTATCCCGGCCCCACCCGCCGATCAGCGTGTCCGAGCCCTGGCCGCCGAACAGTCGGTCGTCCTCCTGCCCGCCTTCGAGCAGATCCGCCCCCGCCTCGCCGTACAGGTCATCGGCGCCTCTCAGGCCGAGGATATGATCGCCCCCGGCCGTGCCGCGAATGGTCTCCCGGCCGTCTTCGCCGACCAGCACCGCGCCTGGCGCCGGAGAGCCGTCGATGGGGTAACCTCCCGTGTTCTCCGCGCGCAGAGTGCTCAACTGCACGCCTTGGAGGATGAACAGGTCGGTCCAGGCGGCGCCGATCTTCACCTGGATCTTCACGTCGGGGCCCGACTGCTGCGCCCGCAGGAGCCCGGCTCCGAACGGATTGGCTCCGCCGTCCCAACTGGGGACGAGCTGGGCGAGGTAGTCCTTGAACTCCAGCCGGTCGCCCCCCAGGCCGGCCTTGAAGTCGGTGATGGTCACCTTCGGTGTGTCTGACTGCTCGCCGAGCAGGGTTACGGTGTCGACCCCGCCGCCGAGGGTCAGCTTCGCATTCGTTCCGACGTTCCTGAGGTTGAAGGCGTCGTCGCCTGCCCCGCCGTTCGCCGTAAGCTTCGCAGCCCCCATGACATCGAACGTGTCATCACCGTCGCCGCCGTTGGCGGTCACGACATGATTGGGCGTATCGTACGGGTCGATAAGCAGGCGGTCGTTCCCTTCACCGCCCTCGAGCCGAGCGTTAAAGGGCTGATCGCCTACCGGGCTGTAAATGATCTCGTCATCGCCGCCTTCGCCGTAGATGCGGTCGTTGTGACCATCGGCGAGCTGGTCGTCGCCCTCGCCGCCGTGCAGTTCGTCGTCGCCTTCATCACCCCCCGCGTAGTCGTCGCCGTCGCCGCCCTCGAGCAGATCGTCCCCGCCGAAACCGAACAGGGTGTCGTTCTCGCCCAGACCCTCGAGATGATCGTCCGCGCCGGTGCCAGACAGACTCTCCCGGTTATCGGTGCCGACCAGGTGCAGGCCCTCTGACCCGCCGGTCGGACTCCAGCCGCCGAAGTTCACGACGTTGAAGGCCGCCGTCGTCGTGTTGTCGAACTGGAACATGTCTGCCCAGGCGTTGCCGCCGCCGTCGAAGTCGGCCTGCAGCACCACAGCCGACCCCCGCTGCACGAGACGCAGGTGGCCGTCTCCAAATGGATTCTCGCCCGTGAGATTGGTGAATCTAATCTCGAGCCAATCGTTCAGCTCCATGCGGTCGCCGGAAGCGCCGGTTTGGAAGTCCGTGATAACGATCATCTGGCCGTCGGCCGCCACGTTGTTCGGCCGAATGGTGTCAATCCCGCCGCCTAGCGTGATCGTGGTGACAGCTCCGCTCCAGAGGGTGATCATGTCGGCGCCGTCCCCGGCATTCAGCGTGACTCGCGAGTCTCCGCTCAGGGTGATCCAGTCATCGCCCGCACCGGCCAGCACGGAACCGCTAACGACTCGCCCGGAGTCGGCGCCGACGTCGATGACGTCACCACCATCTCCGCCGTCGATCAGGATGGTCGAAGTGCCGACTGGCGCGCTCATGCTGCGAGACACGTTGATCGCATCGCTTCCGGTGCCGCCGAACAGCTGATCGTCGCCACCGCTTATGTCGAGGATGTTGTCGTCTCCCTCGCCGCCGTGAACGACGTCGGAGCCTCCCTCGCCGCGGAGGGTGTCGTTCCCGAGGCCGCCGATCAGCAGGTCGTCGCCGTCCTTGCCCCAAAGGGAGTCATTGCCGCCGAGGCCGTCGATTGTGTCGGCGCTGGCGGTGCCTTCGAGATATTCGCCGTTGTCCGTGCCCACGATGTTGGCGGAAACCGGACTACGATCCTCGGCGAGCTTATCGGCGCGTCGGGACGACGTGACCTTTGAGCTGAGGCTACGGAGCTTCATAGGTTCCCCCGACGCGCAGTGGCCGATTGGTGCACAGGCTGCTAAGACAAGCTTGACCATATTCCGACAGTCAACCTTGGCGAGCGCGCGAAGCCGCGCGCTGCCGTCTCCTTCACGTCCAGCTGAAGTCCGACGCGTCCACCTGCCCCGCCGTCACGCCCGTGAGGGTGATGGTGGAGCCGTCCGGAAGCGTGATCACCGCCCAGCCCGAGCCGTTGGTGCTCACGCTCAGGTCCGAGAAGTCGTCCACGCCGGCGATGCCGGTGATGCGGATCTTGTCTGTTCCGTTGGCGAAGTCGGTCACGGTGTCGGAGCCGAAGCCTGCCATGTTGAACCAGAACTGGTCCGAGCCCGCGCCGCCGGTCAGGGTGTCGTTGCCGAGTTCGCCCAGCAGCTTGTCGTTGCCGTCCCCGCCGCTCAGCACGTCGTTCTGACCGCCGCCGTTCAGCGTGTCGTTCCCGCCCATGCCGTTCAGGGTGTCGACGCCCTTGTAGCCCGCCACCCAGTCGTCCCCGCCCGAGCCCGTGAAGCTGTCGGCCTGGGTGGACTGGTCGGTGAGCTGGAAGCGCTCGACCGAGGTGAAGGTGTCACCCGTCGCGTCGCCGGTGTGCACGCCGGTGGTCAGGTTCAGCGACACCGCCGACTTCGAGTAGGTGTAGGTCACGGTATCCGTGCCCACGCCGCCGTTGAACGTATCCGTCCCCGCATCGCCCCACAGGAAGTCGTCGCCGCCTTCGCCGTTCAGCACGTCGTTGCCGGCCTCGCCGCGCAGGCGGTCGGCCCCGTCGCCGCCGTTCAGCGTATCAACCCCGCCCGCCCCACGAACCTCGTCGTTGGCCGTACCGCCCGTGAAGCTGTCGTTGAGGTTCGACAGCCAGAAGATCTCGATCGAGCTGAAGGTGTCGCCGGCCGCATCGCCGGTGTGCAGGCCGGTCGCCAGGTTCAGGCTGACCGCCGCCGCTGCGTCCTCGTAGGACGCCGTATCGCGCCCCGCTCCGCCGTTGATGGCGTCACCGCCGGCGCCACCTAGCAGGATGTCGTTGCCGTCATCGCCGTTCAGGGTGTCGGCGTCGGCCTGGCCGTACAGCTTGTCGATGCCGCCGCCGCCGTTGAGCGTGTCGTTCCCGGTGAAGCCGTACACCTGATCGGTCGCCGCACCACCGGTGAAGGTGTCGGCGTGGTTGGACAGGCGGTAGCGCTCGATGCCCGAGAAGGTGTCGCCCGCCCCGTCGCCCAGGTGCGCCCCCGTGGCGAAGTTCAGCGTCACACCCGCCGCAGCCGTCGAATAGCTGGCGTAGTCCAGCCCGCCGCCGCCGTTGATGACGTCCGCGCCTGCGCCTCCGATCAGGGTGTCGTTGCCTAGCCCACCGTTCAGGGTGTCGGCGCCAGCGTTTCCCCAGAGCGTGTTGTTGGCGTCGTTGCCGGTGATCGTATCGTTGGCAGAACCACCCTGGACGTACTCGATCCCGGCGAGGGTGTCCGTCCCCGCCCCGCCCGTGTTCTGCGCTGCCGCAACGGCCAGGCTGACCGTGATCGCCGCCGTCGCCGTGCGGTAGTCCGCCGTGTCGTTCCCCGCCCCGCCGTCCAGCAGATCGTCGCCCGCATCACCGCGCAGTGTGTCGTCGCCGTCGCCGCCGTGAAGCAGATCGTTGGCTTCCGCTCCCCGCAGGGTGTCGTTCCCGCCGAGGCCCGAAATGTCATCGGCCCCCACGGTGCCGGTCAGGGTCTCCGCCGAGTCCGTGCCAACCATAAAGTTGGGCGGCAGGGCGATGTTGATGTCGCTGGGCAGAAAGGCCGATACCTGCAGGTTGTGCAGCGTCAGGCGGTTGGCGTCGTCGAAAACGATGAGGACATCCGAGCCCTGCTGGTAGAGCGTGTATGAGTCGAAACCAGTGACATCGATCCGGTCGACTCCCGGGACGAAATCGTCGATCAGGTCAAAGCCGTCGCCCTTGGTGAAGCGGAAGACGTCGCCGCCGGCGCCCCCATACAGGCCGTCGCCTCCCAGCCCCCCGGCGAGGACGTCGTCGCCGTCGCCGCCGAACAGGGCGTTGTCGCCGGCGTTACCCGTCAACAGGTCAGCGAAGCTCGAGCCGTGCACCTGCTCAATTCCTGCGAGGGTGTCGATTCCCCCGCCGCCCGTGTTCTGGGCGCCGGCTATGCTCAGGTTCACCGTCACGCCGGAAGCGGCGCCGGTGTAGTCGGCCATGTCGCCGCCATCGAGCCCGCCGTCGAGGCGGTCGTTTCCGGCTCCGCCGAGGAGCCGGTCGTTCCCTGTGCCCCCAAAGAGAACGTCGTCGCCGTCCAGGCCGCTCAGCACGTCGTTGCCGGCGTCGCCTTCCAGTCGATTGGCGGTCGCCGACCCCGTGAAGGTGTCCACCAGGTTTGAACCGATCAGGTTCTCGATGCTCGTCAGGGTGTCAACGCCTGCGATGCCGGTGTCCTGGGCCCCGGCGATCGACAGGGACACGATGGCCCCGCCGAAGCTGTAGTGCGCCGTATCGCTGCCCGAGCCGCCGTTGAGGGTATCCGAGCCCGAGTTGCCATTGAGGATGTCGTCGCCAGCGCCGCCGTTGAGGACGTCAGCGCCGTCGTGGCCGTCAATGCTGTCGGCGTTGGCGGTCCCGTTGAGCGTCTCCGCGGCGACTGTCCCGTAGATCGTCGCCGTCGCCGTCAGGCTCAGGTTCGCGGCCGTGAACTGGCCGAGGTAGCGGTCGGCGATCAGCAGCGAGTTGGACGCATCGAAGAAGATCCGCAACCCGTCTGCCGTCTGCAGGGAGAGGAAGGTCGAGTAGCCGGTGATCTCCAGCCGGTCACCGCCGGCCCCGGCGTCGAAACCGCTAAGGTGGTCGTGCCCGTCCCCGGCCGCGAAGTGGAACACATCGGCGTCGTTGCCGCCGTTAAGCGTGTCGAAGCCGAGGCCGCCCCGCAGAATGTCCGCGCCGAACGATCCGTAGAGGATGTTGTCGCCGGCGTTGCCCGTCAGCGTATCCGCGAGGAACGAACCCGAGAGGTTCTCGATACCGACAAGCGTGTCGACTCCCGCGCCGCCGGTGTTCTGGGCTCCGGTCAGGGACAGGTTCACCGTGACGCCAGCCGCGGACGCCCAATACTGCGCGGTGTCGAAGCCTAGCCCTCCGTCGAGGACGTCGGCGCCCATTCCGCCTTCGAGGCGGTCGTTACCCTCACCGCCGAACAGGCTGTCGTCGCCGTCCAGACCGCTGAGAAGGTCGTCGCCGCCATACCCCTGAACAAAGTCCTTGAGAGCGGTGCCCGCGAGTTCTTCGTTCTGGCTCGTTCCGTTAAGCTGGAAACCGAGCAGAGGAATGTTGAAATCCGCACTGGTGAGGGAAGCTGCATTTACGTTGAGCAGCAGGATCGAATTGTTCGCATCCAGGAAGATGCGGATATTCTGACCTTCCTGGATCGCGGTGCATTCGGCGTAACCGGTGATCTCGAGGCGGTCCTGAGTTCCCCCCGCCGTGAAGCCGACGACTGTATCGTGGCCGTCTCCAGCGGCGAACACGACTGTGTCGTCACCATCGCCGACGTCCAGGCGGTCGTCACCTCCACCGCCACGCAGGCGATCGGCCCCGGCGCCGCCCGAAATCACGTTCGCCCCTGCATCTCCGGTCAGGACGTCGTTGAAGGCGGAGCCTCGCAGGTTCTCGATCGACACGAGCGTGTCCAGACCGGCGCCCCCGGTATTCTGCTGTCCAGCAAGACCGAGCGTCACCGTGACGTCACTGGCCGCCGCCCCGTAGTCGGCCGTGTCCGAACCATCGCGGCCGTCGAGCCGATCATTGCCCCCTCCGCCTGCGAGCCGATCGTCGGTGGACGTTCCTGCGAGCTGGTCGTCGAACGAGGAGCCGACGAGTCCTTCGATACTAATCAAAGTGTCCGACCCGAGGCCGGCCGCGGCCTGCGGGCCGCCGAGCGCCAAATCCAGCGAGAGGCCAGCGATAGCCCCCGAGAAGTCCGCGATATCCAGACCCTCGCCGCCGTTCAGGACATCGTCGCCGCCGCCGCCCGTTAGTCTGTCGTCGCCGGCGCCGCCGTGCAGGCTGTTGTTGGCGTCGTTTCCGATGACCGTGTCGGCGCCGGCGCCCAGCTGGACATTCTCGATGGAGATGAAAGTGGACCCGTCCGCCTGGACCTCCTTGGTGAGGTCGATTTGCAACGCTGCCCACTGAGCGGCCCATTGGAGGGTGTCGACGCCCGCGCCGCCGTCGACGTACCGGAGCAATCCCTTGAAAAGGTCGTTGCCGGCTTCACCGTAAAGTCGATCGGTACCGACGGATTCCAGTGTGTCGTCGCCGGCTCCTCCCCAAAGCGTGCCCGTCCTGCCTGACTGCGTGGTCAGGACGTCGTTGAACGCCGACCCGATGACGGCTTCGACATACGAGATGGTGTCTTTCCCGGCGCCGCCGGTGTCCTGTGGCCCTGCTTGGCCTAAGTTGACCTGCACCCCGGCGACAGCGGCGCTGTAGTCAATGACGTCGGCGTCGCCGACGCCACCGTTCAGGGTGTCGTTTCCGCCCCCACCGACAAGATGGTCGTTGCCGCCCTCGCCATAGAGGATGTCGGACCCTTCGGCCCCGTTCAGGACGTCGTCGCCGTCCTGGCCGCGGATCCACTCGGCTTCGAAGGTTCCGACAAGGTTATCCGCAGCCGCCGTGCCCGTCAGCAGGCGAAGCTGAGGGATCGAGATGTTCGAGGCGTCGAATTGCGCGAGCGACACCCCCTTCAACGTCACCGATGCATACTCGTTGAAGACCAGGCGAAGATCGACGCCGACGACTTCGACGTAGTACCCCGTCGCCCCCTCGAACGAGAGGCGGTCCCCGTCGGCGCCGAAGGTGAAATCAAGGATCGTGTCGTGGCCGCCCCAGGCGTAGCGGAAGTGGTCGGAGCCCGAGCCCCCGGTCAGGATGTCGGCGCCGCCGCCACCTTGGATCAAATCATCGCCTGCGCCGCCGTCGAGCCAGACCGCGCCCGTGGAGGACCCGAAGAGGTAATCGCCGAAGGTGCTACCTCGAACCCCGTCGACCAGCCAGAAAGTATCGACGCCGGCCCCGATCGTGTCCTGAGCACCGCCCAAGTCCGGCGACACGGTCACGCCCGCGGTGGCGTCGGAGTAGTCGGCGATGTCGAGCGCACCCTGCCCGCCGTTGAGCTGGTCGTTCCCCGCTCCCCCGAGCAGGAGGTCATCGCCGTCCCCGCCATTGAGAAGGTCGTCGCCCGCGCCGCCTCGCAGGACGTCGGCCACGGCTCCGCCCGTGAGTACGTTAGCCGCCCCATCGCCGGTCAGGTCGTTCTGGAAGCCGCTCGAACCGCGGACATTTTCAATCCCGAACAGGGTATCAACCCGGCCGCCGGCCATGAGAACGCCGCTGGTGAGGTCGGCGACGACTCCGCCGAACAGGTCGAGATAGTTCGCCTCGTCGACGCCAGCGCCTCCGATAAGAACGTCCGTTCCCGGCCCGCCCATCAGCACGTCGTCGCCGTCGCCGCCTTCGAGCAGGTCGTCGCCGCCGAAGCCGACGAGCGTGTCGTCGCCGCCCAGCCCACGAAGGTTGTCCCCGCCGACCTGGCCCTCGAGCCACTCCGACTGCTCGGTGCCGAGCTTCAGCAGATATCGGGGAATGCTGATGTTCGCGTCGGTAAACTGCGCGAGCGACACGTTCTTGAGGACGATCCAGTTCAGGTCGTCGAACACGATCTTGAGGTCCGGTCCGTCGACGAGAAGCGAATAGCTCACATAGCCGTCCACGAGGATCCGGTCCTCGGCCACGGAGAAATCTAGGATGGCGTCGCGACCGTCGTTCAGGCCGTAGACGTAGGTGTCGCGACCTGCGCCGCCAACGAGCGTATCGTGACCACGCCGCCCCTCCAGCCGGTCGTCGCCGCCATGCCCGTCGATACGGTTGTCGCCATCGTTCCCTGCGAGTTTGTCCCCGTAAGACGAACCGGCGAGCCCCTCGATGTCGAACAGCTGATCCTTCCCCGACCCACCGGTGTTCTGGGAGGAAAGCACCCACAGGGCGACGTTCACGGCGGCGGACGCATCCGTGTAGTCGGCGAAGTCGTAGCCGGCGCCGCCCATCAGGCGGTCGTCGCCCCCGCCGCCGCGAAGCTCGTCCGAACCATCCCCACCCTCAAGAATGTCCGATCCGCCCGAGCCCGACAGGGAGTCCTCACCCTCTGCCCCGCGGATCCAGTCGAGGCCTGATGTGCCGGCGAGGACCTCGTCCGAGCCGTCCCCGATCATCACCGTCTGTCGGGCGATATTGATGTCTGCGCCGGTCAGCGCCGACGCCGTCACATTCTTGAGCAGGATGGAGTGGTCGGCGTCGAACCAGATGCGCGTGTCGGCGCCCACTTGCTCGGCCCAGTACCGGTCGAAGCCGGTCACTTCGATCCGGTCGTCTCCGCCGCCTGCGGAGAAGCCGGTTACGACGTCGTGTCCGCCCCCCTGAGCGTAGAGGATCGTGTCGTCGCCTGTCCCGCCGTCGACCGTGTCGACACCAGCGCCGCCGGCCAGGATGTCGCCGCCCCCGCCGCCGTTCAGCGCGTCGTCGCCGCCCGCGCCGTCGAGCCGGTTCGCATTGGCGTCGCCGGTAAGTACGTCACCGAAGCGTGAACCCCGAAGGTTCTCCACGCCCGAAATCGTGTCGCGGCCAGCGCCGCCGGTGTTCTGCGCGATGGTGAGACTCAGCGTGACGCTGACGGCCGAGTTGCTCAGCGCATAGTCGGCGGTGTCGGATCCGGCCCCGCCTTCCAAGGTGTCGTCGCCGGCTCCGCCATCCAGTGAATCCGCCCCGTCGCCGCCACGTAGCGTGTCCGCGCCTTGGCCGCCGTCCAACCGGTCGTCGCCGCTACCGCCCGAGAGGGTGTCGTCGCCGTCCAGACCCTGAACCCAGCTTTGCCCGCTGCCGGCTTGCAGCACGTCAGCGCTCGCGCCTCCGAGTAGATCGACCGTGCGGAAGGCTTCGACGATGGACGAGGACCCGCCTTCTGCGAAGGTGAGTCTGGAGCCGTCCGCGAACTCGATCCAAAGCTTGTATCCGAAGCGCTCCAGACTGACGGCCGTGACCCCGCCGATCCACAGCACGTCCCCCTCTGCAGGGTTGAAGTCCTGGATGAGATCGTCGCCGTAGCCGACCGTGTAGTAGAACACGTCGGCGCCCGAGCCGCCGCGCAACTCGTCGTCCCCCTTGCCTCCTGCGACGAAGTCAGCGCCGGCGCCGCCGTGCAGCGAGTCCCTGTCGTCGCCGCCGACGACCACATCCGCTCCTGTGGCGCCGAAAATGACAGAGAACGGCGTACTCCCGGTGCGCGGAGTGGGCGTGCCCGGAGTGGCCGGGGTGGTCGGCGTGGGCTGTGTCGGCTCCAGCGCCGGGGCCGAGAACTGGAACGACGACGCGGTGACGGAGGCGGCCTGAATGCCGACGAGCAGCAAGGTGTCGCTCGCCGAGAAGCGGACCAGGGTATCCCCGCCGACCTGGGTGATCGACTGGTAGCCGGCGTAACCGCCGACCTGGATCTTCTCGCCGGCCTCGAAGTCGAGGATTACGTCCGCCCCGGACCCCGACTGGGTGCGATAGGTATCCACGCCCGCGCCGCCGATCAGCCAGTCCGCGCCCGCTCCGCCGAAAAGGAAGTCGTCGCCTTCGCCGCCGTAGAGATCATCGTCGTCCGAGCCGCCGAGGAGCCGGTCGGCGCCCTGCTCACCGAACACGCCGGCCGTCTGGTGGCCCCCTCTCCCATCGTAGAGGTCATCGCCCTCTCCGAGCGCGATCTCACCGGTGATGAGGCCCAGGTTGACCACCTCGTCGACGCCGACGCCGAGGAAGACGCGGCCCAGAAGCTCGCCGGTGTTCCATACCGTTTCCTTGGTCTCGGCCTCGTTCCAGAAGCGCAGCCCCTGGGCGATGGCGTAATCGGCTTGGATGGTGCCGGAGTTGAAGAGGACCTTGTCGTCGAAGTGCGACGAATAGAACAGGCCGACGCTGTCGTACTCGGACTTGGTCGTGTCCTGAACGATGATGTCTCCGGAGTTGACGAAGACGAAGTCGGAGCTGGCGACGTACACGCCGATCGAGCCGCCCGCCCCGTAGACGTCGATCACGCCCGAATTGAAGAACAGCCCGCCGTTGACGAGGTCCACGCCGGCGGCGGTACCGGAATAGCCGTCCACCTCGATCGTGCCGGTATTGACGAAGGTGAAGCTGTCGCTTCCGTAGCTCGTGACGCCGGACGTCCAAAGGCCGCCCTCGACCTTGATCAAGCCGTGGTTATAGACATCGGCGCTCCAGCTCCCTCCGACGAACCCGTAGGCCTCGACGGCCCATCGGGCGTCGACGAGGACAGACGCGCCCGCCGAATTCACAAACGACGACTGGTCGTAGAAGGACCAGTTGCGGTCATTGCGCACACCGGCCACGATCCCCGTGCCGCCGATCATGATGACGCCGTCGTTGAAGATGGACGGCGAAGCGTTCCCGGCTTCTGGATAGGTGATGAAGAAGCCCCAGGCGGCCGAGCCGAAGTCGTAGACTTCGCCGGTGTAGATATGGAAATCCACCTCGATGTTCATGGGCTGCACAACCAGCGCGGCCTCGGTCGGGGCGACGGCCGAGCCGAACTCGAAGTCCGCCGACGTCAGAGCGGCCGCGCTGACGTTCTTCAGCAGGATCGAGTCGGTGGCGGACAGCACCACCAAGGTGTCCGAGCCGATCTGCTGGAGCGCCTGATAGCTGGCGTAACCGTCGAGGACGAGCTTGTCCGACGTTCCCCCTGCGGTGAACCCGAACACCGTGTCAGCGCCGTGGCCAGCGTAGAAGACGATCCGGTCATCGCCGTTCCCGCCCGTCAGGGTGTCGTCGCCGGAGCCCCCGATGAGGGTGTCCGCGCCGTCGCCGCCATTGAGAACGTCGTTTCCGGCGCGGCCCTCAAACCTTTCGTCGGCAGAGGAGCCCCGGATGTCATCCGCGAGCGCCGTGCCGATGAGCGCTTCGATGCCGACCAGCCTGTCCGTGCCCCCGGATTCCGCCGTTCCCAGGCTGAGGTCGGCAAGGAGGCGGTGAACGCTGTCCTCATACGAAGCCGTGTCGAACCCGGCTCCTCCATCGATCGCGTCGCTGTCGCGCCCACCGGAGATGAGGTCGTCTCCTCCGCCGCCCTGGATCGCATCGGCCCCTAGACCGCCTTCGAGCCGATCTGCGCCCGCGCCGCCGAGCACCACGTCGTCGCCGTTGCCGCCCTGAACCACGCCGTCGAGCGTGCCGGCACGGCCGTCGTAAACGTCGTTGTTCAGGCCAAGGTCGACCGCACCCGTGATGTGTCCGGAATTCGAAACCTCGTCGGCGCCTCTATAGAGCCCGATGTCACCAAGGATCAGGCCGGAATTGACGACGGTTTCACGTGACTGTTGCGGGGGGCTCGCAAGCGTCGAAACGACCGAGGTGATAGCGACATCCGCCGATATGGCGCCGCTGTTCACGACCAGGCTGGGGGTTTCGACGCCGCCGCCGATTTCAATGCCCAACGAGTACGTGAATTCGTAAATGCCGTCGGTCGTGGACTGGATATACCCGGTGTTCGTGACGGCCGCGCCGCCCACGGCCTCAATCCCGTGGGCCATGCTCGTGTTGCTGTGGACCTCGATGATGCCGCTGTTGACCACGGACGCACCCACGTCCGCCCCATAGCCGACCACCTGGCTCACGACGTGTAGGTGCCCGCTGTTGTTGAACGTCCCTACATCAGTGACCCCGGCGGTGAAGTTGGCGCCCCAGACATAAATGAGTCCGTCGTTCACGATCAGGCCGCCGGGGGCCGCAATGCCGATCGTGTAGAGGGCGGGGTCGACGTTGGTGAACGAGAAGACGCCAGTGGCCAGATTGATGAACTCGACCCCGGCCGGCGCGTGGATTCCATAGGCCCAGAGGCCGGTAGCGCCGTCGTTGAAGGCGGTGATCGTACCGCCGTTCGTGAGGGTGACGCCGGGCGTCCCGACGAAGAATACCGCGGCATCCTCGTTGGAGACGGTTACGCCCTCAGCCACAACGTAGTCGTCGATCAGTTCGATGGTCGGCATCGCCATGTTCCCCCGTCGGCAGCGCAGGCGGGTAGCACACGCGAGCCCTACTCGACGCCCCACACGCCGAGAGGCCAAGCTAGACAACTAATCCGCGGCTCGGAAGTCCTGGAATGACGACGGTTTTCGCACCTAGCGCCGCAGCTACGCTTTGCTGCCCAACCGCCGCACCAGCTCCGCAGCGAACTCGCTCAGGGTGTCGTCTCGCGCCCCCATCACCACGATCCGATCACCCGGCCGCGCCAGCTCCAGCAGGCGCTCGCCGCACGCATCGCGTGTGGGCAGGGCTTCGGCGTGGCGGCCGGCGGCCTCCACGCCCGCAGCGATGTCCTGGGAGCCGACGGAGCGGTCGGTGGTGCCGCCGTAGTAGACGGGCTCGGGCATGAGCAGAACGTCGTCCTCGCGCAGGTCCCCGGCGAAGCCCTCGATGAACTGCTCGCGCATCAGCTTCAGCGGGCCGAAGCCGTGCGGCTGGAACATGACCAGCAGGCGGCCGGGGAAGGCGTGCAAGGTCTGGAGCGTGGCGTGGATCTTGTCCGGATTGTGGGCGAAGTCGTCGAAGACGGTGACGCCGCCCGCCTCGCCCACCACCTCGAGCCGGCGGCGGATGCCCTCGAACCCTTCCAGCGCCTTCGCCGCATCGGTCAGTGGCACGCCGCAGGCAATGGCTGCGCCGAGCGCGGCGAGCGCGTTCGAGACGTTGTGCGCGCCCGGCGTCTTCAGTCGCACCCGGACGCCATCCCCCGTTTTCCTGAACGCCACGTCGAAGGCGATGCCGTCCGGCATGGGCTCGAGCCTTCCGGCGGTGAGGTCGGCTTCGCGTTCGAGGCTGTAGGTGATCACACCGACGTCACGCGCCTGCCCGGCCAAAAGCGCCGTCTCGTCGTTGTCGAGGTTCAGCACCGCGGTGTTCGCCCGCGCCACGAAGCCGGCGAACAGGCTGCGCAGCTCCTCCATCGACTTGTGGTCCAGCGAGATGTTGTTCACCACCGCCACCTCGGGCTCGTAGCGGGCGATGGAGCCGTCGCTCTCGTCGACCTCGCTGACGAAGGTCTCGCCGGTCCCGACCAGGGCGCTGGCGTAGGGGTTCTCGGCGGTGACGAAGTTCTTCATCACGGCGCCGTTCATCACCGTCGGCGAGCGGCCGGTGGCGTGCAGGATCCACGCGATCATGCCGGTGGTGGTCGACTTGCCCGAGGTGCCCGCCACGCCGACGCCTACGGCCGCCTCGTTGAACAGCTGGGCCAGGAGCTGGGGCCGGGTGACAATCTCGGCGCCGACGCGGCGCGCCGACTGGACGTCGGGAATGGTCTCCTCGACCGCGCCGGAGATGACCAGCAGCTGCTCGGCCGAACGCACGCCAGAGCCGTCCTGCGGATGGAGCTCGACGCCCTTGCCGCGCAGCCAGGCGAACTTCTCCGGCGTGCGGCCCTGGTCGAGCGAGCGGTCGGAGCCTTCGACCGTCGCGCCCGAGGCCTTCACGATCATCGCCAGCGGCAAC
>Ga0196964_10000890_pt1 | contig 16208 bp, 23 predicted proteins | sample S1_10metaG_FD_148615 | JGI IMG/M metagenome (GOLD analysis project Ga0196964, IMG submission 148615) | Soil microbial communities from Anza Borrego desert, Southern California, United States - S1_10 | ecosystem: Environmental > Terrestrial > Soil > Desert | place: USA: California | collected...
GTGCAGGAAGCGGTGACGTCTGGCGCAATCGACGCGCAAATGGGAGTCGCTTTTGAATTAGCAGCGGTAGGCCCGGACGAATGGAGCGATTCGCTTAAAACTGATATCAATCCTGAAAAGGTGCGGGCACGCGTAGATTCGTTTATCAATCCACTAAAAGACATTGATGGCAGTACCCCAGAATCAAGGTACGGAATCGTAAAAACTGCTTTGCAAAATTACAACGACGGAAAACTTAATATAAACGAATTGTCTTTTATCTTGCGCGTCGCGAACGGAAAAAGTACCGAGCCTCAAAATCCGGTTTGGGGATTTCTTAAGTCAGCGGTTCAGGGGATGATTTCAGAAAATCCGGGCATTAAATCAAGCGCTCAAATCATGGAAAAATTTCAACAGCGTTGGGATTTCAAGCAAGACCCGCGCGAAGTGATGAAGCAAGCCGCAATCGACCAATTTAAAGAGGACCGGCCCGAAACGGCCTCATATAAGGTTGGCGACGTCATCAAGCGAAAATCCGGAAGTTTTGAAGTGGTCGGATTTAGCGAAAACGGCCAGCCCATATTTAGGAAAAAATGACCGAAAAAACGTACACCTTAGAAGAGCTCGACGCGATCGATTCCGAAGCGTTGGACGCCGAGACGGCCGATACGTACAGCCTTGACGATTTGGATCGCCTGGACTCTTGGAGCGCCGGAAAGAACGTGTTTCAAGAGGCCGCGGTCAGTTTTGGGAAGGGTATTGCGGCCGACATCGTCCGCATTCCTGACGAAATTGGTCATCTGATCAAAGAAACAGGCGAAAAGGGCGGTGCCGGGCTGGCGATCCCGTCATTTATTGACGGCGTGAATATCGCCCGAAAGCTTACAGGAAAAGAGATCGAGCGGGGCAAGCAGGATGAGTTTCTGATCAAGGCCGGCGAGATGCTTTCGGAAAAAACAAAGGGTTTTATTGGCCGGATCAATTTAGAGCCTGAAGAAGGTAGTCGGCTTTCGCAGGTTGCCTTTGATCTCGGCTCTGGCGCATCTTCGCTGGCGACCTCTCTCGGGCTTTTATACACCACAAGAAGCCCTTCGCTCCTTTTTGGGTTATTCGGTGCAAGGCAAAAGGCTCAGATTTATGAAGAATCAAGGGCTGCGGGCCTGGACCCAGAAGAAGCTTCGATTGCATCGTCGGCCGCTGGACTTGTAGAGGGCGGAATTGAGGCGATGGGAGGCTTGGCATTTCTGAAATCCGCCTCTTTTAACAAATTCCTGACCAAAGCTTTAATCCGTGTCAGCGAGCAAGGCCTCGAGGAAGGGCTTCAGCAGTCCGGCGAGGAAGCGATCACAAAATTTTCAGGTGTTCGTCGGGATTCGCTCAACGATTCGCTTTTGCGGATTGGATACGCCGCCACTTTAGGCGTCATTCTCGGCGCGCCGGCCGCAACGATCACCGGTGCCATAGAAAAGACTCAAATAAAAAGCGAATTAAGAGCTGCTGGGCTGACTTCAGACCAAGCCAATGCGGTCATTGAGCGTGTGACCGCGCGGACCATCAAAGATCAGACAGTCAAACAAGAGATCGCAGCCTTTTTAGAGGAAGAAATTGCGGCAACTGAAAAAGCCTTAAATGAGAACCCTCAAGTTAAAAAGCCAGAATCAGAAGGCGACGATTCCACCGAAGATGCGTCCGAGCAGGAAGTCAAAACAAAAGAAACTGAAGAAAAATCAGGTGAATCTCCAAAGTCCACGGAGGATATCAGCGCAAAGCTTGAATCAGAGGTCCAAGCAATACAGAAGAAAATTGAATCGTACAAAAAGGCCGGGAAACCTGTCCCAGAGTCCCTCATTAAAAGACAGGACGCTCTTTCTTACGAACGAAAAGGCTTGGGAGATGTTGCTGCCGAAGTGATGAAGTTTGTTGCATTTGAAGGCAAGGAAGAGGTCAAGCCAAATCGGGATTTGAAAAAAGTAATCCGAGAAAAAACGGGTCAGATTGACGTGGCTCCCAAAAAAGTCACAGAGATGCAGGCGTTAAAAGAATCCCTCAGAGCTCAAGCGCGGGCGGCTCTTCAATCTGAGCGAGCCACTAAATCGGACCTAAAAGCTTTGAAGCAGGGCATTGTGGACACCATAAAAGAAATCGTACCGACCGATGGCCGTGGGAAATTTCTTAACATGGTTGCTACGGCCGAAAGCGGCAGAGACATTATCGGAGTGATGAACAGGGTGGAGAAGGTTGCAGATGAGATTCAGCGAAAGGATCTTGTTTCAGCGATCAAAAAACAGGTCAAGAGGATCAAAGCATCAAAGTCCATTGCGATTGACTACGTTCAAAAGATTCAGGATTTCGTCAACAATTTTGACCTTAAAGACAGGGCAAGCGACACCGTTATTAGCTTGCTTGAAACGCAGCGATTTATTGAGGAAAAGCGCAGGCAGGGAGAAGACGTGTCGCTGCCTCAATATATGGTCAATAAGCTCCAGATCCTTGAAAAGCAGCCCTTGGGGGCCATAAATACCGGAACGCTACAAAACATTTTGAGCGATATTCAAAGGCTCGCTGACATTGGCAAAACAAAGTTGAGAGCCAGGCAGGCATTCGAAGAGTCGAGGAAATCGCAGGCTCTGGCCGAACTATTGGCCGGCTCGAAGCCTATAAACGAAAAGCAAATTATTGAGCCGACGATTGGCGAAGAGCTCAAGGTCGAGCAGGTCAGGAAAAACGCGCTGCACAAAGCTATGAATGCCGCTCAAAGTCTCGACCTCTCAATTACACCCATGGATGTGATTTTCGACACCTTGGACGGCAACAAGGGCTATACCGGCCCCAATTACCGCATCTTCAAAAAGGCAATCGACCAAGCTTATTCCGAATACTTAAACAAAAAAGACGCGATCGCGCGCGACATCGTAAACCTTGCGAATGATTTAGGCCTTGAAGATGGTCAATTTGAAAGAATCGGTTTTTTTGCTGCCAAGATGCAAGAGGGCGGAATGGAAAAACTCGAAGCCCTTGGGTATTCACCTCAAGAAATTGATAGCGTAAAACTGACGGAAAAAGAGGAAACGCTATACATGGCCATGCGGCGCAAGCTGGATTCTCTAAGACCTGAAATTGCCGAGGTTATGCGGACCGTTTACAACGAAGAACTCGGCACGGTCGCAAATTACTTCCCGTTTATGACTGACTTTGAGGAAATGAGCGACCTCGAAATCCGGGAGAGGTTTGGGAACAACGTCCAAGAGTTCGGACAAGCGCCTAGGAAGAATGTCGAAAAAGGCTTCACTAAAAAACGAGTTGGCGGAAAACAAAAAATAAAGCTGCACGCCATGGAAATCTTTTTAAGGCACATCGATAACGCCGCTTATTTGGTCACTGTGGGACAAGAAACGAAGCGCTTGGGTGAAATTGCAAAATCCGAGGAATACCGGGAAGCGGTCGGCGATAAGGGGCGAGAAATCGTGTTGGATTGGGTCGACACCGTAGCCAGAAAAGGAAAAATGGCTGGTGAGCGATCGAATGCGCTAGACGCTCTTCGTAAAAATGTTGGAATGGCGACTCTCGGATTCAAACTTTCGTCAGTTCTTTTACAGCCTACCGCTTTGATGGATGGAGCTTCTCTTGTCGGTAGGGAGGTTTTTGAAGGCTCCAAGCTTATCGCTACGAATAAGAGTTGGCGGCAGTTTGTTTCAGATCATATGCCAGAGGTGAGGGCCCGCATCGGAGACGATCCGGCCTACATTGAGTTCGGATCAAATTCTTTTATGGATAAGACCGGGCGAACGGCTTTTTGGGCTCTTCAAAAAATGGACAGCCTTACGGCTTCGTCGGTAGCGGCCGGCGCGTATTTGAAGTTTATGCGATCCGAAGGCCTCGACGTCGATCTTGAAAACCCAAACGCAGCGGCGCTCGATTATGCGCAGCTTATGGTCCGAAGAACGCAGGCCTCCGCCTTCTTTAAAGACGCGCCACAAGCGGTCACCCGCGGCAAGCTGACCGGAAACAGACAGATTGATCGGCTTATTTTGCAATTCCAAACATTTATGATCAACCGCTGGAGCCTTATCAAGCATGACGGGTTTTCTCTCGGTTTTAAAAGCGGGAATATCGCTCAAGGATTAAACGTCATGACGTTTTTGGTATTGGCAAATATTGCTGAAATTGGATTTCGGGGGCTGTCTAAAGAGCTTGTTGACTTGATTACCGGTTCCGATTCAGCCGATGACGACGGCTTTTCTGAAGAATTATTTATCAATTTACTCGAAACCGTTCCTGGAGTTTCTCAGCTTGTCAGCGCTGTGTCTTATGGAAGCGTGCCGGTGCCGTCCTTCCAATTCGTCAGGAAAGCTTTTGATCGATTGCAGGCATTTTCTCGATCAAAGGAAGACGACACAAAAGCGAAGAATGCCGCTCGCGCTTTGACGTTGTTATCAGGATTGCTTGGCGTTCCGGGGACAGTTCAAGCAGAGCAGGTGATTGGGAATATCGGAAAAGACTCTAAAAGAAGAGGGGCTTAAAGCCCTCTGTAATTGCTGCTAACAGAAACCATTTTTCTAAAACCTAAGTTGTGCATTGCTGGTTTGCACGTATGGAACAAAAAGACAGCAAAAAAAATAAGAGATGCGTAAAACAACCATTTTTTGAGTGTTTCGTTCACGGAAATCAATCTACCACGACTTTAAAAATTTGAGGAAATTATTTTATGAACGAGATCTCGCTCAGGAACTATTTCGCCGCAAATGCTGATGTGACATGGATTAAGGGCTCGTCGATAGAGTACGCCGCGGCGAAGGCGGATGTGAATCCGCCACCTGCAAACCCGACCGATAACCAGCTCGCAAACTTCTGGACTCGGGTCGAAATTAAGTGGCGGTGGAAGTATGCGGATCTGATGTTAAAGGGGAGGGACTAATGGCAATCCAAGCAAAAGATTTTTTCCGGACGTACACGAAGCGCGGCGACCTCAATGCGATTTTTGAAATCGTCCGCGAGGATACGACAAGCGCTGTCGTGCAGTATTTCGCGTATCAAAACGAAGATGGCTCTTATGTCATTCAACGCTCGACGACGTCAGGCTCTTTGACGGTGTTGGCTTATCAATATTACGGAGTCGGGAAAAAACCCTCTCAATTTGCTGACGATTGGTCCAATCGAGCAAATTTAACTTACGGGGAATACTATGCGCTCTTTAATCAAGCTGATTAGTTTCACCCTCGCGCTTTCGCTGTTTTGCCCTGCCGCCTTTGCAAAGGCGAAGGTGATGAAATTTCCCAGCGGCACGCCCGTCACGGTCCCGACGCAAAGCGGCGAGTTTACGAACGGAAATTGTTTGGAGTCCGACGCGAGTGGAAATATCGTCGATGCTGGCGCGGCTTGCGGAGGCGTCGGATCAGGAGACTCTATTACCGTCAACACGGTTGCGGTTGCGGACCCTGATTTCTCTGACGGTATTTACGTCGATATTCTGAACTCTACAAACGTCCTCACATGGAAATTTAATTATAACGCCGCGTCTGGGAATCTCGGTCTTTCCGCCAATGAAGTCGCTTTTTCGCTGAACGGCCTCGTGTCAGAAGGCGCGACAGCCAACGATGTTGAAGGCTGGTTTGCGCTTCCCGACTGGGCGACTTCTGATAAGACAATCACCTTCCAGGACGCTACGCACACCGTCGTCGGTCGCGATACGACGGACACACTCACCAACAAAACCATGGAGGCCGCAAATAACGTCATCAATGCGGATACGGCTGTCGTCTTGGCCGCGAACGGCGCGAACTGCTCGGCTGGTAATTATCCGCTCGGCGTTGATGCGGCCGGCGCCGTCGAATCCTGCACTGCCGACGACGACACGCCGGAATCCGGCGATTTTGGGAACCTTACAGCCGGCAAGGGCCTTTCGATTTCAGGCGGCACGCTCGACGAAGACGAGGACGAAATTTGCGGCACGATTGATCCGACTCATTCAATTACTGATTGGCTTTTCTTTCACGCGCCGACCGGTATGACGATCACGGAAGTTAGCTGTCTTTCGGCAAACGGAACCAGTGTTGTCATGACGCCTCGCGAATGCGACGCGAACGGCGCAAACTGCGCCGACATTGAAGCTGCAATCACCTGCGCGACTACAAGAACCTTCCACGCTTCAACGGTTGACAACGCCAGCATTGATGCCACCGACACAATCAGATGGACCCGTGGGACAAACACAGGATCTTCGACTCAGGTGCAAGGCTGCCTTAAATTCACAAAAGCATGATTAAGCGCGCGCTCGTTTTCATTCTTTTATTTTTGTTCCAGACGCACGTCTTCGCTGCGCCGGCTAAGGACGCTGTTTCTAACGCCGCAGCCGGCACCGGGAATTTTAGTTGGACGCATACGCCGGTCGGTACGCCAAGGGGCGTTCTTGTGAAATGCACCGGTACGGGCGGCGTTGATGGGTTTACATCGGCAAGTTATGGCAGCGCCTCGCTGACCGATGTTACTGGGTCGCCAAACGTGCTGGTCGCTGGTGAAAACGGAAATGTCAGTGTTTTTTTTGCCGGAAGCAGCATCCCGACTGGCGCGCAAACGGTTTCGGTTACTGTAAGTGGGACGACGGACAAAAGATGCGTCGCAATCACGCTTACCGCCTCGGCGGATCTGGAAATAGTCGACTCTGATGGGACGATCAACAGCACTTCACAAGCTAACCCGTCCGTGACCATTAGTCTTGGCGGCCGGTCGTCGTTCGTCGCAATCGCATTTTATTCTGGGCAGGGCGATCCCACCGGGATTACGCCATTCACCGGATGGACAGCCGATCTTGAGCACGACTGGGGTTCTGACGTGGCCGGTTGGTACACCTACGATACGGTCGGGACAACCGACGTTACGGCCGGCTGGACGCAGCTCGCGGACGATGCCGCGATGGTCGCCGTTGCCGTTGCGGAAGTCGTGGCGGCCGGAACAACTTTTTGGCCAATAGTGGTCGGCTAACAGAAAGAGGAAAAATGAAATATATAGTTGATCCCGCATCAAACATTCAATCGATTCTTGATTCAATCCAGCCCGGCGACGTGATGCTGTTTAAGCCCGGGACGTACGCTCAGGCTCTGGTCCTCAAAACTTCCGGGATTCTCGGCAATCCGATCATTCTTGAAGGAGAGGGGCGCGTGATCTTCGAGACACCAGGGAAGCCAGCTATCGAAACGAAGGGCGAGTCCTATTACATCTTCAAAAATTTCGAGGCCATCAATTCCGTCGCGCTTTTTGAGATCAATGAAAAAAGCCACAACATCGATATCGAGAACATCAAAAGCGATAAGAACCGGTTCGCTATCCGGATCTCAGACGGCAGCTTCATCCGGGTCAGAAAAGCGCACGTCGACAACAGCAAAAACGGATTCCGCGTCATTGCCGGATCCGACTTCGTTTTCGTGGACATCGAGGTCTACAACTCGAAGGATATTTGGGACGGCATGAACAAGCGGTATCTGAACGGCGACGGATTCATTTTCGAGCGCGCCGTGACCAATGTGCTGCTCGAGCGAATTAAAACCGCGAATCACTGGGACGCCGGCATCGATTGCAAGGCGAGCAACGTCGTCATAAGCGAGGTGCTGAGCTGGGGCAACAAGAACAACTACAAGATTTGGGGACGGAATGTGAAGATTTACAACTCGCTCAGCTTCAAAGCCAAGCGCCAACTACGGCCCGATGGCAGCTACGTCGAGGGAAATGGTCTAACGGCCGAAACGGACCCGAACGGCGGCCAGGGCGCGGAGGTTTACTGCGAAAATGTCACGTTTGTCGATAACGAGCATCGCGACATTCATCTTTACGCCGGCACGACCGTCAAGCTGGACAAATGCATCGTGGCGCGCAAGGCGTCGGCCGGCGTGCTGCTCGATCATGACGGCGTTATTTTCGATTCGATTGACACGATCTGGTTTGACAGCGGGAAACCGCGTCCGTCATTCGTCGGCCCGAACGATCGTTATGAGGATCCCAAATTCAAGGACTGGGAGAATGGCGATTACAGGACCGAATCGGGCATCGTTGGTTATCTCGGGACGTCTGCGCCAATTCCTCCGCCTCCACCGGTGCCAGCTCCAGAACCACCGCCCGCGCCGGCACCAGCGCCGCAGCCCTCCGTTGACGCCATCCTGGGTATCAAAGAAGGCGACGTTTTGAGCGGCAAAATATTCATTAAACCGAACCCGGAGATCTACCCCAAAGTGGCCCTTGCGCTTTATTACCTGAACGGCAAACAGAAGGGGAAGTACGCGCAGGCGCCGTATATGTTCGGCAGCAAGGCCGGTTACGACACGAAGCGTTTGCCGAACGGCCCGGTAAAGATCGGGATCCGCTTGGATCATGTCGGTAAGCCGCTCAAGCAGGAAAAATTCGAGTTCAATGTCATCATCAAAAACTAAAGGGGGAGCAACAGAAAATGAGCATCGAGTCGGAGCTGGCCGAGCTGAAGATCGACATGAAGTACATAAAATCCTTCATCGAGGAAGATCGGGAAAAATTCCAAAAGCATATCGAGGAATCCATCCCGTACCGGAGAGAGGTCGAAAAAATAAAGCCGCTCGCCGATGCACTCTCGTCTCATTCGAACCAGAACATTTTATCTTTTGTTCGAGTCGATAATAAATTTTCTAAACGCGACAAGGTCTATATCGGCGCCTGGCTCTCCTTGATCGGGACCGTTGTTTTCGATGTCAAAATTTCGGCCGTTCTTCCGCCGGATCTGATCCAAGCAGCAATTAAGTGGTTATTACCTTAACGGAGGATTTATGGGCAAAATCTCGAACGTAAGAAAACGTATCAAAGAAGGCATCTACAAGGACCTGAGCGGAGTGCCACCGTACATCTTCGCGCTTTTGGGACCGCTGGTTGAGCATGCCGCCTACGGCGCGACCAAAGCGGCCATGGAAGAGATGAAGAAAAACCAATAAATGTCCTCATTTAACGAGCCTTTGACGGTAACAAAAATAAACGGCCGGTGGCGCGTCGCGCGCCCTTTCCGCTATTACATTGGCGAGTTAAATTCTTCGGATTTTATCGACATCCCAGAAGGTTTTGAGACGGATTTTGCGAGCGTGCCGCGCGGGCTTTGGAACATCTTCCCGCCAGACGGGGAATACACCCAGGCGGCCGTCCTGCACGACTATCTCTATAACCAGCGCAAAAAGCACGGCCGGACGCGTAAAGAATGCGACCAGATATTCCTCGAGGCCATGGAGGTTTTGGGCGTGCCGTGGTGGAAGCGCCGGCTGATGTACCGCGCCGTCCGGTCATTCGGTTGGATCCCCTGGAAGAAGAAATGAGGCAAAATGCGCTTATTGGCTAAGCGTATTTATGCTCAGGAAATAAAGCTCTTCGCGTTCGCATGCAGTCATTTCGGTACTGAATCCCACGATAAAGATCTCTGGATCTCCTTCCTAAAAAAAGTTGAAGCGACTCCGAATGCCGTCGTCTTCGGCCTCGGCGATTACATGGATTTCGCGCGCACGGCCTGGCGTTCGCACATGAAGACGTTCGGCGAGGAAGACACGTTCTTCGAATCGATCGACGAGATGGTGGACGGCCAGCTCGTCCGGCCGATGTGCAAAGAGATTCTTAAATACTGCCCGTCCTTCCGCGAAAAATGCGTGATCTTTGTGGAGGGCAACCACCGGTACGTTTACGGCTCCGGATCCTGGAGCGGCCGCACCAGCACCGAGAAGATGTGCGAGATCCTGAAAATCCCTTATGGCGGCCTCGCGTCCTGGGTGCGTCTTACCGTGTACCGGTCGAAAGGCGCGAAGAAATGGGGCACAGGCCACAACCTAAATATTTTGCTGAACCACGGCCAGTCGTCCGGATCGAGCGTCACCGCGTCACTGTCAAAAATCGAAAATCAGGTCGTGACCGGCTGGCGCGGAGTTGACGTGATTTTTTCCGCGCATAATCACACGCTCGGGCATGCGGTCGGTGCGCAGCTCGGCACGACGCAACGCGGAAACCTCCAGCTTTTAGAGTACCCGCTTTTATTCGCGAAAGTCGGCTGCTTCAAAAAAGCGTATCTCGACGGCGCGCGGTCCTCCAGCTACGAAGAAAAGAATTTATTCCGCCCAAACCGGCGCGGCTGGTTTGAATGCCGGGCCGCGATCTACCAGCACCCCCGATACGAACGCTGGAAATTCTTCGATTTTCAGGATTAAACTGCACATTTTTTCTAGCAATGTTAAAAAATTGTGCACCACTTAAATTTATAATCCTTTTAAAAAACATTCTCTACGACACGCATGAATGCCTTGATTTATAAGGCGTTTTATCAATGTTGATCAAATAGGATTGCACAAAAAAGTAGGCACCAATTTTTCGTTAGACATGCCCCTTTGGCTTCTTTTGGAATGTAAGGAATGAAACGATGAGGTGGCGAGATTAAAAAAAGTTTGAAATAAAATTGCACAAGAAGCGGATTCGGTTTTATAAAATCATAAATGAATACCGAGATCCTTCAAACATTCGCCGGCTATCTCTCCCAGATCGGCCTGCAGAAAAACAGCATCGACGATGAGATCCATTACATCCGCTTTGCCTACATGGAGCTCGGATTCAATGAGATCAACGGCAAAGACGATCCCTTAAAACTCACCGAAGACAAAGAAGTCGAAACGCTCGTCCAAAATCTCGCCAAGGGCCGGCCGTGGAAAGCGGCCTGGCAGCTTCCGAGCACGCACAAATGTCGGCACGCACTGAAACGCTTTTACTACTGGGCCTACGAGTGGGAAAAACTCTGTAGCGGCCGAACGCCGTATCAAACCTTTTATTGCCGGAAAGGGGAGAAGAAAGAGCCGAAGTTTTTGATCGAGGAAAAAATCGAAAAGATTTACTGTAACCCGTTCCTGCGGATGAGCGATGTTTTGCTGGTACGGCTCTTTTATATTTCCGGCCTCCGGCTGTCGGACATGCAGAGACTCAACGTCGAGGATTTCGACGCGCACACGAACATGCTTCATATAAAGAAGAGCAAACGCGAAAAGTGGCGCTGGGTGAAGATCGACGTCAAGACCGCAGTCTTTCTCAAAGTCTATATTCATTCGCTGAAAATCCAGGGGCACGGCGCTCCGGCGGATCCGATGTTCCCATCGCAATACACCTGGCGCCGGATGGCCGCGCACCGGATGAGCCGGCGGATCGTCAAGGCCGGCGAGATGGTCGGCATCGACGTTTACCCGCAAATGCTCCGGCACTCAACCGCGCGCGGAATCCTCTTAAACGGCGGCACGCTCGGGCACGTGCAGCGCCACCTCGGTCACGCCTCACCAAGTCAAACCCTTCAGTACACCCACATGGTCGAAGAAGATTTAGGGCCAGTTTTAGAGAACATGGCCTGAAAGCCTTGAAAAATAAGGCGTTTCAATGGCATCAAAAATAATTAAAGAAAAGCTTGCACTGATCCGTTACATCTGTTACAGTAGTTACGTAAATGCAGAGAGAACCCATGCCAGAGATTACGATGGTCAGGATTCAAAAAGACCTGATGAAAAAGATCAGAGTGGAAGCAGCAAAAGAAGAGAAGACCATCCAGCAATGGGTCGATGATACGGTTCGACGCGCATTAAGGCGCGGCAAAAAATAGTTGTTCTTTGATGTTGACGCAGTAAAAAATCGGAGTACAATTCGGAGCCAATGAGCATGGTCAAACTTGCGGTGGAATTAAAAAAGCATCCGGCGAACCCCACTAATATTTTCGCGGGGGCGGGGTCTGCAATCCTGCCGGATCGCTTGGGCCCGCAAGCCCTGACCCGATCCCGCTCTCCGCTCTTTTGTACCTCCGAACAAGGCTCCTTCAAACCTACCAAGGCTATCTCTTTTTGCGCGTTGCTGTAGTATAATGGGGGTTCAAGTCCCTCTAGCCGCACAAAAATAGAGCAGCACAGATAGGATTGAAGGGGCCAACGGGGTTAAACCGTTGGCCTTTTTTTGTTGGTTCAGGGCTCATTCGGTTAACTCCGGGTGAGCCCTATTTTTTTGGGGCCCCAAACCAGGCGGTGAGCCTGATTTAAACGGAGGACGGTATGAATCAATGGGGTGCTATGACAAAGAACGATGCAGGGAAGAATATTGGGAATTTGACCGCGAGATTGAGACAGGCCATGTCTACGTTGGCCTTTGCTTGTGTCTCAGCCGAGCTAAAGATCCGGATCAAGAAAGAGAAATCCGCGATGCGATGGCGGCACTTTATGCATCAAGCCGGTATCTGCGGGAAGTGCTGGACGCATACGGCCCATATCGTCGTGGTGATGCTCTTTCTTTTCTCGCCGGCGGCCAAGGCCGAATTGCCGGCCGAACAGGTAACGAAGATCGTGGATGCGATCTACCTGGCCGAGGGCGGAGCGAAGGCGAAATACGGGATCAAGTCGGTGTCATGCACTTCGCTTTCTGAGTGCCGGCAGATTTGCGAGAACACGGTCCGCAACAATTACCGCCGCTGGCTTAAAGCTGGCGGCCAAGGCGACTACCTTGAGTTTCTTGCCAACCGGTACGCGCCCGCTCATGTACATCCCTTAAACAAAAATTGGCTCCCGAACGTGCGGTATTTCCTCGCAAAAGGGGTGCGGTCATGAAAGACGGCGGCCCGGCGTTTCCAAGAATTGGCGTATTAGGACCGGATGAAGATCGTCCAAACCAAACGGTTTGGTGGGATGAAGGCGATTCAGGCATGTCGCTCCGCGATTACTTCGCGGCGAAAGCTCTGCCTTGGATTTCACAGTTCAATTCTGTTGACGGCGAGGCTGTGACGTTTGAGGCGATTGCAAAACACTCCTACGAAATGGCCGACGCCATGCTGAAAGCGAGGGAGTCATGAAGATCTATGTGACGCAAGACCATATCAACCGCGGCCTAAAGAGCGATTGCGCAAGGTGTCCCGTCGCGTTGGCTCTTGGCGAGGCTTTGAATCTGCCGCACAACCGCATCAGCGTGGATCCGGACGAAATTTGGGTTGGTGGCGAAGGGGTGATTGAAACGCCGCCCGAAGTCGCGAATTTTGTTTACGACTTTGACGAAGGCAAGCTTGTCCACCCGTTTGAATTTGACCTTGAATTTGCGCCACCCGATGAGGACCGAGAATCATGCGACGAGCGCGAAGAACCCGAATATCGGGAGGACCGCTAAATGACGACGAAAGAGGATCGCACGCTGCATAAGGCCAAGCGGATCTTTAAGCGCTGGGAACAGCTTTCGGCCCGCTTAAACGCGAGTATCACAAACGGCTACGCGTCCATGAAAGAGATTGCGGACGTCCTGGCGGAGGTTGAGCAGCACAACGCCTCAATCGCCACAGTCGTCGAGCAGGTGAAAAGCACGATGCGGAGGGTGAACTAGCCATGATCGTCGACAAAATCTACGAATATTTGAACGCAGAAGGAAAGACGCTCGACGAGGCGCTGCGCTACGAAGTTGAAAAATTGGCCGGCGCGTCCTTCAAACGCCAGTTCATGACCGAAGAAAACGGCGTCTCAAAAGGCGTGCTTCGGCTCTCCGCGGTCGGCAAGTGCGCCCGCCAGCTCGCCTACGCGTACCATGGCTTCGAGCGCAAAGGGAAAGAGATTGATGCGCGCGCCAAGATCATTTTCTTTCAAGGCGATCTTGTGGAGCTCATGCTCGCCTCAATCGCCAAGCTCGCCGGCTGCAACCTGATCGCAACAGGTCTTCATCAAGCCACGGTAGAGCTGCCGGTCAACGGCGGATTTATCAAAGGACACACGGACGCGCTTTTGATCCAGCCAGGCGAGATTTACCTCGCTGAGTTTAAGTCCATGTCCTCCTATGCTTTTGAACGCTTCGAGAAGGGGTTTATCGACGATTCGTACATCGCGCAATACAACACCTACCTTGCCGCACTCGGGTTAAAGCGTTGTGTGTTTGTCGGCCTCAATAAAGACAGCGGAGTCTTGCATGAAATGGTGATCAACCTCGACGAGGCGATCGTTCAAAAGTGCCGCGAAAATATTTTGACCGTCACGAAATCGACGCCGGAAAAACTGCCGGCGCCGGCCTACCAAGCAGATGAGAGCGGTTTTTATCCCTGGCAGTGTCTTTATTGCGCGTACTGGGGGCATTGCCGGCCGAACGCCGAAAAGGTTTTGGTCCGTAACTCTTTCAAACTCAAGGAAAAAACGAATGACGCCCCAGCAGCTCGAGGAAAGACTCCTAAAGTTACCGCATGAAATTTATGTCGCCAATGAAGAGGCGATAAAAGCGGGCGAAGAATTTCAAAAGGCAAAAGCCGAGTACGAGGACGCGCTGGATTCGGAATACCTCAAGCTCAAGGCGAAAAGCGATAAAGCTACGGTCAAAGAATTGGAAGCGATGGCGCGGCAGGTGACGCAAGAAAAGCGTCTGGCCGTCATCATCCAAGAGGCGAAACTGCATAGCCTTAAAAATAAAGCAGAAAAACTAAAGACAGCGTTTGCGGCATGCCAGAGCGCGATAAAGCTCCGGGCGGTCGAGATGCAGTCACTCGGAGGATAACATGATCAGATGCGATAGGTGCGGTGGAAACACCAAAGAGAAAGTCATCACGTCAAAAAAACCTGAAACTCGCGGCAATCAATACACAGTGCTCGAGTGCCTGGGCGGCTGCAGATCCGGGAAATACGCTTACACTTTTTTCCCGCCGCGCGAAGGGGACGGCAAAAGCAAGCCGGTCGAACACCCAAAAACGAACGGCGCCGGCAATGAAGCTGTGACGCTGCTTCGCTCGATCGATACAACCCTGAAAAATATTCTCTCGATCATGCAACAAAAGTCGGGCGTGATCGCGATGCAACCAAACGAAATGCAGCCCGACGAAGAGGCTCCATTTTAATGACCCAGTCAGAGCAGCTTCTTTACGAGATCGAACGTCGAGGGGGCAGTATCACGACGCACGACCTTATGGGACTGAGAATTTCTCAGTACCAGGCACGCTTAAAGGGATTGCGTGAGAAGCTGGCTCTGAAAGGGTGGACTCTTACCGAGGGCCAGCCGATCGAAGGGAAAAAGCGGTGCTTTCTTTACCGGCTGATCAAACCAAAAGACGAACAACTCGAATTGTTCGGGAGCGCAGCGTGAACAAAGTTACTTACGCACAAGTCGCGGACGATCTTATCCACGGCGGTTGGTATTTCGACAACAAAGAAAACGTCACGGAATGCATTAAGTCGCTTTCTAACGAAATGCGCGCTGTCATTCTTTTGGCCGACATTGCACAGTCGCTTCGTGTTTTGCGGTGCCCAAATTTCATGGAGATTCCGTGGACTCTTCGGGAGATCAAACGCAATACAAAGCGAAGGAAAAAGGCTAAGAATAAAGGGGCCGTGAAGCCGTGAGGTTGATACTGCTGCTGATCGCTTTCTGCACCCTGTCTCCGAGTGTGCGGGCGGAAGTTGACTGCTCTCAGTACGACACGCACTTTCATCAGTGGATAAGCGTTATGCAGAATTGTCGCATTGCCAACGCTCTCGAACGTATCGCCGCAGCCATGGAGGATAAAGCGTGAATCCCGACCTTTACCTCGATGTTGATGGAGTTCTCGTGCTTAAAGAAGGTGAAATCAACGACTGGCTTTTCCGGATGCTTTGGGAAAACAAAGACCGGTTTGCGCGCATTTATTGGCTTTCGACCTGGACCAGAAAAGGCGATGCCGAAGACCTCTACGAAAGATATCCGACATTCCAGTTGCTTGAAGGGATCCCGCTTGCTTGGAACCGCTTCAAGACTGAAGCGATTGATTGGAGCCGACCGCTCGTCTGGATTGAAGATGGAATCCTCGATCATGAGCGCGCGGATTTTTATACGAAGTCAAAAGCTGGGCAATCAATTTGGGAAGTCCGGCTTGGTGGAACGCTTTAATTTTTTTTGCTCTTTAAAGTAGGTAAAACCCCCATCCCCAGTCGGGGAAAATAGGTATTGTGGCAAGACGGTTTACTGACACGACAAAATGGGACGACCCCTGGTTCAGGAAACTCCCGCTCATTTATAAGGCTTTTTGGGAATTTCTGCGCGACAAGGTAGATGCGGCCGGTTTTTGGAAAACCGACTTTGACGCCGCTTATTTCTTCCTCGATCAAAAATTCGATCCCGCCGACGCGTTAAAACATTTCAATCAGGACAAAGAAAGGGTCATTAACCACGGCCCTTACTGGGAGCTGGCCGACTTCCTCGTCTTTCAATATGGCATTTTAACGGAGGCGTGCAAGCCCCAC
>Ga0196964_10000891_pt1 | contig 16196 bp, 9 predicted proteins | sample S1_10metaG_FD_148615 | JGI IMG/M metagenome (GOLD analysis project Ga0196964, IMG submission 148615) | Soil microbial communities from Anza Borrego desert, Southern California, United States - S1_10 | ecosystem: Environmental > Terrestrial > Soil > Desert | place: USA: California | collected...
TTACTGCATATGATGTTGTATATTATCCAATGGTGTATGCCATTTGCCCCGACAGGAAAACAACCCTTATTGGTACGCAAAACGAGGCAACGCTGTATGCGCATGTTGGAAACTGTGCAATGAGCGGAATATCGGAAATGACTGAGCAAGCTTTACAGGTTTATTATAGCAGTACCGACAATTGCCTTCATATAAGCGGTGCAAATATGCCGCAGGCAAACCTAACCGTGTATGACGTAAACGGGAAATTGATACTGCAGCGAACCTGTTCAGGTGAGCCCGTTACTTTTTCCCAGGTTGAGACGGGTTTGTATTTTTACATCTTGCAAACATCACTGGGAAGTGTTTACAGGGGTAAATTTTTTCACTGATTTTTTGCCACTGGTGTAATTCTTACACAAATTATAATTTGGCTTTCCGGGGAAAAATGTTATTTTTGGCTTGCCTATGCGTGCCTTCTTTCTCATATCATCACTTTTAATTTCCCAGGCACTGCTTGCAGGAAATGACAATTTAAAGTTTATTGAAAACAAAGGCCAGTTAAAGAATTCTGAAGGTAAACCCGCTAATGATATTTTATTTTATGCCGATGCCGGAGATGTGCGTTATGTGATTCGTAGTACAGGCATTACTTACCTTATAAACGAGCGTCCTGAATGGGAAGAATACGAAGAACATGAAGAGCGGGAAAAACGCAGGCATAACCGTGCAGTTGAAAAAGGTAAAATACGTAAGACACCCGGTTTTGTTGAAGGGCTTGATGAATTTAAGCTCTGGCGCGTTGACATGAACTGGTTAAACGCTTCACAGGAGCCAATAGTTGAAGGCATAGAATCAAACCAGGCAAAATTCAATTATTACACGCCCGATTTCCCAGCGGGGCTATTAGGGGTCACTTCTTACAATAAAGTGCTTATCAAAAATGTTTATGAGAACATTGATGTTTTATTTTACAGCAAGGGATCACAATTCAAATATGATTATATCATACACCGTAACGGTGATATAAGTAAGATTAAATTCGTATTTGAGGGCGCCAGGCATGTAAGGCTTGAACAAGACACACTGGTTGTAAAAACACCCTATGGTTTGGTTAAAGATTTCATTCCGCAAAGTGTAATTGAAAAAGAAGGTATACAAAAAAATGTGCGCATGCATTTTCAGCAAACAGTGGATAAATCGTGGTCCATTGTATCTGAACAAAAGCTGGGTGATTTTGAAAAATTAATTGTTGACCCCGCAACCTGGGTTACTTATTTAGGTGGTACAGGCCAGGAATTCGCTTATGATATAGAAAGTGACAGCAGCGGGAATATTTACATTACAGGGGCTGTTGATTCTCCCGATTTTCCTGTAACGCCCGGGGCTTTTCAAACTACCATGGCGTCATCATCGTTCAACAGCACCGGTTTTTTAACCAAAATGTCACCGGCAGGTGATGTGCTTTGGTCTACCTATTATGGTGGAACCGGTTATGACAATAGTTTTGGCGTAACAGTTGATGCCGCAAATTTCGTATACATGTGCGGGTATGCCACGTCAACTGATTTCCCGGTGACTGCGGGCGCTTTTCAAACAACCTATGGTGGTGATGGAGACGGGTTCCTGGTAAAATTTGATGAATTTGGTGTGCGGCAGTGGGCAACGTATATAGGTGGTACTGGTTATGATCTTGCGTATAAAGTTGATGTTGATCAGGTAGGTGATGTTTGGTTGGTGGGCTCTAGTTCTTCGGGTGATTACCCGGTTTTACTCGCATACCAGCCTGCGCTTAGCGGCTCATCCGATGCTATAATCACTAAATTTTCTCCCGCAGGGAGCTTGCTTTATTCAACCTATTTGGGAGGATCCAGTTATGATGATGCAACCGATGTGGACGTTACAACGGGATACATAGGCGTAGTTGGTTCTACACAAAGTCCAACATTTCCATTTACATCCGATGCCTGGGAAACAACCGTGACGGTAGACGAAGGGTTTTACAGTAAATTTGATTTGACCGGGAGCCTTGTTTATTCCACTGCATATGGTGGATCCGCTATTGAAACTCCTTCCTCCATCCAATTTGACGGTATGGCGGAAGCGGTTATTGCAGGTACAACCTGGTCAAGTGATTATCCTACAACTCCAGGGGCTTATCAAACAGTTACCGGAGGAGGAGTAATTGATTGTTTCATGATAAAATTCCATGCCGATAATTCCATTTATTGGTCAACCTACTATGGAAACACATATATGGAATACGAAGCAGGCGTTACCATTGACAATGCCAATAACATTTACCTGTTTTCAGAATGGGAAGACGATGCATTTGTTGATTTGCCGGTTTTAGGTTGCGCTTTTCAAAAAGAGTTTGGCGGTACCGAGGACCAGTTTATTGTCAAATGGAGCCCGTCCTGTGAAAAATTATGCATGACCTACCTTGGCGGATCTATGGAAGATGATTTGGATGGTATAACTGCCCCTATAGAATGGAGTAAAGGATTTCTGTATACCACCTGTTATTCCTTTGGAGATTATCCCGTAACCCCCGGTGCATATCAAACAACTTTGTCAGGGTTTATAGACATAGGCCTGGCGCGTTTATGCAGCGTGGGTTGTGGTGATACCATTTCCACCAAGGCCGACTTTACAATTAACGATACCGTGTGCATGAGTTACCCCGTAAATTTTCATGCAACCAGTGCCTCGTGTGATACAAACCTTGTAACGTATTTATGGGATTTTCCCGGAGGTGTTCCATCAAGCTCAACAAGTAAAGATGTAAGTGTGTCGTATAGTACAACCGGTACGTATACCGCAACACTTACGGCTTTTTCGCCCTGCGATACGGCCACAAAGGTTATGTCTTTTTTAGTTACCGTTGGAGGAACAACCAGCGCTAACATTACAGCCAGCACCGATTCCATATGCCCCAATACGCCCATTATTTTTACAGTCAGCACTTCAGGTGCTTCGGGACCTTTCAATTATACCTGGTCGGTTTCACCGCTTGACACTTCATCCATTGCATTCAGTCCGGTAAGCTCAGGGTATATTACTGTTACTGTATCGGGTTCGGGAAGCAACTGCCCGGGTAGTGATAGTATTTTTATAAATGTTTTACCCATTCCGTTAATTTTATCCCCGGCCGATACCTGCATTTGTAACGGTGCTTCACTTGTTTTAACTGCCAGCGGCACACCTTCTTATTTGTGGAGTACCAGCGAAACAACAGCCAGCATTACCGTTTCACCAACAGTCAATACAATTTATACGGTTTCGTATTCAAATGGCATATGTACAGTGAGTGATACAACCAATGTATGCGTGAATGCATTGCCAACGGCAGCCATTGTTGCAACCACCGACTCCATTTGCGTGGGTACACCGGTTACATTTACAGCTGTTCCGGGCGGAGCATCACCTTTTGTTTATGCATGGTCGGGCATAATTGGTGGAACTACCATTAGCGTATCGGGCTCACCGGGTGGTTCAGGTACGCAAACGTTGTTTTTAACTGATGCTAACGGGTGTAGTACTTCTGCAGCGGCTTCACTAACCGTTTTTCCCGTTCCGAACATAGTTGCCCCGGCCGATACGTGCATTTGCCAGGGGGCCGTGCTTAACCTGGCAGCCAGCGGTACACCAGGCTACAATTGGAATACGGGCGCTACAACCGCCTCAATAACGGTTGCACCTTCAACAACGTTTACGTATATTGTTTCTTATAGCAACGGTATTTGTGCCGATGATGATTCGGTAACGGTTTGCGTGAATCCGGTTCCGGTGGTTATTGCATCCAATGACACATCCATTGCGTATGAAAGTTCCGCCAGTTTGTATGTAACCGGTGGCGGGCCGTTTACCTGGAGCCCATCCAATACCTTGAGTTGTTCAGCGTGCAATAATCCTGAGGCAACACCCTCGGAAACCACCACGTACATTGTTTCTTCTACCAATGCGTTTGGATGTAAAGCAAGTGATGAGGTTACAGTTACCATTTATTATTTGCTCATCATACCCAATATCATAACTCCGAATCAAGATGGTATGAACGATAATTTCAGGATACTTGGATTACCGCCTCATTCTTATATCAGCATATACAACCGCTGGGGTAATCAATTGCATGAAACCGATGATTATAAAAACGACTGGAGCACGATTACCGATGGTGTATATTACTATGTGCTAAAAACACCGGATGGAAAATACTACAAAGGGTTTTTCCATGTGAACAAGGGGTAAAATTACAAACGCTTATTCAATGGGCGCTTCCGTTTCGGGTTCCTCTTTCTTTTTTGGCTTAACAATGGTGAATACCCTTGAAATATTGAACCCGAAATTAATGTCACCATCAGTCCATTTTTGCGTGGTTTCGGTAATATATCCTTTATCAATCATAATAGGACTATTGGTAAAATGCAACTGGAATACGTGTCCGCCAGTTTCAATATCAAAACCAATTGAAAGCGAATTGGTATAAATGTCTTTACCGGTTGCATCTTTTGCCAACTGGTCGGGCAGTACGTAAAAATATTCGGCATTGAGGGCAATGCGCCTGGTAAGCTTAATGCGCCCGGCAGCGCCAATTACATATACTGTATTTTTTTCAGCAGCGGTGGCCACAATGTTGCGGTGAACAACTGTAGGAAGTATTTCGGCTGTAAACCCTTCGGTAAATTTGCGGCCAATGATCAATTGATGCGTGTACACCAAACGCTGGGTGAATTTGAATTCATACGGTAAATTCTCGGGCACTTTCAACGTACTTATGGCCATGTTTGAATACCATATGAGCGTAATGGGCATTTTATTTGACCCATCGGTTTGCCATAAAATTTTATACTTGATGTATTCATCGTATGTTTTTTGATAGGTGCTACGCCCGAACCCCACCATCAAACGGCTGGTGATACCGTAATCAAAACTCAGGCGAAGGCTGGCCTGGTCCAAACCAAACAATTCATACAACCCACCGCTCAGCATGCCAAAGCGATGTGAAATGCGGAAATCCAGCACGCCCTTATGGGTGGTTTCGGTTGACTGCGCATTGATCACCTTGCTGTTTTTAAACGAAGCGGTAACACGTTCCATTTCTTTGGGGTCCTCACCCAGTTCATCAAGCATGTCCTGTGACACGCCATTGAATGAAACCAGCATGGTGCAACTGAAAAAAACAGGGTAAATAAATTTCATAGTATTAGGTGTAAACTTGGGGTTTTACAGCTTATTTTTTAAAGGGCTCGTAACTGGCAATATTAATTTTCACCTGAATAACCTCGGCAACTTTTGAAGGAGCCTTGATGTTATAATCTTTGCACTTCACATCAATGTTTGCAGCAGCCGAAATTTTTCCGCCTTTAACGGTAATGGTTCCTTTTTCGGTAATGTTTTTGGTAACACCGTGCATGGTAAGATCTCCCTTTACGGTTACCGGGTAGGTGCCGTCTTTTTTAAGGTCTACTGTGTTCATATCGGTTATGGTGCCTTTAAACGATGCCTTCGGGAATTTTTTGGATTCCATATAGTCTTCATTGAAATGTTCCTGCATAAGCGCCTTTTCAAATTCAAAAGCGGTAATGGCAGCCGCGAACTCAAGTTTTCCGCTTTCCACCTCAAGCATGGAAGTAACGCGGTCGTTTGTAGCTTCAATGGTTTCCATATTGGTTTCCGAACGAAAAACTATTTTTCCCTTCTTGGTGAAATATTTTGTTTGTGCCTGGCTCGTAAAGGCAACGATTGTTAAAACGGTTAATGCAATCAATTTTGCTTTCATATGATGTAATTTATTCGTGATATAATTGTTTTTTTTAAGGTATTCATGAATGCTGACGCATTTGCTTTTTAAAGGCCATATGACCTATCCATGTTCACCTGGTTTTGTGGTTAAGGAAACATGGGTATTTCGCACTTTTTTTTTAATTGGTTATAATAGTTCCTTTGTTTAACTCTACGTCTGATACTTTACCGTTGCAAATGCCTTTGAGGGTCACTTTATCGCCCGGTTTTAATTTGGATGCGTTTTTACCTTCTTCGGGCATGAGCTGAACGGTAATCAGGGTCATGGGATCGCTGGTGGCCAAACTTACGTCCCAGGCTTTGTTGTTTTCCGATACTGCATCAACCGTGCCACTTACTTCAATGATTTTGTCAAGGTATTTTTTATTTGCAGCCTCTTCATTATCATAGGCTGTACGCAACTCTTCAGCCGTCATTTTAAAATCGGTGCTCAGTTCGCTGGCTGTTGCAGGTTTGCGTGTATATTCGTAATAGGCGTAGACGCCAACGCCCAATACCGCCACCACCCCGAAATAAATAATTTTACGTTTTAAGGTCATAGGTTTTTAATTATCCAGAGCGCCCTGTTGGGCCCATAATTCAATTGCGTGTATTTCACATTCATGCATTTTTGGAGCATCTTTGGGCATGGCAATAGCCTGGCCGTCCTGTTTAATGGCATGGATTAAAATACCATCAAGCGCTAAAAAACTCACATCAGCATGTGTTGTCAATGTAATTCCGCCTTCGGCATCGGTATCGTTGTGGCATGACATGCAGTTTGCATCAATAATAGGCCTGACATGTTCAGTATAACGCGCACTGTCCAATTCACACAATGCCTGAAGGTTGGCATTTAAAGTGAGTTCCTCGGCATTTTCCTTTGTGCAGGAATAAATTCCCATAAGCAATAACAATAAAACACAAGCAGTATACCTCATATACTTATTTGATGATTTTGGTGGTTTGAACAACTTCATCCTTATTGTTCACAATGCTTAAAATATAAGTGCCTTTTGGCAGGTTGCGCACATCAAGTACCGATGCAAAACCAGGAACAAAATAATCCCGTTGGTTATTCACGGTTTTACCGTCAATGGAAGTCAACAACAGCTGAACCGTACCTGCAAATGAAGGATTGATGTAAACAAAGTCGCTAACAGGGTTAGGATATACGTTAACAGGAGGCGAAGCATTTTCACCAATTCCTGAAAGCGGGCTTTCGCTAATGGTTAACACGGTGGCCGAGGTAGGATCATCACCTGTTTTTAACCCATTACCGTTAACAGCATTGCCACAAGCGTAAAAATTCACCGTGCCCGATCCGGGAGCAGGAGCAATCCAGGTCATCACAAACAAGCCTGTTGCGCTTGGAGCGGTTTGCTCGGCATAACGCCTGGTTGATGCCAATACTTTAATTTTTGCGTTTGAGCTGCTGGCATTTAAGGTTCCCGCATTGGCATTGGACCCTGAAATAAGGGCAATGGCCTGAAAGCCGTGCTCGGGAGCAGTTGAGGTAACTTCTACCTCATAAGTGTATGTTGCACCTCCCAGGTATTCGGTTACAATGGCACCCGAAGTATCTTTTAATCGTGTATCAATGGTCGAAGAAAATGAACCACCCGAATGGCACGCATTGCATTGCTGGCCACCCGTTGCATTGAACGGTGACCCTGTGCGGTCTTTGCCTGTTTCGGTGGCAACACCCGTATCATCCGACATCAATAAAAAACTTCCAGCGCCTAAGCTGAGGAGAATGAAGAATGTTTTATACATTTTATACGTTTTTGGAGGTAAAGATAAGCAATAGGCTCCATGTTTGTATATACAATACCAGGCCCAATGCTTAAGGTTCTAAATTAATCAATTACAGTGAAATTTCCCATACCGTAACCCAAATTGACCGAATTGTACATGAAGAAGTGGGGGATTTACATGGTTGGGGGTCCAGCGTTAAAAGTTATTCGTTAATCGTTATTCGGGTGCATGGGTGTGACCCAAAAAATGTGCTAAATGGGGTGGATTGACTAAATCGTTTGGACATTAAACGTAAAATTAATTGGAGTGCAAGGGTCATCATCCAAAACGGCTGCATGAATTGTTTTGCCTCTTGGCCTGAGGCCTCACGTTTATCCTTTGCTCTAATTCGCGAAAACCATCTTCCCGCTTTGCTCAATTTTCCCATCAATCACCAGGCTGTAAATGAAAGTGCCCTGGGCGTGGTAACCATGCGTATACAACACCTCATTTATGCCTTTTCGCAATTCAATGGGCATCCGTGCAATTTCCTTTCCGCTCAAATCGGTTATAACGATGTGCGCACTCCTGTATTTTTTTTCTGTTGAAACCATTACCGAAATGGTGGTGGCTTCGTCAAACGGGTTAGGCGTATTGGGTAAAAGTTTGATCCCTTTTTTGGTTTGTTCATTTTGAACATTGGTGGGCACACTTACCAGTTTTTCACCCGAAAATAAACTTTCCACTCCGTTTGAATCAACCGATGCGACACTGATAAAATGTGCAACTGCAGGGTTTACCACAAATGTCCCGGCAGTATCGCTCATGTAAAAAACGGTGTCCCAATCGTGTGTGGCAGTGCGTACCGCCACCCGGTACAAATCGTATCCCTCTTCAGAAGTCAAATCCACATAAATGGAATCTTCACCGGCAACCGTCACATTAAATGTTGGTGTTTTCGGTCCGATTCCTGCCATGCCCAATGCATTTCCATTGATTGCCGCATTACGCGCCAAATAATTAAAGTCAACAAAAAAACTGTCAACAACCATGTCACCATCGGTATCGGCCCCCAATGTGTCGCGCACCGAGTGCTGCCGGTCAGTATATCCCGGGCCAACACCCGCATCGCCATGTTCATTGGCCGATGTAAACCGCATGGCCGTGTAACCGTGTTGCCTGAAAGGTATATGGTCTCCACCGCGGCCGGTACGGTCCTCGGGTGACTGTATGCGAATGTCCATAGGCACGGCTACATACGGCAATAATTCTTCGGTGTATTCAAGTTTGATGAACCGGCAGTATTGTTTGTGCGCTGAGTTGAAACTTCCTGCAGAGAACAAACGCACACCCAAACTGTCAACGTGCCCAAGTCCCGGACAGCTGGGCGGTGATGAAGTAGTGCCGCATAAAATTCCGCCTATTACATCATTGTTTTGAACGCATTTTACTTTAATGCCTTTTGACTGCACATAATCGGCAAAGGCTTCGGCACCGTCAAGGCCTTGTTCTTCACTGGTGGTCACTAAAAATACAAGGGTATGGTTATAGCTATACTTGCTCATAACACGGCACAATTCAATAACCAGGGCGGTACCGCTTGCATTGTCCTCAATGCCCTGCGCCACGCACGATGTATCACAAACCGTTTCGCACCGGCTGTCCATGTGTCCTTCAACAATAATAATGCGTTTATCGCTGGTGTCCATGCCGGGTAAAACTGCAAAGGCCATGCGGTGTTGCGACACACTGCAAATGGTTTGATCAAATTGTAAATAGGAGGTAATTAAACGGTTTTCATTGGCAGCGCTGTATTGCTGAAATTTTGAATAAACCCAGCGCCTTGCAGCACCATAACCATGAACGGCTGAAACTGTATCGGAACCTGTATTGCGGTTGTGAAAGGAAGCCATTTTAAAAATGGTTGCTTTCAGGCTATCGGTATTTATGCGTGCCAGTATTCCCTGTGAAATGCTATCGGGATGACAAATTACGGTTGACGCCATGTAGGTAGCCGGATTGTAGTTGCCCAACATAACTTGCTCGGCCGTTGGATTTGTGCTAAGTATATTGATAGCTTGTGCATTGATTTTTACCTGAGCGCACAAAGCCAAAAAGAATAAAAACAAAGCCTTTCTCATTCCTTAATTTTTGCAAAAGATAGGGGTTTTATTGGTTTTGCGCAAGCAACCGGGAGGTTATTGAACAAAAGAAAGATGGAGGGACGGGAATTTAACAAAAGCGGTCTTATACTAACCGCGTTTTGCTGATGCCATCCGCAACGTTTTAATTTTGTACAGACCTCTGGTTTTTAACCGTCACCTGATTTATCGCTCAGGAAAATTATCGGGTCATGACGCCTATTTGACCAAAATGCATTTTGGATCAACTAAACACAGTATTGCTTAAACAAAAAATCACTGCTGCTGTTGACAAAAATTTGGTTGGGAATATCGTTTGCATAAATTCTGTTGGTGTAAAACGGGCATGTTGTAGTTTAATCATCAATACCGTGCCTTTTATCGTTTTCATGAAAGAGGTCAGCATGATACGGTTATATTTGAGATTACCCGAAAACACAATGAACCGAAAAATCATTTTAGTTACACTCATGGTTTTTACGACCATGCTGGTCAATGCACGCATTCGGTCGAATTCCTCAACGTCACTGGCCTTGCATTTGAAAAACGCCCATCGTTGTTTCCTTGAGAGCAAGGCTGACAGTGGATATTTTTATACTACAAAAGCGTTATGGTTGGCCCGTTCCATGCAAATTGATTCCTCAATTGCGTTTTGTAATTATTTTTATGGCCGTTATTATTATGAAAAAGCACAATACAAAAAGTGTATCGCTTATAGCAAAAAGGCTTTGCAATGGATGGAAAAACATAACCGTCACTCCACAGCATGCAGGGCAATGATCCGGATTTCGGATTCGTACATAAGGTTGGGCAAGTATAACGAAGCGTTGAATTTTGCGTACAAAGCCCAGGGTATTTCAAAAAAAATTGGCGATACCACTACCTATATAAATAGCTGTTTGAGTGCATTTGAATTAAGCCTTTATCTAGAACAAAACGATAAAGCATACACTATTCTTGAAAATGCGTTGGCCTACCTGGGAAACAGCAAGCTATACAACTTGCACTTTACCCTGCACTCATCGTTTTGTTACTTTTTTGACGAAGTACAAGGCGATTCTTGCTTACGGCATGCCAAATTAACAGTAAAATACGCCCGGTTGACCAATAACCCGCATGCCCTATTAGAGTCCGAGTTCATGCTTGGGAACGCATACATGCAAAAAAAAGATTATGCGAAAGCGGAAGAACATTTTTTGAAGGTTATATATGAAACGGACGATGAACGGGAGCCAACGCTTTATAACAATACCAAATTTTCGCTGGCGGGAATTTATCATTACAAAGGTGATTTTCGTAAAAGCAATGCTTGTTTTAATGAGGTATTGGCCTTTTATAAAAAGAATGCTATGGTAAAAGAAATACTGGATGTTCACTGGTGGTTGTCAAAAAACGAAGAGGCCCGGGGAAATTACCAAAAAGCATTTGAGTATTTCAAAATCTATTCAACCGGGCATGATTCGCTTGTTACCAATGAAAAAATCCAACGCTTAAATGAAAAACATGTCGCACAACAACTCAGGGAAAAAGAAATTCAGCTTAAACTAAAACAGGAGTCCGATATAAAAGTTCAAAAAGCATTGTATAAACAAAAGCAACAGTATACAATAATAGGATTCATGCTTGTGATAATTATTCTGGCAATTTTATTTTTTGTTTTGTATAGCCGCTACCGGTTTAATAAAGAGCGCAGTGAGCAACAGCTTTTACTCAAACTGAAAGATGCTGAAATAACAGGTCTTCAAACGCAAATGAACCCGCATTTCATTTTTAATTCATTGAATTCAGTGCTGGATTTCATTCAAAAGTCGAAAAACGAGGAAGCGGGGAATTTTATCGTAAAATTTTCACGTCTCATTCGCAATGTTTTGGAAAACTCCAGTAAGCGCCACATTGGGTTGGATGAAGAAATAGCTTTTATAAAACTCTATATTGAACTTGAAGGCATCCGGTTCGGGAAAAACTTTGACTTTCATTTAAAAGTTGATCCGGGCATTGAAATCCCGAACACGGTTGTTCCGCCTATGATATTACAACCCTATATAGAAAATGCAATTTTACATGGTATACAGAACAAACAGAAGTTAATGGATGAACAAAAAATGGAATTCAGGGGGTTGTTGCTGGTGGAATTTAAAAAATCGGATAAAGAGATAATATGTGAAATAAAAGACAATGGCGTAGGATTGACAAAAGCAGCAGAAATAAAGAAGAACAAATTATACGCTCACAAATCGATGGGCATGCAAATAACAAAAAATCGCCTGGAACTGATGACGAGCCGTGTTTTGGCCATCAAAACCAGAGAAGTGTTTAATGATAAAGAGGTTCAGGGCGTTCATACCAGCATAATTTTACCTTTAACAGAAATATTTTAAAATGATTACGGCAGTATTAGTAGACGATGAGCCCAACGCACTGAATTATTTGCAAACGTTGGTTGAAAAAAATGTTCCTGAAATTATACTTACAGGCAAAGCTTCCAATATTTCGGAAGCTGCACTTCTCATTGAAAGAGTGAAGCCGGACATTGTTTTTTTAGACATAGAGTTGCAGACGGCCACCGGATTTGACCTTTTAGCCCAAATAAATAATCTCAATTTTCAGGTAATATTTACAACAGCACATGAAAAATACGCGTTAAAGGCCATTAAGTTTGCAGCAGTTGATTTTTTAATCAAACCAATTGATACCGATGAATTGAAAGCCGCTGTAACAAAAGTCATCCGGCAAACATCCGGCAACGCCCGGCATGTCGGGCTTGATGTGTTGTTGGCAAATCTCAAAAGCGGGCAGCCAAATAAAAAAATAGCCATTAGCACAACCAAGGGAATCAGCGTGGTTGAAATAACGAAAATAGTTTATTGTAAATCGGATGGACCATATACTGAAATCCATACAGTAAATGAAACTGTTTTAAGTTCAAAGAATTTAAAAGAATACGAAGACCTGCTCGATGAAAACGGCTTTTTCAGGTGCCACAAATCTTTTTTAATTAATTTGAATGAAATCAAACAATATGTGCGCGCTGACGGGGGGTATGTTGTTATGAGTAACGGGCAGCGCATTGATGTTTCGGACCGGAAAAAAGAAGAATTGCTTAAAAAATTATCACCAGGAATTATAGTGTTTGATTAAGTTTATGGACCTGCAGAATAAACGGGCCATTTTATTCAGCCCGTTTATGCATGCAGGGTTTTTGGTTATTGTTTTATTAACTTGAGTGTTTGCTGTTTTCCATCGGATGAAACAATTGTAACGGAATAAAATCCGGGAGCATATGTTCCAAGATCAAAGTGGTTGGCATGTTGGGTTTCTGTAAACAGTGTTTTTCCAGCGGCATCGCTTAGTGTAACGGTTATAAAATTTCCTCCCGAAATCATGATTTTTCCGGTTGTTGGATTTGGGAATACATTGAACCTGTTGTCCGGGGTAACAGGAGAAATGCCAAGCCCGGTTATGCTGGTGCAAACACTGGTATCAGAACATACCGCTTCGGTAACTATAACGGCATAATCACCGTTTACGCTAGCTGTAAAATTGGCAGCTGTTTCGCCAGCAAGGGGAGCGTTGGTTGAACAGTCAATCCATTGATATACATCAGCGCTTATATTCACGCACGAAATGGTATTGAGCGTTGTGGTTACACTTGTATTAATGGGCAATGGTTCGCTTATGGTAAACGCATCAGCCATTGAACAGGCATTATCATCGGTTACAACTACAGTATAGGTGCCTGCTGGCAAGCCTGATAGATCCTCGGTAATAAACGCACCGGAATTCCAATTATAAATGTACACACCCGAAACAGTTCCCCCGCTAACGGTTAAATCAATTGCCCCATCTGTAAAGCCATTGCACGTTGCATTGGTTGTTGATGCGCCAATGGATATGGGTGCCGGTTCTGTAACGGTAAACATTTGTACAGCGCTGCACGCATTATCATCCGTTACAATTACGTTATAGGTACCGGCAGGCACTCCTGATAAATCCTCGGTTGAAAAGGCACCCGAATTCCAATTGTAGGTGTACGTTCCCGAAGCGGTTCCTCCGCTAACGGTCAGGTCAATTGTTCCGTCCGATAATCCGTTGCACGTTGCATTGGTTGTTGATGCGCCCATTGAAATGGCCGTTGGCTCGGTAAGGTTATACGTTTGCATGGCAAAGCATGCATTATCATCGGTTACAACTACACTATAGGCGCCTGCCGCTAATCCTGACAAATCTTGAGTTGAAAAGGCGCCTGCATTCCAATTGTAGGTGTATGTGCCCGATACGGTCCCTCCGCTAACGGTTAAATCAATTGCCCCGTCTGACGAGCCGTTACAACTTGTATTTGTTGTTGATGCACCAATTGAAATGGCCGTTGGTTGAGTAATGGTAAAGGATTGCGAAGCTGTACAAGCGTTATCATCAGTTACCACAACGGTATACGAACCAGCCGGTACTCCTGATAAATCTTCGGTTGTATACATGCCCGAATTCCAATTATAATTATACGTTCCCGAAACAGTGCCTCCACCTACGATCAGTTCAATTTCCCCGTCCGATGAACCATGGCATGATGCATGTGTTATTGTCAGAGCGCCCATTGAAATGGCCGTTGGTTCGGTAACAATATACGTTTCAGAATCACTGCAGCCCAAATTATTTGTAGCAATTAACGCGTAGGTTCCCGCTCCCAGCCCGCTAATGTCTTCGGTTGAAAAAGTTCCTGCGTTCCAGCTATACATTATGGAAGATGCTCCCGAACCTGCGGTTACATTTATGTTTATTTCGCCATTGCTGTCACCGTTGCAACTTAACGACAAAGCTGAGGAAGGGTCTAACGTAACCGTTGGAGCATCGTTAACCGTTACTGTTATGGCGGTTCGGGTTAAACTTGCCGTACAGGCACTGTCTTGTGCATATACTGTAAGCGAACCAAACAGCGTTCCGGTCAAATAAGAACTTCCACCTCCCAAATAAGTTCCACCGCTCGAAGCGGTATACCACCCAATGGTTCCTGAACCGCTAACTGTTAGCGTGGTTGCATTGTTTTCGCATATGGTCAAATTGGCTGCAGGCGTTGTGTTTGTGGGTGCGGCTGGTGTATTGCACCCTTGCCCGATGAAATACGGTTTAAAATGCGATGCGTCATAATAAGCTATTCCTATTGTGTTATCATTTAAAAACAGTGCCGAAGCGTGCTCGCCCACGCGTCCGGTTGAGTAAACCGTTTGTGGCGCACCCCATGACGTTCCGTTCACATCGTTTGACTTAATTGACTTGAGATCACTATTATTGTATTCATAATAAACAACAATCGGGGTGCTGCCATTGAACAAAAGGTTTGCGTATTGCCCGCTGGAAGTAAGCGGTATGTTGTCAATTACGAGTGGAGCTCCCCATGCAGTTCCATTTATATCGGTTGCCCTTACATAATAAAGGTCAATGGAAGAAGCATTGTAATAAGCAATGGCCGGATTGTTGTTTACCACGCACAGCGAACTGAACTGGCCCACATTGCTGACGGTTGATACAACGGTGACAGGTGCTCCCCAAGCAGAGCCATCGGCATTGGTTGCCCGTACGTATTTTAAATCGGTATTGGTGTAATCATGATATGCAATGGCCGGATTACCGTTCACCAGTAACATAGAAATGTGCTGGCCAACGTTGCCAGTTGCATCCAGTGTAATGGGGGCGCCCCACGCAGTTCCATCAGCATTGGTAGCCCTGATAAATTTCAGGTCACCATTTGTACCATCATAATAAGCAATAGCAGGGTTTCCATTGACCACCATCATTTTTACAAATTGTCCGACATTTCCGGTTGAGACCAATGTCATAGGAGTACCCCATGTGGTTCCATTGGCATCGGTAGCCCGTATGTATTTTACATCGTAATTGTTGTTATCCTGGTAGGCAATTGCCGGTTTACCGTTTACCATTGCAAGCGATGAATAAACACCGGCATTGACAAGCGTATCCAATGATACAGGCGTACCCCAGGTTGTTCCCTGTGCATCCAATGCCCTTACATACCTGAGTTGAATATTTGACAGGTCTCTGTAAGTAATAGCGGGATTTCCATTTACCAGGGTGGTTGAATTAAATGTTCCACGGTTTGCATTGCCATCAAAATACTTAAAATTGGTCCAGCCCAACCCGTTCACATCGTTTGACCGGCAAAACACCATTTGTTGTTTTGTGGCATCATGATAAGCAACGGCCGGATTGCCACTCACGGTAATTGTTGAAATGTATTGGCCCACATTTCCGGTTGTTTGAATGCTTGTGGGTGCGGGCCAGGCGGTACCATTCGCATCCGATGATTGCACTATTTTCATATCGGCATTGGTATAATCATAAAACGCTATGGCGGGCCTGGCGTTGGCAATCATAAGCTCAGTGTGGTAACCTACTATTCCGGTTGAATGCACGGTTACAGGAGAGCCCCATGTTGTTCCGGTGGTGTTGGTAGCGCGTACATAAACCACATCGTTGCTGAAATAATCATAATTGGCAATAGCCGGATTCCCGTTAACGGTCGCAAGCGAAGTAAAGAGCCCC
>Ga0196964_10000892_pt1 | contig 16196 bp, 16 predicted proteins | sample S1_10metaG_FD_148615 | JGI IMG/M metagenome (GOLD analysis project Ga0196964, IMG submission 148615) | Soil microbial communities from Anza Borrego desert, Southern California, United States - S1_10 | ecosystem: Environmental > Terrestrial > Soil > Desert | place: USA: California | collected...
GGGTCCGCGGCGCGCATCAGCGCCGACGTCGCGCGCAGGACGGCCTCGTCGCGGGCGCTGAACGGCAGGCGCAGCCGGTCGCGCAGCTCGGGCGCCAGCATCCCGACCATGGAGACCCGCAGGTGAAGCGCCATCGGGGAGGCGGCCACGCGCCACCCGGCGCGCACCGGCCCGGGCAGGCCCGGGGGCGCGTTGTCGGCGATGGTCGCGACGACCTCGGGGATGGCCGGCGTCCACTGCAGGTCCTCGGCGATGACGCGCGCGGCGTAGCGCTCGAAGCCCGCCCAGTCCTGGGGCAGGTCGCGCTCGCGCACGCCGATGAGGCGCCCGACCCCGAGCCACTCCTCCCAGAACGCCTGCTTGTCGGCGAGCGTCATCTCGCACGCGAACCGGCGATGCCCCTCCACGACGCCGAGTGCGAGCGTGGCGTGCACCCACGCGAACGCGTCGGGCTCCATGGCGCTGTAGCGGCTGCCGTCGGCCTTGGTGCCCCGGATGCCGCGGTGCATCGCCCGCACGCGCCGGCCGATCTCGCCGGCCATCTCGGGCCCGCCGTAGATCGTGCCGTGCACGTAGTCGAGCGTGCGCAGCAGACGGCCCCACGGGTCCTTGGTGAACGAGGAGTACTCGTGCACGCCCTGGCCCACGGTCGGATGCGCGACCTGCAGCAGCAGCGCGTAGCCCGCGGTCGACAGCATCCGGGTGTCGTTGAACGCCCGCCACACCGGGCCGTCGGGGCGCGGCGCGAGGGCGGCGTACTGGTCGGGCGGCGGCAGGACGGAGGCCATGACCGGCAGCGTGGCGCGTCGGCGCGCGGCCGGGGTGTGGGCCCACGACACCGCGCCGCCCCCGCGCGCTGCCCGGTCCACCGGCGCGCGCCGTCGGGTCCCTCGATCATGCTCGCCGCCATGGCCCTCTCCGCCGCGCCGCCCCTCGCAGCACCCGGACAGCCCCGCCGCCGCACGGGCGGGCCGGGCGCACCGTTGCGCGTTGACGGCGGATGCCCCGCCCCCCTACGGTGACGGCGGTGGAGGAGCGCGGGAACGCCCGGGGGACGGCGGTGCGATGAGCGCTGCACGCGGCCGCCCGCTGCTGGCCCTGCGTCACGCCGTCACCCGCGACGACGCGCCCCCCGGGTCCTGGGTGGCCAACGCCGGCGCGGCCACGGCGCTGGGCATCCGGACCTTCGCCCAGCTCGCCACACCGGGCCTCTCCTGGCGGGCGGAGTTCATCCGGCAGTTCATCTTCGCCTTCCGGCTCACGCTGGTCCCCGCGTCGATCGTGGCCTTCGTGGTCGGGTTCGGCACCATCGGCATCATGGGCGGGTCGCTGGCCTCGTCCTTCGGCGCGATCGACCGCGTCGCACCGGTGGCGCCGCTGGTCTTCCTGCGCGAGCTCGGGCCCCTGCTGACCACGGCGATCGTCGCCGGCACCCTCGGCGCCACGATCACCGCCGAGCTCGGCGCGCGCAAGATCCGCGACGAGCTGCTGGCCCTCGAGGTCCTGGGCATCAACCCCGTGCGCAACCTCGTGCTCCCGCGCGTGGTCGCGCTGACGGCGTGGATGCCCGTGCTGGCGCTGCTGACCTTCTGGGCCGGCCTGGCGGGCACGTTCTCGGCCGTGGTCCTGCTCTACGACGCGACGCCCCAGGCCTTCGCCAGCCAGCTGCTGGGCCTGACGAACTTCATCGACCTGTGGGGCAGCGTCGTCAAGCTCGCCCTGTTCGGCATCCTCATCGGGGTCATCGCCGCCCAGAAGGGCCTGCAGGTGTCGGGCGGCGCGGAGTCCGTGGGCGCCGCGGTCAACGAGGCCGTGGTGACGTGCTTCGTGGTGATCGGCATCGTCACGATCGCCTACACGCAGCTGTTCCAGGCGTTCTTCCCGGAGGTGAACTTCGGCGGATGAGCCGCGCGCCCCGTCATCCCTCCGGCCCGGCGCGCCGAGCCGTCGAGCGGCCGGCCCACGTCCCGGTGGTCGACTCCGCCGGCACGTTCGCAGCGTTCGTCGTGCAGGTCCTCGGCGCGTTCCGGTTCCTGCCGCGCTTCCCCGCCGAGGTGCTGCGGCAGATCGGCCTCCTGGCGTCGGGCAGCGTCCTGGTCATCGTCGTCATGTCGTTCGTGGCGGGCACGAGCTGCGGCATCGCCGCCGAGGCGTTCGGTCAGCAGATCGGCGCGGGCGTGGTCGGCCCGCTGTTCAGCTCGTTCTGCGTCAACCGCGAGATCGTCCCGTTCATCTTCGGCTTCATCGTGGCCGCCAAGGTCGGCGGCGGGATCGTGGCCCAGCTCGGGGCGATGCGCGTCAACGACGAGATCGACGCCATGGAGGTGATGGGCATCCCGTCCATGGCCTTCGCCGTCGCCAGCCGCCTGGCCGCGGCGTTCGTGGTGCTGCCCTTCGCCTACCTGATCTCGCTCGGGGCCGCCGAGGGCGCGGCGTGGCTGGGCTCCTACGTGCGCAGCGGCAGCGTCTCGCAGGGCACGTGGGAGTTCGCCTTCTACACCGTCACCAGCGTCACGGACGTGCTGCGGTCGTTCGTGAAGGGCATGGTGATGACCGTCGCGGTGGTCTGCGTGGCGCTGTTCTTCGGCTACCGGGTCGGCGGCGGACCGGTCGAGGTCGGCATCGCCACCGCCCGGTCGATGGCGGTCAACCTGATCCTGGTCACCGTCCTGAACATGGCGATGACGTTCCTGTTCTGGGGCTTCAACCCGCGCCTGCCGATCGCATGAGGGCGGCTCCCGGACCCCGTGCCGGCCTCGGTCCGCACGCGACCCGGGTGGTCGTGGTCGCCTCCGTCACCCTCGTGGTCGCCGTCGTCGCCGTGCTGCTGGCGGGCTCGCGGGACGGGACGTACGAGCTGCGCGCCAGCTTCGACGACGTCCGCGGGCTGCTCGAGGGCGGCGACGTGCGGGCCGGCGCGGTGAAGGTCGGCGTGGTGCGCAGCATCCGGATCGCCGAGGACGAGCGGCCCGAGGTCACGATGGACGTCGACGACGACTTCCGCCTGCACCGCGGCGCGCGGGCGGATGTCCGCCTGGCCTCCAACGTCGGCGCCGTGAACCGCGCCGTCGAGCTGCTGCAGGGCGACCCGTCGGCACCTCTGCTGCCCGACGGCGCCCGCCTGGCGGTCGGTGCCACCGACCAGCCCGTGAACTTCGACGAGGCCGTCGAGACGCTCGACCCGCCCACGCGCCGCCGGCTCGGCCGGCTCGTCGAGGGCCTGGAGCGCACGCTGCACGGCCGCGGCCCGGACGTGGACCGCCTGCTGCGCCGCAGCGCGCCGGCGCTCAACGAGACGGCCGAGCTGCTGCACCAGGTGGGCCGCGACGGAGTGGCGCTGCGGACGCTCGTGCGCGACGGCGAGCGCGTGACCGGCGTGCTCGCGCGCGACCGCGAGGAGCTCGGCGCCGCCGCCGACGCGCTCGCCGGGCTGCTGCGCACGACGGCCGGTCGCCAGGCGCAGCTGCGCGAGAGCGTCGCCCGGCTCGCCCCCGCGCTGACCCGCGGGCGGGCCGCCCTCGACGCGGTCACCGCCGCCACCCCGCAGCTGCGGCGCCTGGCGCGCGGCCTGGGCCCTGTCGCCACCGAGCTGCGGCCGCTGGCGCGCCTGCTGCCGCGGGCGATGCAGGCCGCCGGGCCGCTGACGGCCCAGACCCGGCGCCTCGTCGAGCGCGGGCCCGCCCAGCTGCGCGAGCTGCGTCCGATCATCCGCAGCGCCAGCCCGGTGGCGCGCAAGCTCACGCCGGTCGCGCGCGAGGCGCTGCCGCTCGCGCGGGTGCTGCAGGTCTACGTGCCGGAGACGGTCGGGGCATTCCAGAACTTCGGCGCGATCTCCGGCGCCTACGACGCCAACGGCCACATCCTCAACGTGGCCTCCGGGCTGTCGAACATGCCGCCGCCGAGCACGGTCGGCCGCGTCATCGGCCCGGCGGACTGCGACCGCGATAACCCCGGTGGCGTGGTCGCCGGGCTGCTGCAGCGGCCGTACATCCGGGTGCCGGGCGTGAACGAGTGCCAGCCGTGGAAGGACCTGCCGCCAGGGATCCTGCCCGAGGGGGGCGGCTGAGTGACCGACGTCGTCGCCAAGGCGATGGCGGCCGTGACGGCGCTGCTGCTCGTCGGCGTGCTCGCCGTGCTCGTGGTCTCCTCGCAGCCGTCCGCGGACGCCCGCAAGGTCGTCGCCCAGTTCGACGACGCATTTCCGCTCATCGAGGGCATGAACGTCCGCGTCGACGGGGCGATCGCCGGCTCCGTGGGGTCGATCGACGTGACCGAGGACGGGCTGGCCGAGGTCGAGCTGCGCATCGACGACCAGGTCGAAGCCCCGCGGGCCGACGCGACGGCGGCGATCCGCCAGCAGGACACGACCGGCGACAGCTACGTGGCCTACGAGCCGGGCCGGGCCGCGCGGGCGCTGCCCGAGCAGGACGGCGCGCCGACGATCCGCTGCGACCCGGAGGTCCCGGGCGGACGCTGTCGCAACACGCTGGTGGCGCCGCGCTTCGACGACCTGCTCAACGCCTTCGGCGAGCGGGAGCGGGCCGGCATCCAGCTCGTCCTCACCGAGCTGGCGCGAGCCGTCGACGAGCGCGGCGGCGACCTGAACCGGGCAGCGCTCGACCTGCGCCCCGCCCTGGTGTCGGCCAACGACGCGCTGACCCAGGTCAACCGTCAGAACGCCGCGCTGCGCCGCGTCATCCGCGACGCCGAGGCCGTCACGGGCCAGGCCGCCGCGCGCCGGCGCAGCCTCGGCCGCTCGATCGACGCGCTGGCCCGGACGCTGCGCGCCACGGCCGCCGAGACCCCCGCCCTCGACGCCGGGCTCGAGCGCCTGCCGGCGACCGCCGCTCGCCTGCGCTCGACGATGGCGTCGCTGCGCGGTGCCGCCACGGCGGCCACCCCGCTCGCCGCCGAACTGGGTCGCGGCGCCCCGGCGCTGGCCCGCGCGCTGGACCGCGCCCCCGCCTTCCTCGGCGACCTCGACCGCTTCCTCGGGCGCGCGCGCCCGACGCTCGACCTGACGCGGCGGCTCGTGCGCTCGGCGACCCCGACCATCGAGGCCGATCCCGAGCGGGTCGTGACGGGGCCCTTCGACCTCGCCCCGGCGATCTCGAACATGCTGCGCGGGGTCCTGGGCGAGGACGAGACGATCGAGGTCCTGTTCAACGAGAAGTTCGGTTTGGGCGCGGTGGCCGGCGAGCCCGGCAACCAGCAGTTCTACCCCGCCGAGCACGCCCCCCGGCGGTGGCTGCGGGTCTCGGCCGTGCTCAACTGCGAGATCTTCGGCGCGCGGGTGCGCCCCGGCTGCCTGGCCGACCTGCTGTCCGCCGCCCGGCGGGCCGACCGCCGCGGCGCGCGGCGCCGCGAGCCGGTGTCCCGCCCGCGCCCCGAGCGGCCTCAGGTCCCCGCCCCGGCGCCAGGACGGCCCGCCGCCCCTGACCGTCCGGCCCCGCCGCTGCCCGACGTCGTGCGCGGCGTGCGCCAGGCGATCGACGGCCTGACCGGGGCGCTCGGCGCCCGCCCGGCCGACCGTCCCGACCGTCCCCGACCCGCGTCGCCGCAGGGCGCCGACGGCCTCCTGGACTTCCTGCTGCGCTGATGCCCCGGCCCCGCTCCCACGCCAGGCCGTCCAGCGGGCCCGCCGCCCGGGCCGCCGCCCGGCTGACCCGGCACCCCAAGCTGCTCGGGCTGCTGACGCTGGCCGCCGGCGCCTTCCTGCTGGTCGTGGGCTTCCTCGCCACGACAGGCCCGCCGTTCCAGGAGCGCTACGCGCTGCGCGTGACGCTGCCGGCCGACACGCCCGTGCTGCGCGCGGGCCAGGCCGTGCGGATCGGCGGCCGCCTCGCGGGGCTCGTCGCCGACGTCGAGCCCGACCGCCGCGGCGCGGGCGGGGTGACCGTCACGGCGAACATCACCAAGCCCGGCTTCCGCCCGTTGCCGGCCGACACCGAGGCCTACGTCCGCGTCCACTCGATCGTGTACGAGACGTACCTGGAGCTGCGGCCCGGGACGTCGCAGCGCACCCTGGGCCACGAGGACCGCCTGGTCGCCCGTGCGGGGTCCGGCGTCGACCTCCTGGAGGTCGTCGACCTCTTCGACGCGCGGGCCCGCGAGCACCTGCGGACGGGCGTCGTGGGCCTCGGCATGGGCGCGGCCGCGCGGGGCCGCGAGGTGAACGCGGCGCTGGCCGACACGCCGCCGCTCGCCCGCGACCTGGCCGCCCAGCTCGGCGCCGTCACCGCCGCCGACGGGGCGCTCGAAGACGTCATCGCCGGCGCGGCGCGCACGTTCGCCGCGGCGCGCGGGACCCGGCCCGACGACGTGTCGGCGCTCGTGACGGGGGCGGACCGCGTCCTCGGGGTGCTTGCCCGGCGCGACGGGCCGCTGCGCCAGGCGCTGCGGCTGCTGCCCGTCGTCGAGCAGCGCGTGCTGAACGTCGGCCCGCGGGCCGAGCCGCTGCTGGACGACGTGGCCGGCCTGTCGCGCGAGCTGCTGCCGGGGGCGCGCGGCCTCACGGACGCGCTGCCGACGGTGTCGCGGCTGCTCTCGCGCGGCGGAGTGCTGCGGACGGAGGTCGCCCGCATCGCCGACGCGGCGGACCCGGTCCTGCGGGCCGGCCGCCCGGTGGCGCGCGACCTGTACCCGACGATGACGACGCTGCGCCCGCTCAACGCGAGCCTGCGCACGCTGCTCGAGCGGGTCGGGCCCTACCGGCGCCAGTTCCGCATCCCCGGCGTGCCGGGTGTGGAGCCGGGCACGGGCGAGATCGCGCAGGCCGGCCGGCGCTTCATCGACGCCACGAACGACCCGTACCCGCACGGTCTCGCCCCCGGCGCGCCGGCGTGGCGGGTCCTGCCGGTCTTCACGGACCGGCCCTGCCGCAACCCGTTCCCGGACCCGGGCCAGGCCGACCGGGACACGGTGCGCGACGGCCGCTGCCGGCCCGGGGGTGCGCGATGAGCCTCTACGCCCGCCGGCTCATCGGCCTGGGCGGCGTCGCGCTCCTGGCGCTCGTCCTCGTCCTCGCGATCGCGCGGCCCTCGAACCCCCTGCGCCCCACCACGACGTACTTCGCCATGTTCGACGACGTCCAGGGGCTGGGCTCGATCGACCGCGACGTGCGGGTCGCCGGCGTCAAGATCGGCGAGATCGGCGAGGTGCAGCGCCGGGGCGACGACGCCCGCGTGGAGCTGCGCCTGCGCGAGGACCACCGCCTGCACCGCGACGCGCGCGTGCACATGCGCCCGCACACGCTCTTCGAAGGGTCGAACTTCGTCGACCTGTCGCCCGGCAGCCCGAGCGCGCCGGTGCTCGAGGAGGGCGCCACGATCCCGCGCTCGCAGACCTCGAACTACGTCACGCTCGACCAGGCCCTGCGCGTCCTGCGGACGGACATCCGCGCCGACCTGCGCCGCCTGGCGACGGTGGGCGCGCGCACGCTGCGCCGCGAGACGGTCGCCGGTGCCCAGCTGCTGCTGCGCCGCGCCCCCGAGCTCACCGGCGATCTCGCCGGCGCGGCCCGCGCCCTGCAGGGCACGCACCGTCGCGAGCTGGCGGGCGCGGTGCGCGGCATGGCGCGGACGGTGGATGCGCTCGAGCGGCGGTCCGCCGACCTCCCCGCGCTCGTGCGCGCGACCCGCCGCACCGCCTCCGCGGCGGCCGCCGGGGCGGGACGCCCGCTCGATGCCACGCTCGCCGCGCTGCCCGGCACGCTGCGCGAGCTGCAGGGGACCGCCCCGGCCGTCACCGGCGTGGTCGACCGCGCGCGGCGCCTGTCGGCCGGCCTCGCGCCCGCGCTGCCCGAGCTGGCGGCGGCGCTGCGCGAGGGCGCGCCCGTCGTGCGCCGGACGGTGCCGGTCGCCCGCGACGCCACGCCGCTGGTGCGCGACGCGCGGCTCATCGCCTCGCGGCTGGCGGCCGCGCGCCCCGCACTCGTGGAGATGTTCCGGCTGATCGATCCTTCGCTGGACCGGTTCGCCGACCTGCTGACCGTGTTCAACAAGCCGTCCGAGCTCGGCGCGCCGACCGGCGTCAGCCAGCTCGTGGGCGGCGCGTTCGCCGGCCTGAACGCCGCGTTCCGGCCGTTCCAGACGCCCGCCCAGAACCCGGGCGCGCCCGGCTACCAGGGCCGCATCGGCACCCGCGTCGAGCCGACGGCGAGCGCGGGCCTCGCCGAGGCGCTCGGGCTGGCGGTGCCGGGCCCGCGGGCCCGGGGCGCCGCGCCGGACTGCCGGGACGTGCGGCGGGTGTCGGCGCGGTCGGCCGCGCAGCTGCGCGCCATCGGAGGCTGCGACTGATGCGCCGGCTGCTCACGCTGCCGGGGCGGGCGCTGCGCACGGCCTGGCAGTTCGCCGACCCGCCGCTGAAGATCGGGCGCGTGCCGTTCGGCCGCGCGGTCCTGCTCATGCAGGTCGTCGCGGCGCTGACGTTCCTGGGCTACACCATGGCCAAGAAGGACGTCCGGCTGCCGCTGGTGTCGTCGAGCCCCTACGAGCTCGACGTCCTGCTGCCCGACGCCAAGGGGCTGCTGCCGGCCAAGGAGCCGGCCGTCGGCGTCGCCGGCGCCCCGGCGGGCCGGGTCACGCGCGTGCGCGTGGAGGGCGGCCGGGCCCGCGTGACCATGCGCCTGGACGGCGATCTCGAGGGCAAGGTGTTCCGCGACGCGTCAGCGTTCGTGCGGCCCACGAGCGTCCTGCAGACGCTCATCGTCAACATCGACCCGGGGACGCCGTCCGCCGGCCCGCTCGAGGACGGCGCCACCATCCCTGCGGCGCGCACCGGCACGTTCGTGCACATCGACGAGCTGACCGAGACCCTCGACGCCGACACCCAGGCCCAGGTGCAGGTGCTCGTGCGCGAGCTCGCCGGCGCGCTGGAGGGGCGCGAGCCGCAGCTGCGGCGCATCGTCGGCGAGCTCGGGCGCCTCACCGACAACGCGCGGCCGCTGGCCCGGGCGCTGGACGACCGCCGCCGGCTGCTCGTCCGCCTCACCGACCACCTCGACGCGGTGTTCGGGACCGTGGGCGACCGCGGCGCGCAGCTCGCGCGCGCCGTCGAGCTCGGGCGGCGCACGCTCGGGGTGACCGCCCGCCGCGCGCCCGAGCTCGAGGAGGCGACGCGGCGGCTCGCGCCGGCCCTGACCGAGACGGGGCGGGCGCTGGCCGCCACGCGCAGGCTCGCCGCCCCCCTCTCGCCGGCGCTGGAGCGGCTGGTGCCCGTCGCCGGGCGCGTCGGCCCGACCGCGCGGCGCCTGCGCGCGACGCTGCCGCAGCTGGATCGGTTCGTGACGCAGGCCGCCCGCCTGACGGCCGACGGCCGGCGCCCGGCGCGCCTGCTCGCCAAGGGCCTGTCGCGCCAGACGCGGCTGCTGGAGAACGACCAGCAGCCGGCGCTGCGCGAGCTGCTGGGCCTCGTCGACCTGCTGCACAAGAACCGCAACGGCGTCCTGCAGTTCGCGCGCAACATCAGCGGCGCCACCTCCGTCAACCGGCAGGCGGGCGCCTTCGGGCAGTTCGACATCCTGAACATGGAGGCCACGCCTGAGGGCTTCGGGTTCTCCGGGGCGGCGGCCCGGGCCGCGACGCGCCGGCGCGGCGGCGACCCGTCGCGGCTGGCCCGCATGCTGGCCGAGATGCTCGAGCGCACCTGCCGCGACAACGCGGCGGCGTGCCTGCTGCGCTTCGGCGTGCCCGGGATGCCCCCGGAGCCGCTGCTGGCAGCCCGGCCCCGCACCAGGAGGGCGAGGTAGGCCATGGACCATCGGGTGCCCCGCAACGGCGTGGTGGTCGGGCTGCTGCTCGTGCTGGCCGCGGTGGCCACGTTCGTGTTCCTCAACAGCCGCTTCGAGGGACCTTCGGACCCCATCAGGGCGCTGTCGGGCGCGCGGCAGCTCACCGCGACGTTCGCCAACACGAAGAAGCTGCCCACGAAGCAGCCCGTCCTGTTCAAGGGCTACGAGGTCGGTCGGGTGCAGCAGGTGCAGTGGCTGCGCGACCGCCGGCTGGCCAGGGTGACGTTCGCGCTGAAGGACGACTTCGAACTCCACGAGGACGCCGTGCTGCGCATCGGCGAGCGCAGCCTGCTCGGCGACCCCTACCTCGATGTCGTCACCCGCGGATCGCGCGACCGACGCGTGCTCGGTGACGGCGACGAGGTGGCCGACACGCGCACGAGCGTCAACTTCGACGAGGCGCTGGACTTCCTGGACGCCCGCGGGCGCGAGGACGTGCGATCCATTCTGGCGACCGTCGCCCGCGGCGTCGCGCCGGCCGGTAACGGCGAGCGCCTGAACGGCACCGTCGGGGGCGTGGCCCGGACGGTGCGCGAGGCGCACGCGCTCACCAGCGCCGTGCGCGGCCAGGAGGAGCAGATCGCCCGCCTCGTGCGCTCGGCGGCCGACGTGCTGCAGGAGCTCGGCAGCCGGGAGCGCGTCATCCGCACCATCGTCTCCTCGGGACGCACCACCCTCGACGCGCTGGCCGCCGACACGCGGGCGCTCGAGCGCGGGGTCACCGAGCTGCCCCGTGTCCTGGGCGCGGGTGGGCGGTCGCTCGATGCCGTGCGGCCCCTCGTCGGCGAGCTGCGCCCGCCGGTCCGCGCGCTGCGCGCCGCGGCGCCCGACCTGGCGCGTGCGCTGGACCCCGAGGCGCGCCACAGCCTGCGCACCGTGGGCGCCGACCTCGTGGCGGCGATCGACGCGCTGGCCCCGCTGCGGCGCGTCGCCGAGCCCGTCCTGCGCCGCGAGCTGCGGCCGCTGCTGGGCGACCTGCTGCCGCTCGTGCGCACCATCGACGACCCGGCCCGCAGCCTCGTCCCGGCCCTGGACTACCTGACGGCCGGCGCGATCGGCACGTCGCGTGGCGAGGCGATCGCCGGGCTGTACGCCTCGGTCGGCGCGGCGACGAAGGCGACCCAGGGCAGCCGCGGCCACTACACGCGCGCCGGGTTCTCGATGGCGCTCGACGAGATGTTCGACCAGCCGATGAACGCCTGCCCGAGCCAGGGCTTCTGTCACAACGCCTACCCGCGCCCCGGTGACGCGCTCGACCCCAAGCCGTTCGAGGGCACCTACCCGCGGACGGAGGCCTGCACGGTGCCGCCGCGCAGCACTCCGCGCGAGCCGTGCCGCTAGACCCAGCCGGCGGCGGACGCGACCCGCGCAACCCGTTCGACGACCGGGCGATGGGCCTGGCGATGCTCGGGACGATCCTGTTCTGCGCGGCCACCGGCGCCGGCATCGGGGTCTTCTTCGAGCAGGCCGCGATCGGCGCGATCGCGGGCGGGGTGGTGGGCATCGTCGCCGGGCGGCCGCTGCTGGCCGGGCTCCTGCGCGACTGGCGCTGACGGCGGGCGCCCGCCCGATCGGGGTTGGCCGTCCGTCCGGCCGGGGATGGTCCGCCCATGTCCGATCACGTCTACAAGACGATCGAGGTCACGGGCTCCTCGCCCGACGGCATCGACGACGCCATCCGCCGAGCCATCAGCAAGGCGTCGGAGACGGTCCGCCACCTCGACTGGTTCGAGGTCATCGAGACGCGCGGCCACATCGAGAACGGTGCGGTCGGCCACGTCCAGGTCACGCTGAAGCTCGGCTTCCGGCTGGACTAGCGGCCGCGCTCGTAGCGCCGGCGGTCGCGCTTGGTCGGCCGGCCGCCGGGCAGCAGCTGCACCGGGCCGGCGAGCCGGCGCTGCTCGGCCTCGCGCTCGCGCGCCTCCCGGCTCTCCGGCGTCTCGGCGTACAGCAGCGCGGCCTCCTTGGCCGGTCCCCGCCGGCGCGCGGTGGTGCGCACGTCGACCTGCATCCGCGTGCGCCCGAGCGTGAGGTCGAGGCGGTCGCCGGGCTTGACCTCCTTGGCGGGCTTGGTCGCCTGCCCGTTGAGCTCCACCCGCCCGCCCTTGACGAGCTCGGCCGCGAGCGCGCGCGTCTTGGCGAAGCGCGCGGCCCACAGCCAGATGTCGAGGCGCACCGGCTCCGAGGCGTCCATGGACGCCGAGGTCTAGCGCAGCCGGTGCGCCGGTGTCGCCGCGCTACGCGGCGATGGCCTCCGCGGGGACGCGCGCGGGCGGGGACGCGTCCGTGGCCGGCGGCGCGACCTCGAGGAGCGTGCGCACGATGCGCTCGACGCGCTCGGCGGCATGGGGGCCGCGCGCGACCTGCGCCCCGGCGAGCTCGACCTCGACCAGCGACCCGCCCGGCGCCGCGCCGGCCGCGTCGAGGCAGACCGCCGTGCGCGCCGGCACGACCCACGGCACCGTGCTGCGCGACTCGACGACCAGCTGGGCCAGGCCGTAGAGCCGCTGGCGCTCCTGCGCCGGGAGGTGGTCGTTGACGCCGCGCAGGAACGCGCCGATGACCGGGCAGACGCTGTCGGGGTGGTCGCTGAACGGCTCCTCGGCGAGCATGGAGCACAGCTCCAGCACGCAGACGCCGTCGTCGGGGGAGGGATGCCGGCCGGCGCTCAGCCGGACGGTCTTCGGGCTGGGGAACACGGGACCTCCTGGGGGGAGTGGGGGCGCGCCGACGGTAGGCCGCGCGCGTGAGCGCAGCATGAGAGGACGCCCCGGGTCGCCGACGGCGGGCCGGGTAGGCGAGGGAGTGATCGACCCCGACCAAGGAGCATCTGCATGCCCGACAACATGGACGACGCCAAGGGCCGCCTCAAGGAGGCTGGCGGTGACCTCACCGGCGACGAGGACCTCAAGCGCGAGGGCAAGATCGACCAGGCGACCGGCACCGTGAAGGACGCCGTCGGCGACGTGGCCGACAAGGTCAAGGGCGTCGTCGGCAAGGACTGACGCCGCCCCGGCGGGCGCGCCTTCCCGGCGCGCCCGCCACGGGTCTCAGCGGTCGCGCCGGCGCGCGCGCTGGGAGACGGCGCGCAGGTCCTCGTACAGGCGCCGCTCCTGCTCGCCCAGGTGCTCGGGCACGACGATCCTGAGGGTCACGTAGAGGTCGCCCGGTGTGCCTTCGGGTCCACGGTGGCCGCGGCCGCGCACGCGCAGCCGGCGCCCGCTTGACGAGCCCGCCGGCACGCGCACACGCGCTATCCCGTCCGGGGTCGGCACGTCGAGCTCGGCACCGAGCGCCGCCTGCCACGGCGCGATCGCCACCTCCACGTGCGCATCGCGCCCCGGTGGCCGCGCCCGCCGGGCCGATGAGCGCGGCCGCCGCGCCCGTCCGCCGAACACACCCGCGTCCGCGATGCCCTGGGCGAAGAGGCCGCCGAGCAGGTCGTCGAGCCCGTCGTCGCCGAAGACCACCCGCACGCCGCCGCTCGTGCCCTGCGGGCGGTCGTACTGCGCGCGCTTGTTCGGGTCGCCGAGGACGTCGTAGGCCTCGGAAATCGCCTTGAACCGCTCTTCGGCGGCCGGGTCGTCGCTGAGGTCCGGGTGGTGGCGTCGTGCCAGGCGCCGGTACGCCCGGCGGATCTCCTCCTGGCTCGCGTCCCGCTGTACACCGAGGACGTCGTAGAGGTCGTGCGTCGCGGCCGGCACCGGTGATCACCTCCGCGCGAGGCCGTGGTCAGGCCGCAGCCGTCTCGAGCGCGCGCTCCTGCGCCCCCGAGCCGACGGCGATCGTCTTCGGCTTGAGCGCCTCCGGCTTCGGGACGACCAGCGTCAGGACCCCGGCGTCCATGCTCGCGGTGATCGCTTCAAGATCGACGCCCCGCGGAAGCTGCACGCGCCGCTCGAACGGGCCGAAGCCGCGCTCCACGAGCAGCGCCTGGGTCCCCTCGGGCACCTCGCCCCGGGTGCGCTGGCCGCGGATCGTGAGCAGGCCGTCGGTCACCTCGATGTCCAGGTCCCCCGCGGTCAGGCCCGGCAGGTCGACAGTCAGCACCATGTCGCTGTGGCTGACGGTGAGGTCGGCCGAAGGCACGAAGGCGACCCGGCCGGCCGTCTGCGGGGTTGCGTCGAACGGGAAGAACGTCCCGAACAGCATGCCCTCCACCTCCTTTCCGTCGTCTGGGGTGTTCGTCGTCCGGGGGCCGGGCCCCCGGTTGCGGTCCTGGAGGTAGGACGCCGGCAGCGATCGTCAAGCGGCGTCGTCGGCGCTCAGCGGCGCGGCGCCCAGCCCGCCAGGGTCCGCTGCTCGACGGCGAATCCCCGGCCCGGCAGGTCGTCACCGGCCTCGTCGCTGCCCTCCGCATCGACGACCCAGGCGTCGTCACCGCCCGCCGAGGCGGCGGGGGCGGCGGCGAATCCGTCGAGCCCGCGGCCGTCGGCGGTGCGCTCGACCGCGAGGTCGACGGTCCTCGCCCGGTGCGCCCCGAACCGGCACCCGCTCGGGTCCCCCAGGCAGCTCGTCGCCCACCACAGCCGCCCCGGCGTGAAGGACGGACCGACGAACCGCTGCCCGCCCTCGCCGCTGGACATGCGCGCAACTGCGCGCACGCCGCCGCGCAGGTCGACCAGGCGCAGCTCGGTCTCGGAGAACCCGACCTGCTCGGGCTCGACGTAGCGGACGACCTGCGCGAGGTGACGGCCGTGGAGCTCGAGCGCCTCGACGACGCGCTGCGACGTCGAGCCGCCACGCACCGGCACGCCCGGCAGCCGGCGCGACGGCCGGGCGCGCGGCGCGGTCATCGTCTTGGTGGAGACGACCGGCCGGCCGCCGGGGGTGATGCGCGTGAACGCGAGCCGGCCGCGCCAGAGCGTCGGCGTCGTCTCGCGATGGTCGAACGTCGTGGCGTTGCGGATCGGGCGCTCGCCGGTGGTGTGCGTCAGCGACCACGCGTAGAGGTCGCCGTCGCGCTCGTACACGACCTGCGGCCGGCCGCGGGTGTCCGAGCCGAGGTCGAACACGAACGGCGAGGCGCTCGGGCGCGCGGGCGCGGCGCCCGGGCGGCGGACGATGAGGTGGAAGCCGTCGGCGTCGCGCTGCGTCCAGGCCACGATGCCGGCGAACTCGCGCACCGCCGACGGGTTGGGGATGGTGGCGACGTGCTCGGCCGTCCGGGCGGACGCCGCAGCGGGCGCGAGCGCGAGGACGGCGAGGGCCAGCAGGGCGAGCGGGCGGCGCATGGCGCTCGCACAACGACGAGGACGTTCCGTAGGTTGCGCACGGCGAAGAGACCCACCTTGGGGACCTCCAGCGCGTGCGCCACGTCGACGCGGTTCTTGGAGATCGAGCCGGTCGACGCCAGGCCACGCCGGCGCGGCGGCCGCGAAGCGCCAGATCGCGATCGGCGACAGGGACGCCGTAGACGGCCACGAAGCCGTAGTCGGCGATCTGGAACGCGCGCGCGTCGTCACGGCGCTCCACGAGCTCGCCGGCGGAGACCGTCTGCGCAGCGCCGGCCGCTGCTAGGCCGACGCCAGCGCCAGCCGCGCCCGCAGCGCCGCCCGCCGGCGGTCCTGTGTGAGGTCGCCGCGAGCCGCGTCGCCCAGCACGCGCAGCACCGCCTGCGACGGCACCGGCCGTCCGCCGTCGCGGCCGCCGAGGCCCCAGAGCGCCGCCGGCATCCCGTCGGCGCTCTCGATCGGCACGGCGACCCACCAGGCCAGCCCGAGCCGCTCGCCCGTCCCGCCGGCAGAGCGCGGGACGCCGGGGTCGTGGACGACCAGCCGCGCGCCGCCCTCGCGCAGCGCGGCCCACGTCGCGGTCCCGGGCTTGGCCGGCGGCACGGCCCGCCGGAGCCACGTCGACAGCGCGCCGTCACCTGCGACCTCGGCGGCGATCCGGCGCAGGACGCCGCCCCGGACCGCGTCGACGCACGAGACATCCGCCACCGTGTCCAGCGCCAGCCGGCACAGCGGCTCGAGGCCGGGCGCGCCGGGCGGCTGCTCGTCGGCCGCGAACGCCATCGTGACGACCGTGCCGCGCCCGCCGGGTCCGGCCGCGACCTCCAGGTGCTGCGCCAGCGCGCCGACCGCGGCGAGCCCGTGCCCGAGCCCCGGAGAGTCGTCGCGCGCCGCGACACCGGCGCCGTCGTCGGCCACCTCCACCACGAGGCGCAGGTCCTCGGCCCGGCAGGTCACCGACACCTCCCCGGGCTCGGTGCCGGCGTACGCGTGCAGAACCGCGTTGGTCACCGTCTCGGAGACCGCGAGCGCCACGGCGTGCGCCATCTCGGCGGACGCGCCCGCCGCCGTGGCGAAGTCCGCCGCCCGGCGGCGCAACTGGCCCACGGAGGACGGCACCGCAGGCAGTGCCCACACAGCGCTCGGCCCGGTCGCTGCGTCCACGTACCGGA
>Ga0196964_10000893_pt1 | contig 16187 bp, 15 predicted proteins | sample S1_10metaG_FD_148615 | JGI IMG/M metagenome (GOLD analysis project Ga0196964, IMG submission 148615) | Soil microbial communities from Anza Borrego desert, Southern California, United States - S1_10 | ecosystem: Environmental > Terrestrial > Soil > Desert | place: USA: California | collected...
CTACCGCGTCGAGATCGCCGTCGCCGGCTTCAAGGCCGACGAGCTGAACGTCGAGGTCAAGGAGAACCTGCTGACCGTCCAGGGCCGCAAGACCGCCAACGACGACGAGCAGAGCAAGCGCTACCTGCACCGGGGCCTGGCCGAGCGCAGCTTCGAGCGGCGCTTCCAACTCGCCGACTACGTGGTGGTCACCGACGCGGGCCTGGAGAACGGCCTGCTGTCGATCTCGCTGAAGCGCGAACTGCCCGAGGCCATGAAGCCCCGCCGCATCGAAATCGCCACCGGCGGCTCGCAAGGGCTGATCGAGGGGAAAGCCGCCTAACCGCGGGCCTTCCTCTCTTCTTCCTTCCTGAAACTTCGGGCGGCGCGGACCACGCGCCGCCCTTTTTCGTTCAGCCGATCTGCACGTTCATCAGGACGCGGATGAAGCGGATCACCACCGGGGTGAAGATCACGCCCATCAGGCAGGGGAAGATGAACAGCACCAGCGGGAAGGCGATCTTGACCGGCAGTTCGGCCGCCTTCTGCTCGGCGCGCAGGAAGCGGGCGGAGCGCATCTCTTCGGCGAACACGCGCAGGGTCTGGCCGACGCTGGCGCCCAGGCTCTCGGACTGGATCAGCAGGCTGACCATGGCGCGAAGTTCGTCCGCGGGCGCGCGTTCGGCCAGCCGGCGCAGCGAGTCGGCGCGGCCGGCCCCGGCCTGCATCTCCAGAAGCGTGGTGCGGAACTGGTCGGCCAGCACCGTGTGCAACGCGCGCAGCTCCTGCTCCACCTTCTGCATGGCCGCGTTCAGGGTGGCGCCGGCCTCCACGCACACGACCATCAGGTCCATGGCGTCGGGCATGGCCAGGCGCACCTGCTCGACCCGTCCCTTGATCCGGCGCTTCAGCCAGACCGGCGGCAGGTAGAGCCCCAGCGTCGCGCCCGCCAGCACGGTGGACAGCGCCTGCAGCGTGCCGTCCGGCTTCGTCGCCAGCGCCGCCAGCACGCCGGCCACCCCGCCCATCAGGGCGCAGGCCACCCGGGCGGCGAAGAAGTATTCGACCCGCCGTTCGCTGTTGAACCCGGCCTGCAGCAGCGACAGCTTCAGCGTGCCGCGCTCGGCCTCGGTGAAGGCGCCCTGCGACACCCGCTCGGCGATGCGGCGGAACGCCTGCTCCAGCTTCAGCGCGGCGCGGTCGCGGGCCTCGCCCTCGCCGCGGGCCAGCGCCGACAGGCGCAGCTCGAAGCCGCGGTCGGCGACCAGGAACAGCACCGCCGCGCCGGCCAGCGCCAGCACCGACAGGGCGGCCAGGACGGAGACGATCAGGACGCTCATGCGGCTCGCCTCCTCAGTACTTGAAGTTGACCATGCGCCAGATGGTCCAGACCCCCAGCAGCAACAGCAGCGGCGGGCAGATCATCATCGGCCAGAACAGCGGGTCGGAGGCCACCTCGGTGTAGTAGCCGGGGCGCAGCACCAGGATGGCGCCGCCGACCGCGACCGGCAGCAGCGACACCACCAGGCACGACATCCGCCCCTCGGCCGAGATCGCCTGCACCTTCTTGCGCAGTTGCGCCTTGGTGCGGATCACCTCCGACAGCTTCAGGAACACCTCGGCCAGGTTGCCGCCGGTCTCCCGGGTGACCTGGATGGAGGCCACGAACATCAGGAGCTCCGGCGCGGGGAAGCGCTCGGCCAGGTTCCGCAGCGCCTGGTCGCGATCGACGCCGTAGGTCATCTCGTCGACGACCAGGCCGAACTCGGTGCCGATCGGGTCGGCCATTTGCTGGGCGACCACGCCGATGGCGACCGGCGCCGGATGGCCTGCTTGGAGGCTGCGGGCGATCAGGTCGATGGCGTAGGGAAACTGCTCCAGGAACTTCTTGCGCCGCCCGTGCGCGCGCCACTGGACGAACAGCACGGGCAGGCCCGCGCCCATCCCCGCGCCGCCGGCCAGCGCCAGCAGGGCGGGCGCGCCCAGCATGGCCAGCAGCAGGCTCAGGAATACCGCCGAGCCGATCACCACGCCCAGCATCCGCCCGGAGGAGACCTTCAGCCGCGCCGCCCACAGGGTGTCGCGGACCGCCGGCATCCGCGAGTCCAGCCACTGCGACAGGGGCCCGCCGGAACGGTCGGCGATCAGGCTCAGCGCCGCGCCGCTGTCGCCGGTCTTGCGGATCATGCCCAGGCGCCGGTTCAGGTGGCGCTCGCCGAAGGTGCTGCGCGCCAGCAGCCACGCACCCTCCACCGTCAGCACCGCGGCGACGAAGGCGGCCAGGTAGAACAGCCAGACGATCGGATCCCTCACCGCCGCCTCCTCACGCGCACAGCCGGGTGAGATCCTGCGGCACGTGCACGCCGTAGGCCTCGAAGTCGGCGAAGAACTTGGGCCGGACGCCCGTGGCGACGAAGCGCCCCTGCACCCGGCCGTCGGCGCCGGTGCCGGTCTGCTCGAAGCGGAAGACTTCCTGCATGGTGATGATGTCGCCTTCCATGCCGTCGATCTCCTGCACGCTGATCACGCGCCGGGTGCCGTCGGAGAAGCGCTTCAGCTGCACCACCACGTCGATGGCGCTGGCGATCTGGGCGCGCATGGAGCGGGTCGGCAGGTCGATGCCGGCCATGCCGATCATCTGCTCCAGGCGGGACAGGGCGTCGCGGGGAGTGTTGGCGTGGACGGTGGTCATCGAGCCGTCGTGGCCGGTGTTCATGGCCTGCAGCATGTCGAAGGCCTCGCCGCCGCGCACTTCGCCGACGATGATCCGATCGGGGCGCATCCGCAGGGCGTTCTTGACCAGGTCGCGCTGGGTTATCTGGCCCTTGCCCTCGACGTTGGAGGGGCGAGTCTCCAGCCGGGCCACGTGCCGCTGCTGCAGCTGCAGTTCGGCCGCGTCCTCGATGGTGACGATCCGCTCGCGCTCGCCGATGCCGCGCGACATGGCGTTCAGCATGGTGGTCTTGCCGGTGCCGGTGCCGCCGGAGATCAGGATGTTCTTGCGGCAGGCGACCACGCCCTTCAGCAGGTCGGCGCAGGCCTGGGTCATGGAGCCGTTGGCGACCAGGCGGTCCAGGTCGAACGGGATCTTGGCGAACTTGCGGATCGACAACAGCGAGCCGTCCACCGCGATCGGCGGCACCACGGCGTTCACCCGCGAGCCGTCCGGCAGGCGGGCGTCCACCAGCGGCTGGGACTCGTCGATGCGGCGGCCGATCCGGTCGACGATGCGCTGTATCACCCGCACCAGGTGCGCCTCGTCGGCGAAGCGCACCGCGGTCAGCTCGATCACGCCCTTCCGCTCGGCGTAGACCTCGGCGCAGGTGTTGACCAGGATGTCGGACACGTCCGGGTCGCGCAGCAGCGGCTCCAGCGGGCCGTAGCCCAGCAGCTCGTCCAGCAGGTCGTCCACCAGCCGGCGCATCTCCGAGGCGCTGACCGGGCGGCCGTCCTCCTGCATCAGGTCGCGCACCACCGCCGACACGTCGGCGCGGACCTGCTCGCGCGGGGTCTTCTCGATCCCGGACAGGGTCAGCCGCTCGATCAGGCGGCCGTGCATGTCGTTCTTCAGCGCCAGATAGGCGGTGTCCACCGGCGCGATCTCCAGCGGCTGGGCGCTGGAGATCGGGGGCGGGGCGACCGGCGACGGCGCGGGCGCGGCGGGCTTGGCACGGACCTCGGCGAAGGACAGGCGCACGGCGGTCAGATCCTCTTCGGGGCGGACGTGGAGACGAACAGCCGCTCGTCCAGCCGGGCGGCGGCGGCCTGCAGGTCCTTGGCAAGGCGCGAGGAGGGCGCCGCGCTCACCACCGGGCGGCCGCGGTCGGCGGCCTTCAGGGCGGCGGAGTCCTCGGCCAGCACGACGGCGGCCTCGCACTCCAGCACCCGCGCGATCTTGGCGGCGCGGTCGCGGCCGTCGAGCAGGCCCGCGCCGCGGTTCAGCACCAGCATGGTCTCGGCCGCAGCCCCGATCTCGACCAGGCCGTCCAGCACCCGCCGCGCGCCGGTCGCGCCGGAAACCGTGGCGCCGGTCACCAGCACCACCAGGTCGGCCGCGTTCAGCACCGCGGCGGTCCAGTCGGTCCAGGCGGCGGGCAGGTCGACGAAGGTCACGTCGTGGGCGGCGCGCGCCTCCTCCACCAGCCGCACGGCGGCGGCGGCGTCCATGGCGTCGAGCGGCAGCAGCGACGGCGGGGCCGCCAACAGGCGCACGCCCTCCTCGGTGTCGGTCAGCAGGCCGTCGAAGAAGCTGGCGTCCAGCCGCGAGGACGACTTCAGCGCGTCCAGCACCGTGTGCCGCGGCTGAACGTCGAAGCTCACGGCCACGTCGCCGAACTGCAGGTCGAAGTCGAGCACCGCCGTGCGCCGGGCCGGTCGCGCGGGCTTGCGCGAGGGGCGGGCGAGCGCGGCGGCGAGGTTGGCGGCGACCAGGGTCGCGCCCGAGCCGCCCGCGCCCTTCACCACCGCCACCACCTTGCCGGCGGCCGGGGCGGCGGGACGGGCCAGAGCCTCGGTCACCGCCTCGGACAGGGCCTGGACGCTGAACGGGGCGGTCAGCACGTCGCTGGCGCCGGAGCGGAACAGGGCGCGCACGTCTTCGCCCGCGGCGTTGCGGGCGGCGGCGATCAGCTTGCAGCCGTCCGGGGCCGCGCGGGCGAGATCGCCGAAGCCCTCCAGCGCGCCGGGGAGGCCGAGGTCGAGCTCCATCACCACCGCCCGAGCGCCGGTCAGGACGCCGTTCAGGCTGCGCGGATCGCACGGCGCGGCCACCGCGACCGCCGTCTCGGGCGCGCGCCGGCCCATGGCCTGCGAGGCTTCGATCAGGTCCCGGCCGCCGGCCAGGATCAGGACGCTGGCGGGTTCGCTCATCGGGTCCGGCCTCACTGGCCGGGCGCGGCGGGTTTCGCCGGGGCGGCGGGCGCGGCGGACGCGCCGGGCGAACCTGCGGCGGGCTGCTTCACCTTTCCGGCGTGATAGCGGTCGGTCGCGTCCGCGGCGCGGCGGCCGGAGCTCGCCGGCGGGGTCGGATCGACCGCCGTGGAGACCGTCTGGGCGGCGATCGCCTCGGCCACGGCCAGACCGGCCTGCGGCGACTGGGGCGCGTCCAGCGGCGTGGCGCAGGCGGCGAGCGGGGCGGCCAGGGCGATCAGGGGGAGAAGGCGGCGCATGGTCGGTCGCTCCTATCGCTTGGTCGCGGGAGAGGCCTCGACCTCGCCCTTCAGCAGATGCCCGGCCGCGGTCGGCGCCTTGAAGCCGTCGGTCGGCAGGCGCGGCGGCGTCGCGGTCGGCTTGGCCAGACGCGGCGTGACCACGATCAGCACCTCGGTCTCGTTCTTGTTGAAGGCGGCGCTGCGGAACAGGGCGCCCAGCACCGGGATCTTGCTCGCGCCCGGCAGGCCTCGGATGCTGTCGGTGAAGTCGCGGCGGATAAGGCCGGCGATGGCGAAGCTCTGACCGTCGCGCAGCTCCACCGTGGTCTTGGTGCGCCGGGTGGTGATCGCCGGGATGTTGTAGCCCTGCGCGACCACCGCGTTCTCGCGGTCGATGGCGCTGACCTCGGGCGCCACCACCAGGTTGATGGTGTCGCCGCTGACAGTGGGGGTGAAGGCGACGCTGACGCCGTAAGGCTTGAACTCGATGGTCGAGCGCAGGCCGCCGCCGCTGGTCGCCTCCTGCGCCACCGGCAGGGGAAACTCGCCGCCGGCGAAGAAGTTGGCGGTCTCGCCGGACAGGGCGGTCAGGGTCGGCTCGGCCAGGATGGTGGCCACGCCCTTGCGCTCCAGCGCCTCGATCAGCACGTCCAGATCGACCGTGCCCACCGTCGCGCGGCCGAGCAGATTGGCGAACGCCTCCGGATCGAAGGTGCCCGGCGTCAGGGTGTAGGCCCCCGCGCCCTCTTCCCACAGGCCGGCGACGCCGGTGACGCCGAGCTTCTGCAGCGCCGTGCGCTGGACCTCGGCGATGCGCACCGACAGCATCACCTGCTCGGCCGCCTTGACGGTGGTCAGGTTGATCGCGTCGGCGCCGGCGTAGCCGTTCGCCACGGCCGCGGCGGCGGTCGCCGCGGCGGAGGAGGAGACGACCCCGGTCAGGATCACCGATCCGCCGCTGGAGCGCACCTCGATCGTCTCGTTCGGCAGCACCTCGGCGAGCGTCCGGCGCAGCGCCTCGACGTCCACCCCGACCTGAACGTCCAGCGCGGCCAAGGGCGCGGACTTCTCGCCCCGGCGCATCACCGTCAGGCTGGTGGAGCCCGCCTTCTTGCCCAGCACGTACAGGCTGCGGTCGTTCAGCGGGATCAGGTCGGCGACCTCGGGATCGCCCAGGAACACCTTCCCGACCGGCTCCTCGAACCGCAGGATCTGCGAGCCGCCGAGCGACAGCGACAGCCGACCGCCGTAGCCGTCCGCGTCGGCGCGGATCACCCGCGCGGCGGGCGAGGCCTGGGTCTGGGCCGACACGGCGCCGACGGCGCCGGATCCGCCGATCACGGCGGCGAGGGCGAGGCGGGCGAGGACGGACCGTTTGGAACGCTGGGACATGGGTACGCTCGGCGCGGACGCCGCCTGATGAGAGGGATTAGTCGCGGCCGACCCGCACCTGGGACGCCTGGCCGGCGCGGACGATCTCGATGGTGTGGTCTTCGCGCGTGGCCGGCGCGGCGGCGGGCCGGGGCCGGCGCACCGCGGGCGGCAGCGGCGTGCGAGGCGCGGCGGCCGGGGACGCCGTGAGCGGCGCGCCGTCGAGGCGCAGGTCGTCCACCCGCACCGCGGCGGTCGCCGCGCGGCTGACGGTCGGGTCCACCTTGCCGCGCAGGGCCAGCGACAGGGTGCCGACCTGCGCGGCCAGCGCCAGCTTCTGGGCCTGCTCGGGGCTGACCTCGATGGTGGCGGCCTTGGCGACCACCGGCTCGTCCTTGTTCTCGCTGGCCAGCTGGTCCACCGCCAGCACCCGCACGCTCTGCAGCAGCACGTCGGTGCGCATGTTCTCGTTGGAGGCGGAGTTCTCGCCCTCGGGCCGGGTCAGGATCACGTCGACGAAGTCGCCGGGCAGGACGAAGCCGGCCACGCCGAACACGTCGTCCACGCGAATGGTCACCGCGCGCATGCCCGCCTCGATCAGGGCCGACAGGGTCGCCCGGCCGCCGGGGCCGGAGACGCGCGAGGCCAGGATCGGCTCGTTGGCCGCGATCGCCCGCAGCGCCACGCGGGGCGTCTCGCCGGTCAGCTCGGCCAGCGTCTTGAACGAGCCTTCCGGACGGGCGTCCTTGGGCCAGGGCTGAATCTTCAGAAGATCGGGGGTGAGGGTCTCGCCGAAGGCGATGGGCCGGGCGGCGACCACCAGGCCGTCGGTGCGGACGCCCTGCGCCTGCGCGCCGGCGGCCAGGCTGCGCACGCCCCAGACGGCCGCGCCGCCCAGCAGCAGGGCTACGATCAGAAGACCGATGGCGATGTTGCGCATGAAGCTCTCCCCCGAACAACGGACGAGGGCGAGCCGACCGGCCCGCCCTCGCCTTTACAGGTCCCGGATCAGCGGGCCTGGAGCGCGGACTGGACCGCGGTGAAGGCTTCGACCAGCTCGTCGCCGATGAAGCCGACGGCGGCGATGGCCGCGATGCTGATCAGGCCGGCCAGCAGGGCGTACTCGATCATGCTGGCGCCGCTTTCGTCTTTGGCGAAGCGGGCGATGGCCGCACGGGCGGCGGTGTAAGCGCGGATCATACTGTTCATCCTCGATGCGCCCGGTTTACAGGGCGGTTCATTGTTCAAGGACCGCCCGACCCCCGGAATCGGCCCCCCACGACCGCCCGCAGCTCGTTCCGGCGCGATGAAGCGCCGGCCCGTCGCCGTGAATACAGCCGTCGACCTCCACGTTAATCGAGCATTTACCTGTGTAATCAGCGCGTTTTGTCGCAATCCGCCTCATCGCCGCCTAAATTGGGCGTGGAGGACTTGCGAATACAATGTTCTTGGAACGTTGTTACGCCTGCTTATTGTAGAGCTTGATGCGCTTCGGCCAGGCGCCGGTCAGGGCGCGGGCGAACAGCGGCCGGGCGCAGGCCAGGGCGGCGATCGCGACCATGATCTGCAAAGCCAGGCCGCCCGCCAGCACGGTCGGGTCCAGCCCGCCCGGCGCGCGCAGCAGCAGTTGGAACGGCGTCAGCGGCGGCAGCCACGTCAGCGCGTCGGGCGCCGCGCCCGGGGCGACCGCCTGGACGCCGATCAGGGCGGCGATCAGCACCAGCCCTGCGAACATCGGCCGCGCCAGCGCCTCGGCCGAAGGGAAGTCGCGCGCCAGCACGCCCAGCGAGACCAGCACGGTCCCGTACATGGCGAAGGCGGCGGCGAACACCTCGGCGGTCAGGGCCGCCACGCCGGGATCGAAACCCGCCCCCAGCCCCGCCAAGGGAACGCCGACGATCCCGAACGCTCCCGCGCTCACCCCGGCGCCGACGACGATCGACGCCGCGGCGTGGGTCGCCAGGGTCGCGCCCACGCCCAGCAGCTTGCCCAGCACGATCTCGGCGGGGCCGGCTGCGGCCAGCAGCATCTCCAGCGACCGGTTGGCCCGTTCCTGCGCCGCCGCCTGCAGCAGCATCCCCAGCCCCAGCACCAGCTGGATCCACAGCAGCACCGCCAGCCCGGCCCCCGCCAGCCGCTCCGGCCGCAGGGCGGGCGAGGGCGGTGGAACGGGGATCGACACCGCGTCGGCCTCAGCCAGCGCGCGCGCGGCCTCCGCCGGGCTCACCCCGAGCCGTTCCAGCGCCTGCGCCTGGGCCAGGCGCTCCAGCTCGCGGCGCAGGTGCGGGCGCAGGGCCGCGGCGCCGCGCTCGGAACCGTAGAAGGCCGCGGCGAGGCCGGGCGACAGGCGCACGTTCAGGCCCGCTCCCGAGGCGGAGGACGTAAGCGGCTCTCCGGCCGCCCTGGCGGCCTCCAGCGCGCGAGCCCCGGCGGCGGCCAGGGCTGGATCGTCGGCGTGTAAGGTGACGGCGATCTCGACCGGCGGGCGCAGGGCGAGCGCCAGCCCGAACGCGCCGAGCCCCACCAGCGCCTGCACCGCCAGCAGGGCGATCCAGAAGGCCGGCGCGCGCACCTGGGCCAGCCAGTCGCGCTCGGCCAGGGTCAGCACGCGCCCGATCACGCCGCCCGCTCCAGCATCCGGCGATAGGCGCTGGGCAGGTCCGGCTCGCGGCCGAGCGCCCGGGCGGTGGGGCCGTCGAACAGGGTCCGCCCGGCGGACAGCACCGTCACCCGGTCGCACATCCGCTCGGCGGCGAGCAGGGCGTGGGTGGACAGCAGCACCGATCCGCCCCGGTCGCGGAAACCGGTCAGCAGGTCGCGCACCTCCTCCTGCGCCATGGGGTCCAGGCCCGAGAACGGCTCGTCCAGGATCAGCAGCTCGGGATCGTGGGCGAAGGCGCACAGCAGCTGCACCCGCTGGGCGTTGCCCTTGGACAACCGGCCGACGCGCGAGCGCCCGACCTCTCCCAGGCCCACCCGCTCCAGCAGTTCGTCCGCCCGCCGGTAGGCCTCCCGCCGGGGCACGTCCCGCATCCGGGCGTGGAAGGCGACGGCGTCGCGCGCGCGGTCCGCCGGGTTCAGGCCCCGCTCCTCCGGAATGAAGCCGATCCGCCGCCGCGCGGCGGCCGAGGCCTCTTCTCCGAACAGGGCGATGCGGCCGCCGTCGGGCGCCAGGATTCCCAGAATGCAGCGCAAGGTGGTGCTCTTGCCCGCGCCGTTGGCGCCGATGAAGCCGGTGATCGCGCCGCGGGGCGCGCTCAGGGACACGTCCTCCACCCCCCGCCCGCCGGCGTAGAGCTTGCGCAGACCCTGAACCTGAACCCCGAACGCGTAAGCCACGGCGAGCACTCCCGCCTGCACCGTGCGCCCCGCCGCCTTGCCTTACGGTTAAGCCCGCAAGCGGAGCGGTCAATTGTCACGGCGGCTCAACGGCTTGGGCCGGTTAAGCTCCTCAGGTCCCGTGGGGTGCGCGGCGGGGGCGCCGCGGCGGGACGCCGAGTGCAAAGCGTTGCTCCGTTCGTTCCTCCAGCGTCTCAAGCCGCGCCGTTTCGCCCGCGACCAGGGCGGCGGCGCCCTTGTCGAGTTCGCCCTGCTGGCCCCGGTGCTGATCCTGATCCTGGGCGGCGCCTGCGAGGGCGGCATGCTGTTCTACCTGCGCACCTTCATGACCCACTGCTCCAGCGAGGCGGCGCGCTCGGTGGCGCTGGGGGCGATGGAGCCGGCCGAGGCGGAAGCCTGGGTGCGGGGCCGCATGGCCACCATCGTCGACAGCGGCGTCACCGTGGCCGTGACCGACGACGAGGGCGACGTGACGGTGGTCACCACCGTGGCCGGCGCGCCGCTGGACGCCCTGACGCCCTTCGGCCTGATCGTCCCGAACCAGGTCCAGACTCGCGTCGACATGCTGTCGGGAGCGAACTGAGATGCCGGCTCGGCTGAAGCGGTTCGCGCGCGACCGGGACGGCGGCACGATGGTGTTCGTCGGCGCGCTGCTGCCGGTGCTGTTCGGGGTGTCGGCGATCGGCATCGACTACGCCCAGGCGGTGGCCGTGCGCGCCGAGCTCCAGGCCGGGGCCGACGCGGCGGCGATGGCCGGGGTGTCGCGCCTGCCGGACGCCGGTCAGGCCGAGACCTGGGCCCTGTCCTACGCCGGCACGAACCTGCCGGCGGCCAAGCACGGCGACGCGATCATCGGCGACGAGGTCGAGACCGGAACCTGGGACCCGGACGCGCTCGCCTTCTCGTCCGGCGGCGCCCTGCCCAACGCCGTCCGGGTGACGGCGCGGCGCAGCACCGCGCGCGGCAATCCGATCCAGACCATCTTCGCCGGGGCGATCGGCATCGCGCCTCTGGACGTGAGCGTCTCGTCGGTGGCGCGCATGGACGTGGCCGCCGAAGCCTGCATCCTAGCGCTCAGCACCACCGCCCCTCGGGGCGTGAATTTTTCCGGCGGCGCGAACCTGACGCTGCGGGGCTGCAACGTGATGTCCAACTCCTCCGCCTCGAACGCGGTGGAGCAGAAGGGCTCGTCCAAGGTCTCGGTGCCGTGCCTGATCGCGGTCGGCGGCGTCTCGAGCGCGGGCGGAGTGACGCTGACCCGCTGCACCCGGGCGATCACCAACTCGGCGAAGGCGTCCGACCCGTTCAAGGACCTGCCGCTGCCGACCGGTCTGACCAACCGCAACGACAACGGCCAGAACCTGCTGCCGGGCCTCTACAAGAACGGCCTGAACCTGAAGGACACCAAGACGCTGGCGGCCGGAACCTACGTGGTTCAGGGCGGGACGTTGAGGATCAACGCCAATGCTATGGTCAGCGGGACCGGCGTCACCTTCATCCTGACGAACGGCGCAGACGTCCACTACAACGGCTCGGCGAGCGTGAGCCTGTCGGCGCCGACCAGCGGAACCTACAAGGGCCTCCTGTTCTACGCCGCCCAGGGCAACGCGGCGGGCGCGATCTTCAACGGCGGTTCGGGCACCAGCATGACCGGCGCGCTCTACTTCCCGTCGGGCGCGGTGAACTACAGCGGCAACGTGGCGGGCTCCAACGGCTGCATCCAGATCGTCGCCGACACCATCGAGTGGACCGGCAGCTCCAACTTCAGCGGCGACTGCAGCGCCTTCGGCATGGACGACATCCCCACGCCCGGCACCTTCGTCCTGGTGAAGTAAGTCAGCCGAAGGTGCGCTTGACCTGCAGCGACCAGGTCACGCCCTGCCAGCGGCGGCGCTCCTCGAAGGCGGCGGGGTTCGGGTTGGAACGGTCGGGCAGGTAGAAGGTCCGCTCACGGACGATGTCCCGGTCCAGGATGTTGCGCGCGTCCAGCCGCATGGTGAGCCGCTCGGTCGGGCGGTGCTCGACGAACACCCCGATGTTGTCGTTCTCCGGATTCCAGACGTCGATCTCGTTCAGCCGGTACTGCGGAAGCTCGCCCTCCGCGAACCAGTCGATCCCCCAGGCGGACTTCCACGCCTTCAGGTCCTGGCGGAAGGAGGCGTTGATCGACCACGGCTGCTCGCCGGAGAAGTAGCGGCCGCGGCCGGTGTAGGGGTCCTCCACGTCGGAGTCCTGGATGATCCAGCGCAGGTTGAAGCGCCCGTCCTGCACGCCGAGCTTGGCCAAGGGCAGGTCCAGCACCGTGTCGGCCCAGATCCGCCGCCCGGTCCCCAGGTTGCCCGGCGCGTCCAGGCCCACGTCGGTCGGCACCCGATCCTGCACCATCTCGACGTGGTCGTAGTACAGGCTGACCCGGAAGGTCCCGTCGCCCAGCAGCTTGCGCTCGACCACGCCCGACAGCCGCCAGGTGCGCTCGGGCTCGATGTCGGCGTTGCCGGAGTTGAAGCGGTTGTTGGCGATCTCGGCGCCGCTTATGAAGTCGTTGAAGTTCAGCTGGGAGACCAGCCGCTCGATCGCGCCGCGGAAGCGCCATTCCGCCGTCGGGCGCCACTCCAGCGAGGCGCGCGGCTTGACGAACACCAGCGTCCGCTCGGCCTCGGCGTCGCCGGAGACGGTCAGGGTCGAGGCCTCGACCGCCAGGCCCCAGTCGAAGGTCAGCCGCTCGGAAAGCGGGCGTCCGCCGCTGACGAAGGCCTCGCCGCGCACCTCCTCCACCAGCACGTCGGAGACCGGCAGGTCGATCGGCGTGCTGGAGCCGTCCCCCTCGATCTCGAACACGTTGACGTCGCTCTCGAGCGTGTTGAACGCCGCCTCCAGCCCGGTCTCGATCGACCAGCCGCGCCAGCCCTCCTTGGCCCAGGTGACGCGGCCGACGGTCTCGCCGTAGCGGTTTTCGACGTCCTGGGACACGCCGCCGGTCAGGTCGCCCGCCAGATCGCGGCTCAGCGCCTCCTCGTCCAGGGTGTAGGTCCAGCGCCGGGCCAGGCCCACGACCTTGGCGGTCCCGCCCGCCAACGGCCGGCCGGCGTCGCCGCCGAGTTCAAAACCTTCCTCGGCCGGCGCCTGCATTATGGTGTCGCGGCGCAGCGGCCCGGCGTCGTCGGACACGTCCGAGAAGTGGCGCAGCGGGTTGGTCCACCGCCAGCCGCGCCCGTTCACCCTGAGCGAGCGTCCGTCCTGCGGCGTCCAGGCCCAGCTGGCGGCGGCGGAGGTCTCCTCGCGGAAGTACTCGTTCTGCTTGTCGCGCCGCTCGACCAGATCGCCCGAGGGCAGCACCAGCCGGTCGTAGCCGTAGTCCGGCGCCCGGTGGGCGTCGTAGCGCAGCGCCAGGTTCAGCGAGGTGTCGCCCTTGCGCCGCAGCAGGGTGATCGCTCCGTCCGGGGTCAAGACGTGGTTGTAGGGGTACTGCAGCGCGAACTCGACCGCGCCGGACACGCCGTCGGCGCTTTCGACCAGCACTACGTTCAGCACCTGGGCGCGCGAACGGTACTCGCCGCCGATCTGGGCGCCGGGCACCAGTTCGATCCGCGCCACCTGGGCGGCGGGGATGCGGCGCAGCAGCGACTCCAGCGTCTCGGCCTTGGCGCTCGGTCGCTGGCCGTTGATCACCACGTTGCCGGCCGCCGCGCCGAAGCCGCGCGTGTCGTCCGCGCTCTCCGCCAGGGTGAAGCCCGGCACCCGCTCGGCCATCTCCCAGGCGTTGGTGGGCGCGTAGCGGGCGAACCACTCCGCCGGATAGACGGCGCTCCCGTCAGCCTGCTCCGTCTGGGCGAAGGCGGGCGTGCAGACGACCGCCGTCAGGGCGGTGGAGGCGGCCAGCGCGGCGGCGAGACGGCGCGATCGGCCGAAGGCGAACTGAAGCGGCAAGGATCCCTCCCGTGGACGGACGCGACCTTGCCGCAGCCGACCGGGACAGTCCTGTTACAAACAGTTCACGTGCCGGTCTCGGCCCAGGTCTTCAGCAGCCAGCGGGCGATCGCCAGGGGCGGCGGCGCCTTCACCTCCGGGTGGGTTCCGGCCAGCACCGCGCGGGCCTCCTGGCGGTCGAACCAGCGCACCTCCTCCAGTTCGGAACGGTCCGGCGCGGCGCGGTCGTCGGCGACCTCGGCGAACAGGCCGATCATCAGCTGCGACGGCCACGGCCAGGGCTGGCTGGAGTGGTAGGTCACGCGCACGGCGGTCAGCCCAGCCTCCTCCTTCAGTTCGCGCGCGCAGGCCTCCTCGATCGACTCCCCGGGCTCCAGGAACCCGGCCAGCGCCGACATCCGCCCCGGCGGCCAGCCGGGGCCGCGACCCATCAGGCACCGATCGCCGAAGGTCGGCAGCATGATCGCCACCGGGTCGGTGCGCGGGAAATGCTCGACCTTGCAGGCGGGACAGACGCGCTTCCAACCGCCGTCGACGGGCCGGCTCTCCTGTCCGCAACTCGAGCAGAAGCGGTGGCGACGGCGCCAGTCGAACAGACTCTTGGCGGTGGCGGCGATCCCCGACTCCGGCCCGGGCAGGGTCGCGGCCGCAGCGCGCAGGTCCTCGAACCGGCCGAGGCCCTGAAGCGGGCCCCCCGTCGGGTCCGCAGCTCCGTCGAGCTCCACGGCCAGCACCGGCGTCTGTTTCCAAAGACCCAGAAACAGCAGTCGCTCCGGGTTCTCCCGCACCGCATCGGCGGCCAGGTCGGCGCGCAGATAAGCCAGCCTGAGGCGGCCGTCCGGCGTGTCTTCGACCAACGGGCGGCCGTCCCAAAAGGCGACGGCGAGCGCTTCGGGGTCGTCCAGCCGGGCTTTCAACCAGGCGACGTCGCCTCGCCGGTCGCCCGCGCGATCCAGCGGATTGCCGGCGAAGGTGTGGGTCAGGGCGGAAAGGGGCATGGCGCGGCCATACTCCGGTTGCGGCGCGCCCGCCAGAAACCCTGGCGCCCGGCTTGCTTTAAGGAAGCGGTAACCTTCTCGAAACGGGACCGCCGCCGATGTCCGCCCTGTTCAGCTACGCCGTGAAGAGCCTCGACGTCGTGATCGTGGCCCTGCTGTTCACCGCCTTCAGCTGAGGCGAAAGCCTCAGCCGCCGCCGAACTCGAAGTCCTTGCGGGCCGAGATGATGGTGACGGTGAAGCCCGCGACCACGTCCAGCAGGACCATCATGGTCAGCAGGAAGAAGGTCGAGGTGGCGAAGCCCGGCAGCAGCAGGAACTCCACCAGGGCGACGATGAACAGCACCATCGACAGCGAGTGGTTGACGATCGCCACCTTCTCGCTGCTGGTCGACTTCACCAGTTCGAAGAACAGCATGAACAGGCCGAGCAGGATCAGCAGGTCCCCGCCTGACACCGACCACTGGCCGCCCGACGGCATCGGCACGCTGAACAGTTCGGCGACCAGGCCGGCGTGGGCCTGATCGGGATTGCCGGCCACGATCTGGGCGATGGCGATCAGGTTGTAGAGCAGGATCGGGATGATCAGCAGCGGCAGCGCGGTGAACATGTCAGGCCCTCCCCGGCGGCCTTTGCTGTTTGCTCGTTGATTTCCTACGCCGGACGCGGCCAGCGCGCTAGTCACGGCCACCTCTTCCGGCAGTTCCCGCCTCTGGTTCATGCTTCGTCCACCCCTCCGAAGTCCCGGGTGCGCGCTTTCAGCCACATCATGCCCGACAGGTCCGAGAGCGCCGCCCACAGACGGCCGAGGTTAGTATATTTCGACGCGCCCGTCGTGCGCGCTCTGTGGCCGACGTTCTCGAAGCGCACCTCGAACCCCTCGCGGATCATCAGGGCCGGGATGTAGCGGTGCATGTGGTCGAAGTAGGGGAGCCGCAGGAAAGCCTCGCGCCGCATGGCCTTCAGTCCGCAGCCGGTGTCGTCGGCCTGGTCGTTCAGCAGCCGCTTGCGCACCTTGTTGGCCCATTGCGAGGCGATCCGCTTGGCGGCGGAGTCCTGGCGCTTCTGCCGGCTGCCGCCGACCATGCCGACTCCATGGGGAGACGCCTCCAGCGCCGAGACCAAGCGCGGCGCGTCGGCGGGCGGGTTCTGGCCGTCGCCGTCCAGGGTGACGATGATCGCGCCGCGGGCCGCCAGCACGCCGGTGCGGATGGCGCGGCTCTGGCCGGCGTTGCGGCGATGCGACAGCACCCGCAGCCGCGGCAGCTCGGCTTGCGCGGCCCTGAGCTCGGCCAGGGTCTCGTCGCGGCTGGCGTCGTTGACGAACACGATCTCGTAGTCGCGCCCCTCGAACGCGGCGGCGATCTCGCGCGCCAGCGGGGCGGCGGCGCCCTGTTCGTTGTAGACCGGCACGACGACGGAGA
>Ga0196964_10000894_pt1 | contig 16186 bp, 13 predicted proteins | sample S1_10metaG_FD_148615 | JGI IMG/M metagenome (GOLD analysis project Ga0196964, IMG submission 148615) | Soil microbial communities from Anza Borrego desert, Southern California, United States - S1_10 | ecosystem: Environmental > Terrestrial > Soil > Desert | place: USA: California | collected...
CAATCTTGCTCCATACTGAACTGGATTCCCTGATAAAAATATACCAGCAAAGTTTGCCTGTCGAAATCAGAAAGCCAGATCCTGTACCAGCCCCTCAACGTAGTGATCATACGGCATTCTTATTCATAGCGATCCTGCTTCTAACGGCGCTGGTGATCTTGTTGGTATATGATAACAGAAAAATATCAGCGCGTTCTTTAAAACTTCTCAGGAAAAAACTGGAGAGCGAACAGGCGATCAATGAGCTGAAACCCAGAAAAAGTAAGGCTGTTATGACGCTGGAAAATAAAATAGATGACCTGACTGCAGAGATCAACAGGCTCCACCAGGAAAATGAGGGCTTAAACAGCGTGATCAATGAATATAATGGTGTTCAGCATGATTATGATGCATTGAAACACGGGATGCAAAAGATCTATAAGGTGAGGAATTATCCCGGTAATGATCAGCAAAAAACCGAAGCAAATTCTTTGCAGCAGGTTTTTGCTACCGAGGATAGGGTGGCAAACTATGCTTATGAGAAATTCCTGAAGCCCATATTAGCCATTACAGACAGTAACAAAAATCACCCTGCCAAAACCAGTGAGGAGAATATGCAGCGGTTACTGGACCTGCTCATTTCTCTTTCATTGTTGTATATCGAATATCTCTACCTGCGGGTGGGCGAGCTTTCCATTGGCGGTAAAATGGTGGAAAGGATCCAGGGATTAAGCGTAGGTAATGGAGTTGATCCTTCATTATTGCGGCAATTGGACATGCATCATGGTTCAAGAGCGCTTGTCCTTAAAATGATGTTGAATAAACTGAATCTCCCGCAGTTGTCATACCCGGTTTTTGACGAGACCAACCTCAACCATTAATGATTTAGCCATGCTCAAGTTCCTGACCAGTCTTTCCTTCCTCTATATTTTTATCATTGCCATCCTTCTTATTTATGGATGGATATATTTCAGGGAATTTGCGAGATCCCGGGCTCCCAGGAAACGATTCCCGTTTGTTTTTTTTCTCATAACGATCGCTTGCATTGGATTTTTATGGATAAATTTTCATCCGCCCATGCGGCTGAAAAGCTTTAGTAACCTGGACCATCATTTTATTCGGCACGATGGATTTGTTTTACCAGGGAAGGTGGAATTGGGAAAGGGCGATACCAGTGAAGGAAACAACGCATCGCACAATAGTTTCATTTTTCAAAAGGAGGAAGATAAAGTAAGGATCAGTTCTTCCTACTCGGAGGAACCATTTTTCCTTTTCAATGGTAAAGAACGAAAATTATTGTCAGCTCATTATGCTGTTCCGGGCTCTATTCTTCGGTTCCGGGTAAGTTTGGCAGAAGTCACGATCAAGCAGCATGCGGACGGAGAAATGGAACTCATCATTCAGAATGAAAAGTTCAAATGGAAAGTACCGCCAGGTAAAAATATAGTTAGTATCCTGGCTGCTTTCCGGGAAGATCCCGCTTTTGCCAGCTCCCGTTTCGTTTCTGAAATACAATTGACGGGATGCCTGAAAAATATTTTCATTATCCCTATGGATGATTCAATTGTGTATTATTTATCAGGACGGCTCTTTCAATTTGCTTCATCGATAAAGATCAATGATAGGATCATTACAAAGGAAGAAAATTCATTTTCTATCGACCTGCCCTTTGACAGCCGGGTGGGATGGGGCCTTCGTTTCAACTATGGGAATGTACATCAATATAGGTTAAAAGACCTGGGTAAGCAGGGTGTTGGCCTGATGAATATTTTCCCGGTTGCCTACCCGCTCATTGAAGAAAAAAGAGACCAATGGTCAACTCACACAGTACATAAATTCCTGGTCTCTGGTTCATCAGAAATGACCCGACTTCCTTCTTTATTTAACGAGGGCTATAAATACCAGGCGGAGGATAGCCATCTTGGTTTTCGCCCGGCCTGGCTTAGTTATGTGAAAACCGGAGGAGGCAAGCACCTCGACATGAAAGTCAGAGACCTGGATGATTCAAGAGAGATACTGTCTACAAATGGTGAATTTTTCATTCCATCCCGGAATGGGGATGTCAATTGGGTATTCAGCATTCAAAATACGCTGGTATGGAATTTTTCATCTTTTGAAATCCCTGCCAGCCAATGGAAACTCATCCTTTTTAGTTCCCTGGTTATTTATTTCCTGTTGGTATTTCTTACGGCAATCATTCAACCGGGGCATCGGTTAAACTGGGCCTGGCAACTGGTCAGTTGCATTGCAATGGTCTTATTGACAACCCGATTTTTTCTGTACTGGAGATACAAATCGTTTCCCCCATTCGAGGGAATGGACCTTCCATCCTACCAGCAACTGCATAGTCATTGGAATTTTTTGATAATTGTGGCCGTGACAATACTGATGGCGTTTATTTTAAGTTTCAGTATTTGGAAACGATTATTTATATGGGTCTTTCCACGATCAAAAAATAAATTTAAACTTCCAAAATGGATACCCAATTCTGAAACTTCTATTTTCAAAACTGCGGGTACAGCAAAACTCTGGTTTCTTGGCTGCTGGTTCATTTTACTGGGGCTTTCTATGGCAATAGCCGCCCTGAATGCGTCTGATGCTGCCTTAAACAGGCACCTGACCCTTGGCCTGATCATTAGTTATTTCCTGGCAGTTTTTATCAGTTACAGGCACTCACCCCTGGTCGTGCCGGCGGTAAATGCCTGGTGGACCGTGAGTACAGGTAAATGGTCAGAAGTGTTATTCGCTAATCCAATGAAAGCTATCCTTTCTCTTTCCATGCTGGCGTCGTTTGCTTTCATTGATATCGGTTTTGCTATAGTGTTCCTCAATTTTATTTTGTTCAATGAGGCATTCCTGAATATTAATTACGCCATAGCAGGATATTCAGGGGGGAAAGAAAGAAATCTCCGCAATTTTGGATTTGCCGGGGGGATGTACCTGGCCTTATTCATAGCCAATCTTCTGTACGCGCCCGGCATATTTGATTATTTCCTCTCGCTGCCATCATTTTTATACATAGCAGGTTATGTACTGCTCAGCTTCTTATTGGTTTATTGTTTTTCCCGGCTAATATTGGGGGTCACGGCCCGGAAAAAGACATGGTTGATGATCACAAGTTCAATGATTCTATTCGCATTGGCTTATTTCCTGGTACCGAAAGAACGCATCCTTGAAAAAGCAGAGATGACAAAGTACCGGGTGGCTGTTATGACCAAACCGGTTGAAAAAGTGATACAGGAAGCTTATGAATCGGGAGATGGTCATGAACCGGTGATACGCGCGGCACAAAATCAATGGTTCATAAACACTTTTATTTACCAGAAAAATAATCCCGGGGTAAACTCAACCGGTTTCCATTTGCTTTCGCATGCCCCGCAGCACAAAGGTGCCAGGTATAATGCCCAGGCTACAGATCTGGTAGCAAGCCGTTTCCTGATCGCAGAACATGGAAACTGGTCGGTGATCTTTTACGTGTTTTTATTGCTCCTGCCCTCGCTTTTATTAGCATCTTTTTACCAGATATATCCTGATTTTACCAACCGGATAAACCCGGTTTATCCGCGGATCACGATCGGTTTTTCCATGCTGAATTACCTGCTGATAACCGCGTTGCTCGTGATCCTCGCTGCGACCGGTCGATATATTTTTTTTGGACAGGACCTGCCATTCGGAAGCATCTTAAGTAAGCAGTCCATACTCTTCCCGGCTCTATTATTGATCCTGGCTATCGCGGTATTTACCAGGGTTCCCCTGGAGCAATATCCCAACCGGAAAAAATTCATCCCGGGTTTTATCGTGTTCAGTCTGTTTATCGGGGTATTGTTTTTTGCAAAACCTGTTTATAATAAGGATAAAGATTTCCGGGTGGCTGGTTTATCTGATCAGCTAGCATCGACTGTCCAAACAAGCCTTCAACCTTTATTGGATCATATTGATACTTCAGCAGCTACAAAGAACTTATCCATGGCCAGGAAAGACAGGTTGTTTGTCGATATGCTTAAAAATTTGCTGGAAACAGGACGGTTAAAGGATCAGGGTAAATTCTTTTTAAAGGAGATCGGCCGCTATGTAAATTCTTCATTCATTAACCACATTGACCAACGGCGGATGATCTACCTGGATATCAGCACAGGTTGTCCAAGACTGGAAGTGAATGAAAATTATTTCCGGGTGCAACCGCCTCCACATTTGCAGCAGTACTGGGCCGGGAATGTTTATGGGGATAGTTCAGTCTACAATCTTTCAGTCTGGCAGCCCTCAGTCAGCAGAATGGAGAGTTCAAGATTAACTGAACATGAAATAACGACCACGGTGCTAAGCGAAATGACTTTCCGGTTGCACGGCTCACCAGGAAGGCAACAATTATGGATGACCAATTCAGGAAAGCCGATCGAAATGAAGAAAGACGAGCAGCAGATTATGATCAATACCGGGGATAGCCTGCTGTTATCAAACCCCGCCAGGTACAGGATAAAAAAGGAAAATAAAACGGAGATGATCCTGGTGATCGAGCCCGATGCTTTCATGAAAAATTATTTTGTCAATGGAAGCCGGTATTATGTATATCCATTGGCTGAAAAATTCATCTGGGCCAGGAATTTTGCAGAAAGCATTGCTGCTGAATATGTGCAGGCGGAGAATAAAGGGAAACATGCGTTTGTCTCGCTGGACAGGGAACTCACGGATTCACTAAGTCGATTATTAGCAACTTTTATTGGAAATGATACGGCTTATTACCGGGGAGCAGAATACGGAATAACCATCGCGGATGGTGAAGGGAGATTGATCTCGATTCCCGATTACCTCAAAAAAATTAATCGTCCCGATCCAAACGATAAAACAGCTTTCAATGAACTCTTGTATGGTGTAAAAGAGAACAATGCTTCCTATTCAGTGAGAAAATTGATCGGGAATGTGAATCTCCTTCGTATGAATCCCGGCCCAGGTTCTACCATGAAGCCGATCGTATTTGCTTCGATCGCTTCGCAACTCAACCTGGATTGGGAAGCCTTTGCTTCCGAGGGGTTTTCCATGCCTCAGCGATATTTCGGTGGTGAGAAGGTAGCGGAATATGATTTTGAAAAATATAATGGAAGAATCAGTTCCGTCTCTGATTACCTTAAATTATCCGACAATTATTATCATTCAAACCTCCTCCTGCTCGGCTCATACAATCGACAGGAACTTCAACCACTGCTCTCTGTAAAATTTGCAAACCAAATTCAGTCAGAAGGATTGCATTGGCCGAACTTTAGTTATAAAGGAAAGGATTACTGGTTGAATGGTTTTGAAAACTGGCCGGGATATAAAAGTGGTCGGGCAGATTTTGGTTCTGATAGCTCCTTTGTGGCCATTGGTCTGAGAAATAATTTCAGTATAGCCACTCGTCCGACTCTGAATAAATACGAAAAATTCAATTTTTCATATGACTCGCTACTTTTCGGAAATGCGCACAGGCGTTCGGGTTATTTATTACCGGAATATGCCTTATTTGACCAGCAGGGCAGGAACGTGGATCACAGGATACCATATGATCTTTTTGCTTTTTGTTTCCGGGGACATGTGAAGGGAAGCAGCCAGGTGCTGGTTCCCCCGGTGAAAATGGTCGATGCGTATGGAAAATTGATCACACAGAACAGGAAGTTTTCACTTACAATGGATCCTTACCCGGAATCACAACCATTTGCAGCATTTGAAACTGATCCTTCAGTAAAATACCATCAATATTTATCCTTAATGAGAGAACAGGTTTTTCACGGCATGAAGGAGGCTTTGTTTAGTGGTACTGCAGCCAGGCTCGGAAACTTGTTAAAGAATGGTTCTCCGTATTACTATTATGCTAAAACCGGTACAACAGGTGATAATGAAAAAAAAATCAAGTCAAAATTGCTGACCTTATTGATCTCAGAGAAAGATATTACCAACCCCGATTTTAATTTCCGGAATAATCGGTTTTATATTATTTATTTCACCAGCCAGCATGGACCTGCGAAGCAGAATGAAGAATTCCAGGCAGCGGTTATCAGGCTGGTTGAAAGATCAAGAGTATTTAAAAAATATATGACTGGAAAGAAAAGCAACCCAGCGTTGCTGGCAGACAGGAAGTAGGTTGAGGTTAAGATTGAGAATGAGATTGAGATTCGGGTCTGCTGACTTCAGACTATCGACTCCTACCACTATCCAACGACTCACGACTATCGACTACCTGTTCCACTCCCAAATCCCCCATTTCACCGCATCGGGGATTTTCTCGCCAGCCTGTTTAAGAGTCAACATGATATTTCCCCGGTGATGCGATTCATGTGAGATCAGATAACCGAGGAAGGGGATCACTCCTTTTTTAAATCCTTTTAGCTTGCCATTGTTATCCCAACCTCGTTCCAGCAATTCACTTATCCCTTTTGCCGATTCTTCCAAAACTTGTAATAATTTCTTTTTATCTACTGCTCCTTCTTTTCCAAGCACCTTGTATTTTCTGAAAATATCCGGTGCGCAGATCTCGAGCCATTGCAGTCGCACATTATGGACATGTACCCATTGCTGGTAAATGGTTCGACCTCCACGTGTGCTGAGGGATTTTTGCATGCCTGCGTCTGTGATGTTATCAATAAGCAAAACATTCATTTGGTGGTGGATGTTCCATGTTTCGAGGAGTTGGGCTTTCATGATTAATTTGCTATTACAAGTTAACAGGTTGACAAGTTGACAAGACGATGAGCTCGAAGCTGAAAGCTTATAACCATCTTCTCACATTTTTACAATACTGTTCATATTCCGCACCAAAAACTCTGGTTAACCTCGGTTCTTCATGGAGAAGGATGAAGAGATTAAATCCTATAAAGACCACAAACGCGTATATCCAAAGATTTACAGACCTGAAAAAGATCGCTTCAGCAATCAACATCAACATTACGCCTATGTACATTGGATTGCGGGAGTACCTATACATACCTGAGATAACCAACTTTTTAGTTGGATCCGCTGGTGATAATGTGCCTCTTCCTTTTACTGCAAAAAGGCCGATACAATAGACCATAATGGCAAATCCAATAATAAAAATGACAGTGGCTACATATTGAAAAGTCTTAAAACTGCTTTTGGCTGTCTCGGAAAATCGACTACCTAAAATCCAATATGGAAACAGCCCGGCAACCAAACCGGGTTGTAAAATTGTAAAGAACAGGTTTCTGAATATTAGGGACCACATCGGAAGATTAAGATACAATCGATTGATCAATCTTAAATTAACGTCTTACCCTAAACTCTAAACTGGATTGAGTGAAAGTTCACTATCTAGTTCCACATCGTTCCATCCATTCCCAACACAAAGCCCATCCATAAAGCAACGACATAAACAATAATAGTTGCTATAATGGCTAATATTTTCTGCCAGGTCTCTTTGAAAATAGAAGGGAGGATAAAATAGGTTGCTATACCGCCACATGCCCCTGCCAGGGGAGTAATAACCAGAGGTCTGATCCACCATAGGTAGGGCCAGGAAGGATGAGGTTCATCAACTCGCAGTACGAAAAAAAGGACTAGTGCTACGCCAAGTACTGCACCGATCAATGCCCGTTTGACAAGCAGGGTTTTGTCCCAGGGACGCTTCAATTCATTCATTTCCAATAGTATTTAATTGTTTATTTTTATAGGATAGTTGAGTAAAAAGCACTTTGTAGTACAAAGTAAGTATATCTTTGTCAAACTCCCAAGCGAATGCCTGAGAATTATTTTTTGGTATTGTTAATGCATTAGTGAGAGTAATTTTTGAATTTATGCAATTGTTTGTTGAAAAAAATTCGATCGTGCGAAAGATCTGGGGAAAGAGTGATACCATACTTTTCATTTTCGTGGGCGCAGCAGCTGAATTTGCGCTGAATAAGGCGGTGGACTGGCTGTATTTCACCGGGAAACTTCCTTCCAATCCTTTAGCCCGGCTATTCTCGACAGTTAATTATGCGAGGAGGATCGTTTTTGCGCCAATGAATGAAGCCAATGAGGCGATAGACACCATCCGCGAGATCCATATAGCCGTAGAACAGCACCGGGGGGATTCCATACCCGATTGGGCTTACCGGGATGTACTGTTTATGCTCATCTATTATTCCATTGCCTCTTACGAGCTCCTGGAAAACAAATTAACTGAGCTGGAAAAGGAAGCAGTATACAATGTTTTTTATCGCGTTGGAATAAGGATGGGATTGAAAGAATTACCCCATACTTACCAATCCTGGTTGCCTGTGAGGGAAGCTCATTTAATGCAAGATCTTCAAAAGAGTGAATACACTGCCGACTTGTTTAATCAATATCAGAAGCATCTGGGTTCAGTGCGGTTTAAAGTGCTGATCGAAGCACAGAAATTAGTGGTTCCCGATAGAGTAAAGAGCTTGTTGCAGTTTAAGGATTTTTCTTTGCTTACTCCCGTGGTACCGTTGTATAAGATCAGCCGAATGATGAAGATGGACTGGCTGCTCAAAAACATCCTGATCCCTTCCGACTACAGGGATCAGGTTAATGAACTGGATGTAAACGCGTAATTTGTCAGTCCAGACACAGCGTAGCCGTTCCGGAACTTCGGGATGGTTACTGACCACCGCGTGCGTCTTCATTCGCAGTTTGTCAATTCGGGATTATTGATTATCTACTAACGACTATCTTTTCTCAATAATCAAGCATCCGGAATTTCCGGCTCCACTAATTTGATCAGTTTATCCAATGAATCCTGCCAGCCCAGATAACACATTTCAACTGGTATAACAGAAGGGATGCCTTCCTGGACCACTTTAAGTTCGGTACCGACTGAAACTTTTTTAAGCCAAACTGAGGTGATCATTTCACCTGACAAATTGGGGTCGTCAAATTTATCCGTGTATTTCAAAAATTCATTTGGGGTGATCTCCAGGAAATTTCCGCCAAAAGAATGCCCATTACCGGAAGAGAAATTGATGAAAGACATTTTATAACTACCACCTACCCGGGCCTCCAGATTATGAACGACGCATAAATACCCATAAGGCGGTAGCCAGGCCGCCATAGCATTTGCCTCCGTGAAGGCGCGAAATACTTTTTCTGGTGATGCCTTTAACACTCTGTGTAATGTTACGCTGTTATTTGACATAAGAATATTTAAAACTAATGCAGTGGACGAAGTTACGTTACATAGGGGCAAATAAAAATCCCCCCGACTGGTCGGGGGGATCTTCTCGGTTAAAAGCAGTTCTTAATTCTGGTCTTTAGGTTTTGACGGCGTGAGCTTGTTCTGTGGTGTGTTAGTTTTTGATTGCGACTTCACGGGCTTCACTTCTTTAACCTCTCCTTTTTCATTGGCGATATTTGCGTCGGCCGCAACTACCTCGCCGGAAATATGAAGTATTTTTTGCTGATCAATGCCAGCCAATTTTATATAAACATCTTTATTGAATGCAGCCACCGCAGCAGCATTGTACTGTACTTTAATTGTACCAGTTGCTCCTGGTTCAATTGGCTTTTCCGGTTTTTCAGGAACCGTGCAGCCGCAGCTGGCCGTAGCACTTTCAACCACAACCGGTTTGTTGCTCGTATTCTTGAATTCGAACGTAAACGTTACCGGGATGCCTTGCTTGATCTTGCCGAAATCATGTTTATCTGTATTAAACTTCACAACATCGTCAGCGGTGGGCTGAGCCATGGCAGCCAGGGCAAAAACAAAAGCAGCAGTTAATAAAAAGATCTTCTTCATGGTTTACAAAATTTAAAAGGGTTGTTTTTTGAAAAATTGAACAGCGGCATTAGCAGGCGCGTGTCCTTCCGGCGCCTTCCATACTGTACCGGTTATTTTTAATTGTTTAGTTTGATTATCGTTATAGGTAATAGTAATGTATTTCTCGAAAGGTCCTTCAGCAGCTGCATTATATCCAACTTTGATCTTTGATGTCGCGCCGGGAGCGATCGGATCGGCATTCCATTCAGGGGTGGTACAACCGCAAGTAGCGTGCACGCTGGTTAATTTGAGCGCTGTGCTTCCCACGTTCACTATTTCAAACGTGTAATAAACAGGTTTTCCCTGGGGGATCTGGGAAAAATCATGCGTGGTTTCTTTCAACTGTAAAGGATCAATCAACTGTTGTGCTGAAGCAAACAGGACAAAGCCCATCAGTACCATTAAGACCATGAATTTCTTCATGAAAAAAGTTTTGAGAGACCCCAAATTTAGGGCAAAGATGCCAGATATCATAGAAGGGTTGCACCCCTTTCTGTAATTTATAAATCCCTGCCATGCAGCGAATCTTATTTATTTTTGTCGCATGCAGAAGTCCATTCAGGCCCAGGCTGCGGATGAAACTAAATTATCATTTGAACGGTTCAGGGACGAAGTGCTGGAAGACTACAAACTTATTTGTATCAGCCGGGAACTCAGTCTATTGGGCAGGAAAGAAGTGCTTACTGGGAAAGCGAAATTCGGCATATTCGGGGATGGGAAGGAATTAGCGCAGGTAGCCATGGCAAAATTTTTTCAACCCGGCGACTGGAGAAGCGGGTATTATCGTGACCAGACCTTTATGATGGCGGCCGGGCTGGCAACGGTTGAACAGATCTTCGCTCAATTATATGCCGATCCTGATCCAACCCGGGAGCCATTCAGCACAGGAAGACAGATGAATTGCCATTTTTCTACGAGAACGATTGATGGGGATGGAGAATGGTTCAAACTTTCCGGGTTAAAAAATATTTCAGCTGATATAGCTCCAACAAGCGGGCAAATGCCCCGCGGTCTTGGTTTGGCCTTTGCTTCTAAATCATTCAGGGATATTGAACAATTACATGGTCTCACTGAATTATCGAATAAGGGCAACGAAGTTTGTTTCTGTACGATCGGGGATGCTTCCACGAGTGAGGGACATTTCTGGGAAACCATGAATGCAGCTGGCGTGCTGCAGGCACCACTCGCTGTATTTGTCTGGGATGATGGATATGGTATTTCAGTCCCGAAAAAATACCAAACGACCAAAGCATCTATTTCAAAAGCGTTGAGCGGGATGCAAAAAGACGGTGATAGTAATGGTTTCAATATTTATCGGGTGAAAGGCTGGGATTACGCGGGCATGTGCGAAGCTTTCGAGGAAGGCATCCGGCTGGCCAGGGAAACACATACTCCCGTTCTGTTTCATGTGGATGAAATGACCCAGCCCCAGGGACATTCTACTTCGGGTAGCCATGAGCGTTATAAAGACCAGAACCGGTTAGAATGGGAGCGGGAATGGGACGGGATTCGGAAAATGCGGGAATGGATAATTGCAAATGCACTTGCTTCTGATGAACAGTTGAATAACCTCGAAGAAAATGCAAAGACCCATGTTCGTGAAGCGAAAGCAACCGCCTGGGAAAAATATATTGCTCCTATAAAAGCCCAGGTTAACAAAGCCGTCGAACTGATCCATTCCCTGGCAATTAATCTTCCCGAGCAGGCCGGCGAATTCATCCGGCATGCTAATGAACTTCAATCAAACCGGGAGCCATTGCGGCGGGACGTATTGAAAACGCTTAATACAGTGCTTGATCTTGCCGGGGATTCAGATGTTGCTTACTGGACCCGGGATTATTACAATGAACTCTTAAGCGAAGGAAAAAAATTATATAACAGCCATCTTTATAACGAAGGACCAAAGAGTGCCTTAAAAGTCGAAGTTGTCCAACCCCGTATTTCAGATGATGCGCCAGTCGTGAATGGATTTGAAGTGCTCAATAAATACTTTGATTCGCTGTTTGAATCAAACCCAAAAGTCGTTGCATTTGGCGAAGATCTCGGTTATATCGGTGATGTCAACCAGGGATTTAGCGGGTTGCAGGAAAAATATGGAGAGCAACGAATTTTCGATACCGGGATCCGCGAGCTGACGATCATCGGGCAGGGGATAGGTCTGGCCATGAGAGGGTTGAGGCCGATCGCGGAGATCCAGTACCTGGATTATTTGTTATTTGGATTGCAACCACTCAGTGATGATGTGTCAACGCTTCATTACAGGACCGCAGGTCAGCAAAGTTGTCCGCTGATTGTAAGAACCCGTGGTCACAGGCTGGAAGGTATCTGGCACAGCGGTTCTCCGATGGGTATGATCATTAATGCACTTCGGGGTATGTATGTCTGTGTGCCCAGGAATATGACGCAGGCGGTTGGTATGTACAATACGCTATTACGGAGTAATGATCCCGGGCTGATCATCGAATGCCTGAATGGGTACAGGCTCAAAGAGAAACTTCCGTCCAATCTATTAGAGTATTGCGTGCCGTTAGGTGTTCCGGAGATAATAAGAGAAGGTGAAGATGTTACAATTGTTTCATATGGATCAACATTACGCATCGTGCAGGATGCAGTGCAATCACTCCAATTGCTCGGTATTAGTTGCGAGATCGTAGATGCGCAAACGCTTCTTCCATTTGATATCAATCATATGATACTGGGATCTTTGAAAAAAACCAATCGTATTATATTTATTGATGAAGATGCACCAGGCGGGGCGGCTGCCTATATGTTCAATAAAGTGATGGAAGAGCAAAGCGGCTATCGTCATCTTGATGTGGCCCCCAGAACAATTACGGCCAAAGCACACCGGCCCGCGTATGGGAGCGATGGGGATTATTTTAGTAAGCCGAATGTTGAGGAAATTTGCGCTGTTATTAAAGAGATGATGAAGGAGTAAGTGGCAAGTCGATGGTCATGAGTCGTTAGTTATTAGAAGTCTGGAAGTCGATAAGTCATCAGTCTATTAAATTTTAATTAAGATCTTTTAGTTATGAAGGTTAATCTTTTTTGGGATTTCGGTTTTAAGAATATTTTGTCGATATACTTTAATAATTGAAAACACTTGGCGACTTAAGTACTATTGTCTACTATCGACTAAGGACCAATAACTAATAACTGTTTTAGAAGTCCTTAAGCAACCTCACCTCTGAATGCCAGTGAGGTTTTTTTATTTTTGGATCAATGAAACTAACGATCTACCAAATCGACGCCTTCACAAAAAATCTCTTTTCGGGTAATCCCGCTGCTGTTATTCCTCTTGATGATTGGGTTGATGAAAGTTTGATGCAGAAGATCGCGATGGAAAATAATCTCGCCGAAACGGCTTTCTTCTTAAGAAACGGCGATCATTACGATTTAAGATGGTTCACTCCCGTTTTCGAAATCAACCTTTGTGGGCATGGAACATTAGCATCTGCATTTGTTTTATTTAATTTTCTTGGCTACACTGGTAAAAACATCACCTTTCAATCTAAAAGCGGACCGCTGGTGGTTACAAAAGAAAAAGGACTTCTTCTAATGGATTTCCCAGCCTGGAAACCGGAACGGATCAATGATTATCCTGCTGAATTAATTAGTTCATTAGGTAAACCGGAAATAGTAGGAGTTTATAAGAACCGTGAATTTATTGTTGAGTTGTATGATGAAGAAGCAGTTAGAAAATGTCAACCCGATTTCGGATTGATGAAAAAAGTAAAAGATATGATCATCATCACCGCGCCGGGTAGGGAAGTGGATTTTGTTTCCCGTTTTTTCGCACCCAATGCCGGAATTGATGAAGATCCTGTCACCGGATCTGCCCATTCCCAGTTGATCCCTTTCTGGTCGATGAAGCTGGGGAAAAAGAAAATGACCGCCAGACAACTATCCTTTCGTGGCGGCGAAGTTTACTGTGAGGATAAAGGAAACCGCGTGATCATGGGCGGGCACTGCGTATTTTATATGAAGGGTGAAATAGAAATTTAATTCGGCTGCAGGCCCTTCCACCTGCTTAAGGCGAGCTGTAGGTTGAACGACTGACTTAGCCTGATTCTTGTAGCATTTATTGCATTAAAATGAAGGGTATGACTATTACGCTGCGCTCCATCCTGAATTTCGGGACCGGTCTTCTTTTCGGTCTTTTTATCCTCAGTCATTTGTCATTTGATGAGAAAGATAAAAACAGTGAAAAGGAATTTATTAAATGGTACGCGCCCACGGTACCGGATAAACTGGATTTTGCCGGGGAACCTGTGCCATTGCATATCTGGGATGTAAGAGAACGATTCGATCGGGAACTGCTCTTTAATTATTACTGGCAGAATAATATTTTTTATATGTTGAAACTGGCTAACCGGTATTTCCCGGTGATCGAAGAAAGGTTGAAAGCAAATGGTATTCCCGACGACTTCAAATATCTATGTATCGCTGAAAGTAATATGCTACCGAATGCTGTTTCTCGTTCGGGCGCTGTCGGGTTCTGGCAATTCCTTTCCGGGACAGCCCCCGAGTACAACTTACAGGTGAATAGCCAGGTGGATGAGCGCCGGGACTTGATAGAGTCAACCGATGCGGCCTGTCAATATTTGATAAACTCTTATTATAAATTCGGATCATGGACTTCCGCAGCGGCATCCTATAATTGCGGCCAGGGAGGATATGCTACCCAGTCGAGACTCCAAAAAACTAATAATTACTATGATCTCATGTTACCCGAGGAAACAAACCGGTATATTTTCAGGATTCTTGCTTTTAAATACATCATGGAGAACGCCGAAGATTTCGGCTTTTCTCTTAAAAAAGAAGAATTATATCAACCGATCAAAACGCGCACCATCACGGTTACAAGTTCCATTACTAGCCTGGCTCAGTTTGCCCTTGATAATGGGACGAATTTTAAAACGCTGAAATTGCTGAATCCCTGGCTGAAGACAAACTCACTTACTGTAAAAGGGAGAAGTTATGTGATACGGTTGCCGGAGAAGTGAACAGTGAATAAATCAGTAGTGAATAATTGCAAGATTACTCTAGATCCCGGTAGCTTGTAGCTTAATCCTCAATAAATCGTTCCCTGACATCCGATGTAGGTATCATGCAATGATCTCGTTTGCCCCACCATTTGTACCGATTTCGCGCAATGATATTATACACTCCGTCTCTGATAAATCTTGGAAAGATCCAGAAGACTTGTGTCCATTTCCAATACCATGGTAATTTATTGTATAGCCTGAGACCGGCTGTAGAGCCGAGGTAAGCGTGACCTTTATCAATGAGAACAAAAGAATCAAAATAATCTTCCGGGAGCCCGGCATCAATTAATAACCGTTTACCGGCTTCAGACTGGATAGCAGCAAATTTGAGACGTTTCTTTTTATCCTGGCGGATCAGGAAATTTGCCAGTCCATTGCAATAATTACAGACACCGTCAAACAAGACTACCGGGGATGGACCAGTTTCCGCCATGATTTACTAAATAATGCAAAGTTACTTTCCCTATTGTACTGAAAAATGGAATGAAAAGAATTTCATAATTTACTCTTTGATGAAAATGATCATTCCTATTTCGGTCCTGTTTATTCCTGTTCGATCGCAACAGGCCAGGGTATATATGCAGGCAACTATAAGACGGTGATCGGCGAGACCTACACTGACAACAGGGGCATCCCGGGATTAAAAGGCCGGCAGTTCCGGGAGGCGGTTTCAAGCTTCCAGGTCGCTTCGAAGAGAAGTCTTCGGGAAGAATCAAAGCCCGGTAATCTTGTATATTACAAATCATCATATCACACAATCAGGTGATTTATTTTTTCCTCCGGCCTGCTTAATATTGATTATAAACCATTTGATTTCCGCTAACGTATTTCAGGAAAATTAGAAAAAACTAAAGTAGATTTAGTAGCAAGTTTCCAATCTAATGATCTATAATTAGATGCCTTCACGTCCATTTATAAAATGGTTGTTTTGCCTTGGCATGTTTATTACCGCAACGAGAGCCTTTGCGCAGCAATTATCAATTACCACTTACACGGCCAAAGACGGTGCTCCAGCTTTGGGAAGCACACGCATTTTCCAGGACAGCAAGGGTTGGATGTGGTTCACCGACGGTGAGAATGTAATACGTTATGATGGATATCAATTCAAAACAATTCCATTGGCCCGGGAATGTAAAACGGAATTTGTTTACCGGGTATTTGAATTGAATGAACAGGTTTGCGTCATGGCATATCCTTATGTGGTTAAAGTAGTAGCTGATTCCCTCGTTCCTTTTCATGAGTTTCCCCGTGAATTAAATCTCCTGAATCAAATTCAACACAAGGATCATTTATATTTTTTAGGGAGGAAAGGATTATTCGTATATAAAGAAGGTAAGTTCACTCCTTTTATCACCGACGATTCATTGAATTTAATGACTGAATCCACCAGCCTGGTACCTTTTGGGGATACTCTCTT
>Ga0196964_10000895_pt1 | contig 16173 bp, 22 predicted proteins | sample S1_10metaG_FD_148615 | JGI IMG/M metagenome (GOLD analysis project Ga0196964, IMG submission 148615) | Soil microbial communities from Anza Borrego desert, Southern California, United States - S1_10 | ecosystem: Environmental > Terrestrial > Soil > Desert | place: USA: California | collected...
CCGGGCACCGGCATGATTTCGGTATCGCCGAACAAGACGCCCGCGCCGAGGCCCAAGACAAGGTAATGCCGTCGCCATGGCCATAGTTGTGCACGAGCACCTTGTCGCCGAGCGTTTCGCGCTCAACGCGAAAGCCGCTCGGCCGAAACGGCCGCAAGCCGACATCGATGCGGATGATACGATCTTCGCTGACCATCACAGGCGCCAATCGCGTCGGCTGCGTGCGCCGCCGGCCAAGGTCGCTCATCAGTCCGTCGCTGAATCCGCGCGCGGCTGCACAAGAGGACGCCATGCTCGCCGCGCCGAGCGCCAACAAAGTCCGCCGTGAGTGCACGTCTCTCCCCTTGCGCCGCAACAGAGCCTAGCGCCCCAACGTGTCAACGGAGTCTTGCCGTGCAGGCGAATCTGGCCCACATGGGCGCAATGCATGGGCATCACGGGCACGCGCACGACCACAGCCACGCCCATTCCCATTCCACGCCAAGCGACGAACGTTATACAATCGCAATAGGCATGAACCTGACGTTCGTTGCGGTTGAAGCGGCGGCCGGCGTATTCGCGAACTCGACGGCGCTACTCTCGGACGCGGCGCACAATCTCTCCGATGTACTGGGATTGGCGCTGGCCGGGGGCGCCGCTTGGTTGGCCAAGCGCCAAACGAGCGCGCAGCGCACATACGGGTTTTCCAAGGCCACTGTGCTGGCGGCGCTGGCGAATGCGCTCGTGCTGCTCGTCGCGTGCGGCGGCATCCTTTGGGAAGCGCTCTCGCGCCTCGTCGCGCCCGAGGCGACGCAGGGTTTGACGGTGATGGCCGTTGCCGGCGTTGGCGTGCTGATCAACGGCGCGACGGCGATGCTCTTCCTGCGCGGGCGCAAGGAGGATGTGAACGTGCGCGGCGCGTATCTGCACATGCTGGCCGACGCGGGCGTTTCGGCAGCGGTGATCGTCGCGGGGTTTGCGATCTGGTCGACGGACCTGGCGTGGATCGATCCGGCGATCAGCGTGGGCGTCGTGCTGCTCATCCTGTGGGGCACGTGGGGCTTGCTGCGCGAGTCGTTCGATCTCGCCATGGACGCAGCGCCCGCGCATATCGATGTCGCCAAGGTGCGCGCTTATCTCGCCGAACAGCCGGGCGTAACGGCTGTGCATGACCTGCACATCTGGGCCATGGGCGCTACGAAGCCCGCTTTGACCGCACACCTGGTTCGCCCCGACGGCGGAGATGATGCGTTTCTCGCGGCAGTCGCCGACGGCATCACACACCGCTTCGGGATCTCGCACGTGACGCTGCAGGTTGAACGCGCGCTGCGCGATGATTGCGAGCATTGTTGAGAGGCGAAGTCGCGAGATCGCCGAGTCGCAAATGATCATTGGCGATTTGACGATTTCGCTATTCGCCCCCGTCAGCCCATGTCTTCAACAACTGATGCGCGATTGCGAACGGCGGCGGGGCGAATGCGTCCGCGTGTTTGCCGGCAATGAGCTGGCGCGCTTCTTCCCGGGTAAACCACCGGCCGCTTTCGAGCTCGTTCGTATCGATCTTCTCGCTGTCGCTATCAACTTCGGCCAGCGCGCCGATCATCAGCGAGTGCGGAAATGGCCAGGGCTGCGTTGAGTGGACGCGCACCTCGCGCACGACCAGACCCGCCTCTTCCAGCGTCTCACGCGCCACGGCCTCTTCGATCGCTTCGCCCGGCTCGATGAATCCGGCGAGCGCGGAGTGCATGCCGCGCGGCCAGCCGCGCTGGCGACCGAGCAGGCACTTGTCGCCGAACGTCGGCAGCATGATGCAGACAGGATCGACGCGCGGGTAGTGTTCGGCGTTGCACCCATCGCACTTGCGCATCCAGCCTGCCTCGACGACGCGCGAGGGCCCGCCGCAATTGGCGCAAAAGCGGTTGCGGCCGTGCCATTCGAGCAGCGACCGCGCCGCGCCAATGACAGGGAGCTTGTTCGCTTCCAGACGCGGCGCGGCAGGGCGAAGTTCTTCGAAGAAACCGAGGTCGCCGAGCGGCGATGGATCGGCGATCTCGCACGCGAAGTAATTCGAGCCAGTATTGTCGACGCCGAGGAAGATGAGCGGCTGCTCCTTGTCGCCGAGTTCGTCCCAAACATGGTTCGCCAGCCAACGCACGAACCAGCCATCGCCGCTCTCATAAAGGAACGGTCGCCGCTTATTGAACACGAGGAGAAGCGTCTGCGTGTTGTCCGCCATGGCCGCGGCGAGCCACGCGTCGTCTTTGCGCAGATGGCCCGCACGATCGAGTGGCGAGCGCGTGAAATAGTTGGGGTTGGGCGGGAGGAGCATGGGGTGCTGGGTTTTAGGTGCTAGGTGTTGGGCTTGAGACCAAGCGGCCCAACACCCAACACCTAATCCCTAACACCTAACCTGGCTTCCTGAACCGGAGTACGAACTGATCCGTGTGCCCGCGGATGTCGCCTTCGAACACACGCACGGAACGGTTGTCGGCTGGATTGCGCAGCACTTGGCTTTCACCGTCGAGCACAAAACCGGCCGCGGTCACTTCGCGGATGATCTGCGCTTGATCGATGCGGTGGAGATCGGCGCCCGGATCGGCCGTGTTGATCGTGTGGCCGGCGACGCCGGCATGATCGATAATGACATAGACTCCGCCTGGCTTCAACGCATCGAAGATGGCGCGGTTGAGCGCGGGCACATCGATGTTGAGCTGCGGGTAAAACCAGTCGTGATAAATTTGACTGACGAATACGGCGTCGAGCGGCTCGCCCGTGCTCCATCCCTGATAGCCAGCCTGCAGCACAGTCACGTTCGGATATTGCGGCGCGACCGCAAGGATGGCGCGCGGACGATCCGGCGCGGCGTTCGGGCGATCAATCGCAAAGACGCGGCCTTCATCGCCAACGGCGACAGAGAAGAGCCGCGTATAATAGCCGCCGCCGGGCCCGACGTCGGCAATCCGCCAGCCGGGCTGCACGCCGGTGAACGCCATGATCTCGGCGGGATGACGCAGCGCATCGCGGTCGCGGTCCGCCTGCGGGCGGCGCGGGTCAGCCACGGCGGCGGCGATGTGCGGCGAGGTCGCCGAGAGCTGCGCCGGCGCCGACATCATGAGCCCGGGCACCGCCCCGCCCGCACAGGCGCCGATAAAGAGCGCAATGCCCAGTCCAGCCAGGATTTTCCGCATGTCGTCCCCTCCGAGGCATCAGGTGTCAGGTGCCGGGTGTCAGGTACCAGCTTTTCGGCGCGGGCAGTACCCGTCAGAGTTTTCACTATTCTGACACCCGACACCTGGCACCTGACATCACCCGACACCTGGCGCCTGACACCTGAATGATCCCGGTCACCCCCTCCCTTTCGATCGACGAACGCGACCTTGACGAGCGCTTTATCCGCGCGGCCGGGCCGGGCGGGCAGAACGTCAACAAGGTCTCGACGGCGGTCGAGCTGCGCTTCCGGTTGGGCGGCCATACGCAGTTGCCGGACGATGTGCGCGAGCGGCTGGAGCGGTTAGCCGGACGGCGGCTCACACTGGACGGCGAGATCATCATCCGCGCCGACGCGCACCGCACGCAGGAGCGAAATCGCGCCGATGCGCAGGCGCGTCTGGTGGCGCTCGTGGAGCAAGCGACGCACGCGCCGAAGCCTCGGCACAAAACCAAAGTGCCGCGCGCGGAGCGCCAGCGTCGGCTGGATCACAAAGCACGGCGCGGCGATGTGAAAGCCAAGCGCGGCAAAGTGCGCGATCACGAGTGACGCGGCGCTCTGCGTGGGCAGTTTGGAACGGGAAGTTCAGCGGCATTGGCGATCGCGGCGGCCATGATGCATTGCCCGTAGATGTTCGGATGCACGCCGTCGCGGTGAAGGCGTCCCGAGACTTCCAGCGTTTCGTTAAGCTCGACCAAGATTGTGCGGCTGGTTCCTTCGACCGGCGCCTGCGCCGCGTTCGCGGTGGCTGCGTTGTGTGTGATGCCGTTGAACGGCGCGTCGTAACGGAACAGATGCGCTGGCGCCCCGCTGAGCGACTCTTCGGTCACGCGATCGGGCACCGTGATCATGATGATGGTCACGTCCGCATTGGCGAGCGCGCGGCGTAAGGCGAGCCAGTTTGCGGCATATGCAATCGGATCGCCGGCATGGCGGCCGGAATCCTCAAGCACGACAACATCGCCCGGCCGGATCATCCCGATCCTTACGCGCTCGCGCATGAGATCCGCAGTGGCGCCACTCGGCTGGCCGGTCTTTCCCGCAAAAATGGCGACGGCGCCGGCGTGCCAAGCGGTGCTGTTCAGCATCGCGGCCGGCGACCGATAGCGCCAATTGGCCTCAGCGCGGCGCTGTGCGTCTGTGAACTCGTCCGGAAAGCGCCGCAGCGCCCAGCCCCGCATGAGCGAGTCGCCATAAAGGTGCACGACGCGGCCGTAAGCGTCGCGCGTCGTCGCGACCGTGAAGTAGCTCGGATCTGTTTGCGGCGAGAAAACCGGGCGAGCGGGGGCGAACAGAAAGATCGCCGCGCAGAGCGCCAATACATAGACAATGCGCATCAGCTCGCCCCAGACGCGCCGAGCTTATCAGCACCCGGCGCGCCTGCAACGAGAGGTCATTCTGGCTTGCGGAAACGCATCACGAACTGATCGGTGCGGCCGCGGATGGCCTCGTCGAACACGCTGGCGGTGCGAGGGTCCGCCGGATTGCGCAGGAAGTTGGCCTCGCTGTCGAACACGAAGCCTGCGGCTTCCACTTCGCGGCGCACGGTCGCTTGATCGATCCGGTGCGTCGTCGCCGGGTTGTCCTCGGTTTGCACCGGTGAGCCATCGACCGCCGAGTGATCGATGATCACATAGAGGCCGCCGGGCTTGAGCGCGGCGAAAGCGGCGCGGTTCATCGCGTCGCGATTGCCTAGATTGTACGAAGTGATCGCCATGTCGTGGTAATTCTGCGCCGTGAAGATCACGTCGAGTGGTTCGGGGAACGCGAGCGCGTCGTACGGCACGCGCGCCATGGTGGCGTTCGGATACTGAGCGGCGACCGCGAGCACCGGATTTTCGTAATCGCCGGAAACGCCCTCGGGACGAATGGTCGGATAAACGCGGCCCGTGTCGCCGACGGCGACCGCGAACATGCGCGTCCAATAGCCGGAGCCCGGGAAGATATCGGCGACGCGGTCGCCCGGCTCGATACGCGCGAACGCGAGCGTCTCGGCGGGATGGCGGTTGGCGTCGCGCTCTGTGTCCGCTGCCGGGCGGCGGCTGTCGGCGACGGCGGCGACGATGTGCGGCGCGTCGGCAGCGACTTCCGCCGCTACGGGCGCGGGCGCTTCTTCCTGCCTGGCGGCTTGTCCGCAAGCGGCCAGCATCAGGGCGGCGGTAACAGCGATGAGAATCTGCTTCATGGATGCATCCCTCCGGAGCGCGCTGTTAGCGCGGCGACGGGCGCGTTTCATCCAGAACGCGACGAATGGCGGCGGTACGTCAGCGCCCGCGCTTGGCGGACGGCATCAATTCCAGCTGTTCCGGCGGAGCGATTTGGCGCGTGCTGGTTTCGATCTGGGGCGGTGTCGCGACCGTTACGCCCGCGTCGCCCGCGCCCAGTTCTTTGAACTTGCGCGCCTGCGGCAGCACCCGGCTCTCCACCGAGCCTACCAATTCGTTGTAGCTCTTCACCGAACGCTCGATCGTCTCGCCGACCTTGGAAATCTTATCGACGAGGATGGCCATGCGCGAATGCAGCTCGCGCCCGAGCACGGCGATGTTCTGCGCGTTTTTGGCGCTATCTTCCTGGCGCCAGCCGTAAGCGACGGATTTTGCCAGCGCGACCATGGTGGACGGCGTGGTGATGATCACCTTCGCAGCAAACGCGTCGTCAAAGATGTCCGGATCGCGCTCGGCGGCGGCGGCGAGGAAGTTCTCGCCCGGCACGAACAGCACGACGAAGTCGGCCGTATCCGGCACATGCTTCCAATAATCCTTCGACGCCAAATTCTTCATGTGTCCGCGCAACTCGGCGGCGTGCTTTTTCATGCACGCCTCGCGCGCGGCGTCATCGGTCGCTTCCATGGCGTCGAGATAGCCCGAAAGCGCGACCTTGGAATCGACGACGATGCAGCGTCCGCCCGGCAGATTGATTACGACATCGGGGCGCAGGCGCGCGCCCTCGCCGTCCGTCGTGGTGAGTTGTTCGACAAAATCCACGCGCGGCGCGAGACCGGAGAGTTCGAGGACGTTGCGCAACGTCTGCTCGCCCCAGCGGCCGCGCATTTTCGGTGAAGCGCGCAGCGCGGTGAGAAGATTCTGGGTCGTCTTGTTGGTGGAGCTCACCGCGTCAACGATGTGGCGCACCTGTTCGTTGATTACGGACTTGTCGGCCAGACGTGCCTTTTCCAGCGCATCGACGGAGGTGGCGAGCTTCGCCAACGCTTCCTGCGCCGGCGTCAGCACTTCTTTCACCCCGCCCTGCGCGGCTTGTTTATGCTTTTCGAACGTCTCATTGGCGAGCGCCATGAACTGCGCCTGGCTCGCCTCGAGCGCCTTGGCGGCAATGGCGACGAAACGGGCTTCCTCGCTCTCCGAGCGCGCGCCGGTTGACGCTTTCGCTGCCGCCAGGTCGGCGGCGAGTTGGACGTTTTCGCGCCGGACGCCCTCAAGCTCCGCCCGCAAACGGTCTCGCTCAGTCTGAATTGGTTTGAGGCTGGCGGCGAACCAGGCAGCGGCGCCCATGCCGGCCAAGGCCAAGACCAAGAAAAGAGAGCCCAGTGATTCGATCATTTCGGGAGCCTAGCAGTCCGCCGGTCCCGACCCCATGCCCGGCTGTTATAGGGTTGATCTGGCGCATGGCGAAGGCCCTTGCGCAGGCGTAAGTTTTCCCGATGGACCCGTTCGATTTCCTTATCCCTGTGGCGCTGGGGGTGGTTTTTCTCGTCCTCTGCTTCGGCATCTACGCGATGTTCCGCGGTGGGGATTTCGGGCGCTCTTGGTCGAACAAGGCCATGCGCATGCGCGTCGTCGCCCAGTTCATTGCGATCCTGATCCTAGTTGCGGCGCTCTGGTATAAGCAGCAATACGGCTGAGCCGCGCACGAACAATGCGTGGGCGGTGTTGCGCCCGCGTGCGCGGAGAGAAAAATGGTTCGACTGGATAAGATCGTCACCAAGGCCGGCGACGGCGGCAAGACACGCCTCGCCACGGGCGAGCCCGTTTCGAAGGCCAGCGCACGCGTGTCGGCGTACGGCGCCGTGGACGAGGCCAATTCCGCGATTGGCGTGGCGCGGCTCTATACAACGAGCGACCCGGTGCTCGATCCGATCTTGGACCGTATGCAGAACGATCTGTTCGATCTGGGCGCGGACCTCGCGACGCCGCATGCAGAGGATTTGAAGTTCGAGCCGCTCCGAATCCAGTCGAGCCAAACAGAACGGCTTGAGCAGGAAGTCGATCAGCTCAACGAGACGCTAGAGTCGCTCACATCTTTCATCCTGCCCGGCGGCACGCCAGCTGCGGCACATCTGCACTTGGCGCGGGCGATTGCACGGCGGGCGGAACGCGAAATCGTTGCGCTGAGCGAGGCGGATCCGACGATTTCGTCCCAGGCGGTAAAGTATATGAACCGCGTGTCGGACCTGCTGTTTGTCGCCGCGCGTTGGGCGAACGATCACGGCAGGGCGGACTTGCTTTGGAAACCAGGCGCGAACCGGTGAGCGAGCGCGGCGGCGTCCACCACGTCGATCTCAGCGTGCGCGATCCACAGGCCTCGCGCCCGTTCTATGAAGCGGTGCTGGGCTTCATGGGCTACGAGGACGCGCACGCGACGCCCGATGGCGCGGGGTTCGAGTTCGATATGGCTGCGAATGTCGGCGGCTATCACGTCTCTATCGGTTTGGTGCGCGCGCTTTCCGGCGCGCCGGATCACAACAAACGCCATCCCGGGCTGCACCATTTGGCGTTTCGGGCTGAAAGCCGCGCTGACATAGATGCGCTCTACGCTCTGCTGAAGCGCATCGGCGCCAATGTTCTCGACGCGCCGGCGGAGTATCCGCAATACAGCGCCGGCTACTACGCGGTGTTTTTCACCGACCCGGACGGGCTGAAACTAGAGTTCGTGTTCAAGCCGTAAGCGTGTCGGCAGCAGAAAGGACTCTCTTGCGAGAGCCCTTTCACACTTGGCCACCCGCTCAGTGCTTCTTGCGAAGCTCTTCGCGCGTGTCCTTGTTCTCGTGTTTGCCGCTATCGACGGTGTCGCGGTTCACATGCTTGGGGTCGCCAAGCCTGGGATCTTGCGACTTCGGATCGGCGGCGTCCTGCGCCTCCGGCGCGCGATTCTCTTCGGCCATGATGCGCTCAATGCCGAACATCTTTGTCGCGGCGCCGCGCATCATCCTTGATGTCGTCTTTGACGTCGCCGGCGAAATCACGCACTGCGCCCTTGGCTTTGTCGATCTTGCCTTCGGCTTCGAGCCTCTTGTCGCCCGTCATCTTGCCAGCGGCTTCCTTCGTCGCGCCTGATGCTTTGTCGGCTGCGCCTTTGACATGTTCTTTGTCCATGGAATGCCTCCTACGTGGTTGCTTGTGACGGCAACGCGAGGAGTTCTGGCGCGGTTCCGAGGCGCCTCAGTACACTGGGCAACACTGTGTCGTGAGCTTTAGCCCGCGATGTACTGCGCGCCGTTCACAGTCATGGTCGCGCCCGTGATGAAGCTGGCTTGATCGGACGCAAGATACGCGACCATCGAAGCAATTTCCTCGGCCTTGCCGAGGCGCCCGAGCGGGATCGTACCGATGATTTTCTTCAGCACTTCCTCGGGCACAGCGGCGACCATGTCCGTGTCGATGTAGCCTGGCGCAACGACGTTCACGGTGACGCCCTTCATCGCGCCTTCCTGCGCGAGCGCCTTGGTGAATCCGATCATGCCGGCTTTCGCGGCTGAATAATTCACTTGCCCGGCCTGGCCCTTTTGGCCGTTGATCGAGCTGATGTTGATGATGCGCCCGAAGCCGCGGCTACGCATGCCCTCCCACACCGGGCGCGTCATGTAGAAGAGCGAGTTCAGATCGACGCGGATCACCTCTTCCCATTGCTCGGCGCTCATCTTGTGGAAGAAGCCGTCCTTGGTGATGCCGGCGTTGTTCACCAGCACGTCCACCGGGCCGAGATCGGCTTGGACTTTGGCGACGCCTTCCCTGCAGCCGTCCGCACTGCCGACATCCCACTTGTAGACGGAGATGCCGAGCTCTTTGGCGGCAGCGTCAGCGGCTTCGCTGTTGCCGGCGTAGTTCGCCGCGACCTTGAAGCCGTCGGCCTTCAGGCGCGCCGAGATCGCCTTGCCGATGCCGCGGGTGCCGCCGGTGACCAATGCAACGCGAGCCATGAGTTCCTCCCGAGGATTTTTGTTGCCCTCACCTTGCGCGTTCGCGCGCCGGAGGCAAGCCGGGAAGCGAGATTCAGCTAGGCGCCAGTGCTTCCATCGGTCCATGCTGGCGCTATGCTAGACGCTCGCGCCGCCGCCCGTATCCAGACCGTTCGCGACCACATGCATCTGGAGACCGTGCACGATTGGGATGGCGTGATCGCCACGTTCGCGCATCCGCGCTACGAGCTTTACGGCGGCGGCCAAGTGTTCGACGGCGAGACGGCTGTGCGCAATTATTTCGCGATCTCGCGCACGCCCTTCCCGGATCAGGGCAACGAGATCATCGCCATCTCGCACGCCGGTGACACTGTGCTGGTGGAGTTCTGGCTCACTGGCACGCACACGGGACCGTTGAAATTCGGCGGCCGCACCATCCCGCCGACCGGCAAGCGCTTCCGCATACGCATGGCAGCGTCGTTCGAATTTTTGCCGGGCGGCGACAAGATCATCTGCGAACGGCCATACTTCGATCAAGGCGCAGTGCTCCGCGCGCTGGAGCTTGCCTAGGATGCGCGCTCTTCTCGCCGCCCTTGCGCTCGGCGCGTGTGCGCATGCGCCGCCTCCATTACCCACGGGAGCGGCGATCGACGCCGAAGCCCAACGCCTGATGGCGCGCGAAGATGTGAAGGGCATGGCGGTCGCGCTGATCGATGACGGCCAGGTCGTGCATGTCGCCGCCTACGGATACCGCAATGTCGAACGCAATCTGCCGCTGCAGACTGATACGATTATGTATGGCGCCTCCGTTACGAAGGCGGCGTTTGCCTACATGGTCATGCAGCTGGTGGATGAAGGCCGCATCGACCTCGATCGGCCGATCGATCAATACCTGCCGCGTCCGCTCCCCGAATATGAGGACTACACAGATCTCGCCGGCGACGAACGCTGGCGCCTCCTGACCCCGCGCATCCTGCTCACGCACCGCTCGGGCTTCGCCAATATGCGCATTCTGGAAGAGGATCGCCGTCTGCGCTTCCACTTCACGCCGGGCGAGCGCTACGGCTATTCGAACGAAGGCTTCTGGGTGCTGCAGACGGTGCTTGAGCAAGGGCTAGGGCTCGATGTCGGCGCGGAAATGCAGCGGCGCGTGTTCGACCGCTTCGGCATGACGCGCACGTCCATGCAGTGGCGTGACGATTTTGCCGGCAATCTGGCCGACGGCTACGCGGCGGACGGAACGTTCGAGCCGCACGACCGCCGCGACAATGTCGCTGCCGCCGGTTCGATGGATACAACCATCGCCGATCAGGCGCGCCTTTGGGCGGGCGTGTTGCGGGGCGACGGGCTCTCGGCCGCCGCGCGCGCCGAGTTCGTGCGCGGGCAGTTTGCCGTGAACAATGCACGCCAATTTCCGACTCTATCCACTGACACCGATCCGCGCGGCGCCGAGATCGCACTTTCGGCCGCGCCAGGCCTCATGACGTTCAACGATCCGCGGGCCGGACTCACCTGGTTTCGAGGCGGCCACAACGATTGGACCGGCAACGTCATCATCTGCCAGGAGAGGCGGCGCCGCTGCGTGATCTTTCTTGGCAACAGCGTCCGCGCCGAGATGATCTATAATGACCTTGCGCGCTTCATCCTTGGCGAGAACGCCATGCCTTGGTGGTGGATGTACGAGTTTGAGGACTAGCCCGCCCGGCGCACGTAGTGGATCACCCAGGCGTCCGTCCACGTCGCACCGGCGTCGCTGCTGCTTTGCCAGCGCCAGGTGAAACTGTTCGGCGTGATGTCCTCGAACACCATGCGCTGGTGCGGCGCATTTTCGACGATGCGAGTGTTGGTGAGGATGAAGTCGTCGCCGACGGGGCCGCCGGTGAGTGCGAAGTAACCGCCTTGGTTATCGACCCAGGTCTGGCGCCATTGGCGCGTTTGCGCGTGGTAGGTCGATACGGAGTGGCCGATCAGGCCTTGCGCCTGCGGGCCGCCGTCGAACTGCTCCTGGATGACACAGCCGCCGTATTCGCGCGTGACGACGTTCGTCCCGCCCGCCGCCCCGCTGGTGTCCGCCGTATAGTGCGCGTCCCATGTCCCTAGCCAGAAATCCATCTGGCGGAACTCCGGCGCCGAACATGGCCGCGCCCCCGCCTGCTGCTGCGCGTCCGCGTCCCCCATGACAATGAGCCCAAGCGCGGCCGCTAGAACGATGCGCATGCGCCTCTCCCATGTTTTCCGCCGCACGATAGAGCCGGCTGTTCCGCGGTGCGGTCACATCCTTTCGAGATGCTAGTCCAACGCGATCAAGGCGCGTGGGCATGCGACGAACGGCCTATGGAATTTTTGCGAGAACCACCGTTTCTGGCGCGCCTCCCCGACAAGGACGGGATCGCCTTGTTCGCCAACGCGGGATGCGCGCTCACCGATCTTGTGTGCTCGCAGCCGCTGAAGCAGCGCCAAGCCCGCGGCATCGTCGCCGCTGCAGGACCTCGGCTTCACCCGCTGCAAAGTGCTGACGCCGAACAAGGGCGCGGCATGGGGCTTGGCGCAAACTGCGGAAAGCAGGCCGCAGCGCGCCCCACGCCGGCCTGTCATCAGCGGCCTAGCAGAGCGCCTTCTCGAAACGCCAGATTTCCAGCGCGAGCTGCGAACCGTCTGGCATGTCGTGGTGGACGGTGCGCACGCCGATATTGCGCCAGCCGCTTTTTTTCGTAGAAGCGCGCGGCGCGGTGATTGCCTATGGCGCACGCGAGCCAGATGAGTGGCGCGCCCGTTGCGGCGAGGCGTTGCTCGGCGTCAGCGATCAAGGCTTGGGCTACGCCTGTCCCGCGCGCTTCGGCGGCGACATAGAGCTGGTTGAACTCATCGCCTTTCATAATGCACAGCCCGCGCGGCGCCCCGATGGGACCAACGACGCGCGTATTGGCGAGATTCTCGTGCAGGCGCTGTTCGAACGCTTCCAGCGTGCGCACGCGCCTCAGCTCTTCGGGCAGAATATTCGCGTGCGCGTCTTGCCAGCCGTCGTACCAGATGCGCGCCAGGCGGTTGACTTCGGAAGGGTCAGCTGAACGGACATCCATCAGGAACGAAGCGGTTGATCATCGCCGGCGGCGGCGAGCAGATTTGAAATCGGGGCGACCATGCCCCAGTCGGGATCTTCGAGCAGACGAAACTCCCAGTCCCGGTCCCACTTCTGGAACGTCTTCTTGCTGATGAGCTTTAGCGCGCGCCCCTCGTTGTGCACACGGAAGTGCAACTCGCGAATGCCGTTCCAGGTGCTCTGCGCGAAGAAGAGCGCATTTGGCGCGTCAGTTTCGGTGCGGCTTTCGAGCACGAACGCCGTCACCGCGTCGCTGACCGGATTAAGGATCGCGAGCTCGCGCGCCGTTGGAATGCCTTGTGAATCGGCATCGCGATACGGAATGGCGACTTGAAGGTGCCACTGAAACAGGCTCTGCGGCGCGTGGCGCAAGCCCTTGTTGACGACGAGCACCTCCGGAAGACCATCGCGCACGGTCTGCGCCACGACGTTTTCCGTTTTCACCGCCTTAATCTTGGTTGTTTCATTCGCCATTGGCTGGGACTCCTGCCCATCGCTATGCCGGGCGCGGCGGCGATTGCAAGCGCCTTAGCCCGCGCGGCGGTTTAGGGACCCTCGAACATTGGGCCGGAGCGTAGCGCCAGAAGCAGCGCCACGCCGAGCGCGGGCCATTGCACCCAGAAGCCGTCGCCCGTCATGATGTCCAGCACGAGCAACACGGCCAGGATCGCGCCGTAGCGTTGCGCCGAAGCGATCCAGCGCGCCCGCGACGAGCCCTTGGGGGCTGCCTTGCGTTGCTTGCCCTTCTTGTCAGCTGCCGCCACTTCGCCGCCTTCGCCGACGCTGTAGACATTGACGCCTTCGGTGAAATTCTTCGGCGTCTTCTCGCCGAGATAATGAAAGCCCACTGAGAGCTTCTTTTGCACCTGATCGTAGACTTGCTGCGAAATCAGAATGCCGCCGGGCGGAGCCATGCTTTGCAGGCGCGCCGCGAGGTTGACCCCCTCGCCCAGTAAGTCGTCGCCGTCCACCATCACGTCGCCGAGATGGACGCCTATGCGGAAGCGAAGATGGCTGTCAGCGTTGGAGTCCAATTCGCGCTGCACTTCGATGGCGCATTGCACGGCTTCGACGACGGACGGAAATTCCGCGATCAGCCCGTCGCCCGCCGTGTTCGCGATGCGCCCGTGGTGACGCGCGATGAATTGCGCAAACACCGCGCGCGCGGAGCGCAAGTCACTCAGCGTGCGCACCTCGTCCGTCTCCATGACGGCGCTGTAGCCCGCGGCGTCGGCGGCGAGGATGGTCGTAAGTTTGCGCTGAACTTGGGACATCAGAATCTCGGGGGCCAGTACGTCGGATGGGCGGCGAGAAAATCAAGAAACACCTGAGCGGCGTGTTTTGCCGCCGGCGTCAAGACGCCATCGCCCAAGTACCGATCCAAATAACCCGCAAACTCGGACATGCGCACGGCGTCAGCGTCGAACGTCTCCACCTGCCCGGCGGCCACGCACTTGCAGGTTTCCTCCAGCTTGAAGAACAGGCCCTTCGAGCGCTCGCTGAGAAAGACAGTGTCGAGCTGAACGAAGCTCCAAACGGCCTTGAGGTCAGCCTCGTCCAACGGCGCATTGCGCTCGATCATCAGAACCAGGAGCGGCTCGATCGCGGACGGCATCAGCTCGATTGAAGGCGAATCCCAGGGCCCTAGTTTCAGCGTAGCGATCACAGCGCGCCTCGCCCGGCGGCTCGGATGGTCGTGAGATCGCGGCGGATTTGGAGCATCGCGCATCGCCTTTAGCGTGCGGTTCCGTCGAGAGCTAGCGTGTCGGCGTATGCCGAATGGAGGGGCGGCCTAGGCCATTAGCAGCGTGTACGGAAAACGAGCGATAGACGCCACAAAATGGCCTCGCGATTTTCTATGAAAGCAAGCGCCGTTGCAGCTGCGCGCGGCGACCACTCCAGTCGATGAGACGACGATCGTGACGCACGCCAAGACCGCGCGCAAACGCACACGGAAGCCAGCTCGCGCGCTGACTCGGCTGTCAGCCGCCGCCGTGCTGACCGTCGGCCTCGCCATTCTCGGCAGCGCCGATGGCGCGCTCTTTCCGGGCGGCGCGGCGATGCCCGCGGCCGAGACGGCAGCGCTCCCGCAGCCGCAGGCGGTGATCTGGGCTATCGACAAGGACGGCGACGGCGTCACCGATTACTACAACCCCACGCACGGCGGCGTACGCGCCGACGACATTTTCGGCTCGGGAGAATTCGGCGCCATTCGCGACGCAGGCAAGCGCCGGCATGAAGGCGTCGATTATGTCGCCGCGCCGGGCGCCGTCGTGCACGCGCCGATTGCCGGCGAAGTCTCCCGGCTCGGCTACGCCTATAACGGCCAAGGCGGCTATCGCGTCGTGGAGATCGTCAATTCCGCGACGAAGATGAAGGCGCGCGTGTTCTATGTGTCGCCGAGCGTCGAGGTTGGCGACGTGGTCGCGGCCGGCCAGGAGATCGGCACGGCGCAGGACCTGAGCACGCGCTACCCGGGCATCACCAACCACGTCCACGTCGAACTCCGCGACCCGCAACAGCGCGTGATCGACGCGTCAGAGGAACTGCCGGCGCCGACGTAAGGCTCCGCGAACCTACGTCGCGCTTAGCCCAGCCGCGGTGCGCGCGCGTTCAAGCATATTGAACGCCTCTTCGTCGAAGATTGTCCAAGGCGCCGAAAGGTTGTTGCCCATAGCTTGCAGGTAGGGCCGCGCGTGATCGTTCAAGCCGAGGAAGCCGAAATAGAACGAGAAATGCGAGTTCGCAAAGTTGGCCTGCTGGAAATCATCGGGCGTGGACATCGCAAGATAAGCGTCATTCGCCGCGCCAACTTCACCAAGCACACCTTGATTTGCGCCGAACGTCACGGCGGCCTGCACACCGCCGCGGCGCAGATGAGCTAGGAGGCTCTCGTTTGCGACTTGGCAAATCAGGGCATGACTCACGGGCTCAAGCGCGCGCTGATGGGTCCGCGCAAACCCAAGCATCAACTCTTCAGAACCAAACCATTTCGCCGCCAACGCATCGGCGAAACTCGAATACGCCCGGATCGGCTTTCGTTGACGCTCAATCTGATCGAACGACTCCCAAGCGGAGCTCATGCTTGGGGTATCTGATTGTCCCTTCATGGTTCGGAACAAATGGGCGTACGCGACGCCATCGTGCTCATCTGCGTCGATTGCACGTTCCAAACTTTCGCGGGCGAGCACCAAGCGGTCGGCAAAGGCCTGCGCCCGATCGCCGACAACCGTCGTTCCCGCGCCGGTGCCACGATAGGCCCACGCCCAGTTTACATAGAGTGCGCCGGCGATTGCGTGTCCGCCAGGCTGTTCGATCAGCCCCGCGATGTCAGCATCTAGAGGCGCGATATCTCCGAGATCGTCGAGCAGCACGCAACGCTGTCCGGCGGAAGGCTGCGAAACAGCGCAGCCAAATCCTGCCACCGCCGCGCCTGAAGATGACTCAGGGCGGCTGTCGCTTCGGGATGAGACACGAAGAGCGACGTGGCGGGCTCGGCTGGCGTCGTCTGAGCCGCGGCGCGACCGGCGAGCGGAAGCAACAACAGACCAGCCGCCGCAACGCGCCGGCTAATGTGTCTTCCTCCCGCCATTCACGCCCCCATCAGAACGCGCCCTACCGCTCCACGCACACCGCGATGCCCATGCCGCCGCCGATACAGAGCGTGGCGAGGCCGCGCTTTTTGTTGGCGCGCTGGAGTTCGTAGAGCAGCGTCGTCAGCACGCGCGCGCCCGAGGCGCCGATCGGGTGGCC
>Ga0196964_10000896_pt1 | contig 16169 bp, 14 predicted proteins | sample S1_10metaG_FD_148615 | JGI IMG/M metagenome (GOLD analysis project Ga0196964, IMG submission 148615) | Soil microbial communities from Anza Borrego desert, Southern California, United States - S1_10 | ecosystem: Environmental > Terrestrial > Soil > Desert | place: USA: California | collected...
ACCTGCGCACGCAGGGCGAACTGATCACCAATCTGCTGATCGAGACCGGTACGGTGGAGGGCGATCCAACGCCGCAGGTGAACGACTGGGCGGTGCGCGCCGTGCTGAAGCGGCTGCTCCCGCCCATCGCCGAGGGCGAACATCCAGGCGTGGGGCGCCCGCGCGTACGCATGTTTGCGCCGACGGGCCGGCTCATTGCCGACAGCGATGTGCTCTACGACCGCATGGTGGCGACGCCGCTGCCCGATCTCAGCGATCAGCCGAGCCTTGCCCAGCGCGTGCGGCGTGTGGCCGAGCAGATCGAGTACTTGCGCCTCACGCCATGGCGCGCGACCTCCACCTTGGGCCAAGAACGAACGCGTGCGTTGCAAGGCGAGATCGCGCGCAGCGAGCGGCTGAACGAACGCGGCGAGCGGGTCGTCTCGGTGACGCTGCCGGTGCGGCGCGTGCAGCAGGTGGTCGCCACGGTGACGATCGAGAGCGCGGACGTCGAGCGCATCCTGGTCGCCGAGCGCGCGAGCATGATCCCGTTCGTTCTGGGCGCGACCGTCGCGATTTTCCTCTCCTCGCTGCTTTTGGCGTTGTTCATCGCGTTTCCGCTGGAACGGCTGGCCATGGCGGCGGACCGCTTGCGGCTCACCGGCGCCACGCGCCTCAAGCTGCCGGAAGTCTCCAAGCGCAAGGACGAGATCGGCGCGCTCGCGCATTCGCTCGAAGCCATGACCGGCGCGCTCGCCGACCGCATCGACGCCAACCAGCGCTTTGCCGCCGATGTCAGCCACGAGATCAAGAACCCGCTCGCATCCATCCGATCGGCGGTGGATTCCGCACGCAGCGCGAAGGACCAGGAGCAGCAGAACAAGATGCTGGCCATCGTCGCGCAGGACGTGCAGCGGCTCGACCGTCTGATCACCGACATCGCCCGCGCCAGCCGCATTGAAGCGGAGACCGCGCTCGGCGATCCGCAACACGTCGATCTCGGCACGCTGCTTTATGAGATCGCGAACGCGTACGCCCCGGCGCCGGATGAAACTGCGTCCGTGCAAGTCCTGTTCAAGGGCACCAAACCTGAAGGCGCGATCGTCGAAGGCCAGGAAGGCCCGCTCGGCCAGGTCTTCCGCAACCTGATCGACAATGCGCGCTCGTTCAGCCCAGACGGCGGACGGGTCTTTGTATCGGTCGACGTGGTGCGCACCAAGGACGCGCAAATCGTGCGCGCGGTAGTGGAGGACGAGGGGCCCGGCATTCCCTCGGAAAACCTCGAAACCGTCTTCCAGCGCTTCTACACCGAGCGCCCCAAGGGTGCGGCATTCGGCGGCCACTCAGGGCTTGGGCTTTCCATCGCTCGCCAGATCGTCACCGCACACGAAGGCGTGATTTATGCGCAGAACAGCGCCGAGGGAGGCGCGCGCCTCGTTGTCGAGCTGCCTTTGGCGGGGGCACCGCGTCCATGATCTGTTCGTCGCAAACCCACCCTAGGGTGCTTCATTCTCTTCCCTCTGCGGCGCCAAGGGAGTATGTGGCGCCACTTCGGAAGGCCTCCCAGGCGGGTGGCGGGAGCACGGAATGATCGGCGTCGTGGTTGTGTCCCACGGCCGCTTGGCGGATGAATTCGTCGCAGCGGCTGAGCATGTGTTGGGGCCCCAGGAGCAGATGCGCGCAATCGCGATCGGCCCCAGTGACAACATGGAAGAGCGGCGCAGCGACATCATCGACGCTGTGCGCGCGGTGGATCGCGGCGACGGCGTCGTCATTCTCACCGACATGTTCGGCGGGACGCCCTCGAACCTCGCCATTTCAGTGATCAATCAAGTCAAGACAGAAGTCATCGCCGGCGTGAACTTGCCCATGCTGATCAAGCTCGCGGAAGTGCGGGACCGGGTCAGCTTGCCTGAGGCCGCTCTAGCGGCGCAGGATGCGGGCCGACGCTATATCCGAGTCGCCTCCGTGGAGCTCGCAGGCGGCGCGGCCTAACGCCGGGCAGGGGCATGACCGTCAAGCGGACGATCAGGATCGTCAATCAACGCGGGCTGCACGCGCGCGCCTCCCGCAAGCTCGCGGAATTGGCGCTGAGCTACGACACCACACGCATCTTCGTGAAGCGCGAGGACGAAGAGGCAGACGCGCGCTCGCTGATGGACCTCATGATGCTTGGCGCCGGCGTCGGTCAGGACGTCGACGTCGAAACGCGCGGGCCGCACGCCGAAGAAGCGATGGCCGCCGTCGAGGCGCTGTTCGCCGCGAAGTTCGACGAAGGCGAGTGACACGCAGCGCCGCCCTTTTGCCCCAATGACGACGTTTCAAACGATGCGGGACGGCAGGGAGAGGTCATGAAGGCTTTGCTGCAACCGATCGCGGCCGCGTTGGCGTTTGTGTTTTGCGCGGCCCTCTCAGTTCCCTCGCAGCGCATCACCTATACGCTGGCGCCGGTCCTGCGGGACGGCGCGCTTCGGGCGGTGCAGATCGATCTCATCTTCCGCGGGCAGGGCGACGGCGAAACGGGCTTGCGCTTGCCGGACGATTGGGGCGGCGAGCACGAGCTGTGGCGCGGCATCGAGGGCCTCACAATCGTCGAAGGCGCCGAGATGCGAGATGGCGCCGCCATCAACGAGCGCGTGCTGACGCATGAACCCAACGCACGCATTCACGTGCGCTACCGCGTGATTCAGGACTGGGAAGGCGTGCCGACGGGCGGGCGCAACACCTACCGGCCGATCGTACAGCCGACGTACTTCCACCTGATCGGCGAAGCCGCGCTGGTGACGCCTGAACTGCACTTGGCCACGCCCGCGCGCTTGCGCGTGCGCGGCCTGCCGCGCCACTGGAGCTTTGCGTCCGACTTGCAACATCCCGGCCTCGTGCTCGGGCGCGTGTGGTCGAGCATCACCGTCGGCGGCGATTATCGCATCCGCCGCGCAACGGACGCGAACATCCGCGTCGCCATCCGCGGCGACTGGAGTTTCACGGATCAGGAATTCACCGCTCAGGTCGGGCAGATCATCGGCGGCCATCGCCGCTTCTGGAGCGATCGCTCGTCGCCGTACCTCGTCACGGTCACGCAAACCGTGCAGCGCAATCCGGGGCAGATGAGCGTCGGCGGGACCGGGCTCGACGACGCGTTCGCGTTCTTCGCGACGCCCAATATCGACGATGCGCCCATCGCCCGCACGCTCGCCCACGAGAGCCTCCACACCTGGATCCCAGGCCGCATAGGCGGCATGCCGCAAGAAAACGAGGCCGCGCAATATTGGTTCTCGGAAGGTTTCACCGATTTCTACACAGGCCGCATGCTGGTGCGCGAAGGCTTGTGGACGCCGCAGCAATTCGCAGACGACCTGAACGAGATGCTGGCGGCCTATGCGCAGTCCCCAGTGCGCGATGCGCCGAACACGCGGATTGCTGCTGACTTCTGGTCCGATGGGGACGTGCAACGGCTCCCGTATCAGCGCGGCCGCTTCCTCGCGACGATCTGGGACTCGCGCCTGCGCGCGCAAGGGCGGAGCCTCGACGACACCATGCGCGACATGCGCGCACGTGCGGTGGCCGACGATCCGGCGAAGGCGCCGGACTTGCTTCCTATTGTGCTGAACAGCATGGGCCTCGACATCCGCGCCGATCTGGCGAGCCACGTTGAAGCGGGCGCACGCGTGCTTCTCCCGGAAGATGTGTTCGCGCCGTGCGGACGCGTCGTGACGCGCGAAGTCCCCACCTTCAGCCGCGGCTTCGATATCGACGCCACGCAAGCCCACAACGGCCGCATCTCCGGCGTTGATCCAGCATCGCCCGCATACGCGGCCGGTTTGCGCGATGGCATGGTGCTGCGCCGCCGCGAGCGCGGCATGATCGGCGACGCCACTCAAGAACTCAGCTATGTCGTGCTCGACGGTCAGGTCGAGCGCACGATTACCTATTATCCGCGCGGCGCGGGCACATACGTGCTGCAGCGCTTCGAGATCGACGCGCCGCTCGAGGGCGAGCGTTACGCGCAATGCCGCGCCGCGCTCGGCGGCGCAAACTAGGGGAGAGCTGCATGCAAGCGGACGCTGTGGAAGCGCTCGGCCTGGTGGCGGGGTGTATCGGCGCGTTCGCATTCGCGCCGCAGGCCTTCAAGATCTTGCGCGAACGCGACGCCGCCGGCGTGTCGACGCTCACTTACACGCTGGTGCCCACCGGCGCTGTGCTATGGGCCGGCTATGGCATTCTCCGCGCCGCGCCATCGATCGTGCTTTGGAACGCGGTCGCCGCCGCGCTGGCCGCGCTCGTGTTGGCGCTCAAGCTTCGCGGCGTCCGGGTCCGCGAAACCTAATCGCCGCGCGCGCCGTTATCCGTTCATGGGAAGACCTGTCACCATCACCATTCCGCATCAGCTCGGCAAAGCCGAGGCGCGCAAGCGCATCGCCAACGGCTTCGGCCAACTCGAAGCGCAGATGGCGGCCGCGTCGGTCACGAACATGCGTCGGACTTGGTCGGGCGACCGGCTCAATTTCAGCGCCCAGGCGCTCGGCCAAACCTTCAACGGCGGCATCGATGTCGGCGAGCAAGATGTGCGCATCGAGGTCGACTTGCCAGGCCTGCTCGGCATGTTCGCCGGTAAGATTTCCGGCAAGCTGAAACAGCAAGGCGTATTGCTGCTTGAGAAGAAGTAGCGGGAACCTTCGGCCCGACACTCCGTTGCGTGTCGGTAAGATGGAGAAGGCCCGATGAGCGTCGAAACCCTATTGATCTGGATTCTGGTAGGCGCACTCGCAGGCTGGCTCGCCGGCTTGGTCGTGCGCGGCTTTGGCTTTGGCCTCGTCGGCAACATCATCGTCGGCATCCTGGGCGCGGTGCTCGGCGGCTGGCTGCTCGGCATGGCCGGCGTTTCGTTCGGCGCCGGGATTTTCGGCGCCATCATCACCGCGTTCATCGGCGCGGTTGTGCTCTTGTTCATTGTGCGTTTGCTCAAACGGGCCTGATGCCGGAAGCGCCTGTCTGGCTGGTCAATACGATCGGCGTCATCGCCGGGCTTTGCTCGATGACCAGCTTCATTCCGCAGATCGTGAAAATCCTGCGTGAGCGCAACGCGGCCGCCATCTCGCTGCACATGTACGCCGTCACCATCGCCGGCTTCATCTGCTGGACGGCGTTCGGCGTTTTGTCGAACTCCTGGCCCGTCGCACTCGCGAACGCCGTCTGCCTCGCTCTCGTGACGACGATATTTTTCCTGCGCTTGCGTTTCGGCGCCGGAGAGGCTTGAACCCTTCCAAGTCAGCAAGGGGGACGCCATGCTGCAACGCGCCGCGCTCATTTCACTCGTTATGCTCGCCGCGTGCGGTCAGCCGCAACAGCAGGCGGCCGCGCCTGCCGTGCAGCTCTACGCAATGGATTGCGGCACGGCGGAGTTCGGCGACGTCGGCATGTTCGCTGACGATGGCTCGATGAACGGCCAATCGCGCGCGCTGATCGTACCGTGTTTCCTGATCCGCCACCCGAGCGGCGACCTCATCTGGGACACTGGCTTTCCCGACTCCATCGCCGCCATGCCGGGCGGACGCATGGCGCTTCCGCAAATGGGCGCCGAGGTGGTGATGACGGCGAGCCTGCAATCGCAATTGCAGCAGCTCGGCCTCACGCCCGCCGACATCGAGTTCGTCTCCTTCTCGCACCAGCACGGCGACCACACCGGCAACGGCAATCTCTTCGCAGGCTCGACCTGGATCGTCGACGCAGACGAGCGCGCGTACATGTTCAGCGATGAAGCGCGGGGAGGCCAGGCGTTCGCGGGCTACGCGCAGCTTGAAAACGCGGAGACGCGTCTGATCGAGGGCGGCGCCGACTACGATGTGTTCGGCGACGGCAGCGTGGTGATCAAGCAGGCGCCGGGACACACGCCTGGCCACACGATCCTGCTCGTGCGGCTCGCGGACGCCGGCCCGGTGCTGCTCACCGGCGACATGTATCACCTGGCCGAAACGCGTGAGCGCCGCCTCGTACCGTCGTTCAACACGGATCGCGCCCAGACGCTTGCTTCGATGGATGCGCTGGAACGGCTCGCCGCCGAAACCAATGCGCGCGTCATCCGCCAGCACGTGCGTGAGGACTTCGATTCGCTGCCGCGTTTCCCTGAAGCGTTGAACTGAGCCGCGCCGCTGCGCGCAATACGCGAACATCTCGCGGACGCAGCATGAACCGCGCACGCCTCGCGCGTGCAAGCCCTAGTAAAAGCGTGCCTTCTGCCGAAGCTGAGCGCATCTTTGGCGCACCTCGCGAGGGAGGATGCTTATGATTACGCCTGAAAACCAACAGGCCTTTATGATCTGGGTCCAGGATTGGGCGCCGCGTATCGCGCTGGCCATCCTGATTGTCATCATCGCGCACTTCGCCGCCAAGGCGGTGAAATGGGCGATCGCGAAGGGCGTCGACCGCGTGCCCTTCCTGTCGCGCCGCGACGGCGCGGCAGCGCCTGGGGCCAAGCCGACTGTCGATATCGGCGAACGCATCGGGGAAGTGGGCTATTGGCTCGTGTGGCTCTTGGGCCTCATGGCCGCGCTCGCGCAGCTCGGCCCGTGGGCGAACCCCGTCATCACGCCGCTCAACGGCATGGTGGCGAACTTCTTCAACTACCTGCCGAACATCGTCGGCGCTCTGCTCATCTTCATCATCGGCTTTGCGCTCGCCACGATCGCACGCCGCATGGTCGAAGCTTTGGTGGAAGCGGTCGAGCTTGATCGCAGGCTGGTGGATGCAGGCATCACCCACACGGCGCGGGGCCCCGGCCTTGCGCGTCTCCTGGGCATCCTGGTCTTCACGCTGATCATCATCCCGGTGGCGATCGCTGCGCTTGATGCGCTCGAGATCGACGCCATCTCCAATCCTGCGACGACGCTGCTCAACAACATCCTGGCGACCATCCCAGGCGTGATTGGCGCGGCGCTGCTCATCTTCATCGCCTACGTCGTGGGCCGCTGGATCATGACGCTGACGGAAGTGGGCCTGAAGTCGATCGGCTTCGACGACATCATCGCCTCGATCGCCAATGCCGAGCCGATCCGGGTCGGCCGCGAGAAGATGGACCTGACGCCGGGCGTCGACACGATCGACTTCTCGAAGTTCCCGCCTTCGCGCATGATCGGGCTCGCGGTGCTGATCAGCATCGTGCTGTTCGCCGCAGTCGAGGCGACGAACATGCTTGGCTTTACCTCGATGTCTCAGATGCTGAGCAACGTGGTCGGCGGCGCCGGCAACCTGCTGCTCGGGGCGATCATTATCGCGCTTGGCGTGCTCGTGGCGAACATCCTTGCCGTGGCGGCGTCGCGGCCCGGCAAGCCTTCGTCGGAAATCATCTCGACTTTCGTGCGCTGGGGCGTGATTGCGCTCGCGACCGCCATGGGCCTCATCCAGATGAACGTCGGCGAGCAGGTCATCCTGCTTGCCTTCGGTCTCATCCTCGGAGCGGTGGCGGTTGCGGTGGCGATCGCCTTCGGCATCGGCGGACGCGATGCAGCCAAGCGGTTGCTCGACCGCTGGACAACACGCGCGCCGTAACAGACAAAGTTGCGTCAATCCTGCGCCGCCGGCCTCATCGCCGGCGGCGCTTTGAGTCAGTGCGATGTGGCAGAGTCGTCAATGTTGCTGAACGGCCAGTGTGCGTCGCTGGTGAGCAGATCGACGCCGAGCGTTTGCGCCTCCTCCAGGAAGGCCGCTTCCTGAAAGCCGTGCACGGCAAGACGCATGCCTTGGCTCTTCAGTGTCTTCGACCAGAAGCGCGCCTGCTCGCGCAAGCGCTCCGCGCGCGGACCGCGCTGCGCGACCGCCACCGCCGGCAAACTGAAGCCCGCCGCCCAGGCGCCCGCCGCGCCGACGCTGCCGATGGCGTGATCCAGGTAATGGAATTCGAGCCACACGCAGGGCACGAGCGCGCGCAGCGCTGAGCACCACTCGCAGATCGAAATGAGCGGCGTGCCGCGTTCGATCTCGGCGACGCTGACGAATATCGCGCGCCGCAGCTCCGTGTCGATTTCGGCGAGCCAGTTGAGATAAACCTCTCGCGCGCGCCGCGACTGCAAAGTTGAGGCGTGAACCGTGACGCCAACGACGCCGCCGTGGCCCGTCTCTTTCTGCGCCGCAATGCGCGTCAGAGCCGCGTCGAGTACGGCAAGGTCCAGTTCCAGATAATCCTTGCTCAGGTGATGATGGCCGTCGAGCTGGTAGTCCGGGTTGTGGCAAAGCCGCCGCGCCTGGCCTTCTGCGCGGTGCACGGGGCCGACGATCAGCGCGCCCATGCGGTGCTCGTGTGTCACCAGGACCGGCGCGGCCACGATCTCGTCCTTGGGGCCCTCCGCGATCACATGCTCGCGCATGCTGGCGGCGATGAGGTCGGTCATCCCATCGCTGGTGAGCGCATGCTTCTTCACGATGGGACGCAGCGTCGCGAACGCTTCTTCGCCCAGATAGAATTTCGAGAGCGCATCGCGCATCTCCTGGCAGCGCCGCTGACTGTCGCCGGGCCTGCCTTCCGCGAGCATGACCAGAAAGCCATCGCCAGCAGGGATGACGACGTCATCGGGTCCGGCATGCTGCTGCAGTATGCTGAGCGAGCCGTTGCGCACGCGCTCGCGCATGCGCGGCCAGCGCAGGCCCGCGGCTTCCCTTATTTCGTCGAGGCCGATCACTTTCACCTGGGCCGCTTCGATCGAGCCGCCCTCGCGCGACATGGCGCGTAGCCGATGGGTCATCTCCTCCAGTTCGGACGCTGACAGCATCGTTGAACCCTTTCTAGGTTCCCGCCCCCGCCCGTTCATTGAGCGGACAGAAATCCTGCCAAGTGCTGAATTTTACCCTGTTTGTCAGCGCTCTAAGTCGCGAGATAGGGCCAACGCGTGCTAACCAAACCAGGCGCGCAGAAGCGGAAATTGCGCTCCGCGCGCGGCCTTGCTAGAAGACGCGCGCCCGCCAAGGAGCGTTGCGACGGCGTCCCACGCCGCCAGGCTTGACGAGCTTTCCCAGTGGAAAACGACGCTCGCGATCTCTCGTAGGAGGGCGCGCGATGAGCGCTAAAGATTACGTCGTGAAGGACCTCTCACTCGCCGAGTGGGGCCGCAAGGAAATCGAAATCGCCGAAACCGAAATGCCCGGCCTGATGGCCGTGCGTGCGGAGTATGGACCCAAGCAGCCGCTGAAAGGCGCCCGGATCGCCGGCTCGCTGCACATGACGATCCAGACGGCGGTGCTGATCGAGACGTTGCAAGCGCTCGGCGCCGAAGTGCGCTGGGCCTCGTGCAACATTTTCTCCACGCAGGACCATGCCGCCGCCGCGATCGCCGCCAAAGGCACGCCGGTGTTCGCCGTGAAGGGCGAGAGCCTCGAAGAGTACTGGGATTACACCCACCGCATCTTTCAATGGCCGAACGGCCAGTACGCCAACATGATCCTCGATGACGGCGGCGACGCCACGCTGCTGTGTGTGCTCGGCCCGAAGGCGGAGAAGGACGCCGGCGTTATCGCCGATCACTCCAACGAAGAAGAAGAAGCGCTGTTCGGCGCCATCCACCGCTATCTGAAAGAGAAGCCCGGCTTTTATGAAGCCATCCGCGCTTCGGTGAAGGGTGTCTCGGAAGAAACCACGACGGGCGTGCATCGCCTCTACGAAATGGCCAAGCGCGGCGACCTGCCGTTCCCGGCCATCAACGTGAACGACAGCGTGACCAAGTCGAAGTTCGACAACCTCTATGGCTGCCGTGAATCGCTGGTCGATGCGATCCGCCGCGGCACGGACGTGATGCTCTCCGGCAAAGTCGCAGTCGTCGCCGGCTATGGCGATGTCGGCAAGGGCTCGGCCGCGTCGCTCCGTCAAGGCGGCGCGCGGGTGATGGTGACGGAAGTCGATCCGATCTGTGCATTACAGGCGGCGATGGAAGGCTATCAGGTCGTCACGATGGAAGAGGCGGCGCCCCACGCCGACATCTTCGTCACGGCCACCGGCAACAAGGACGTCCTCACCGTCGAGCACATGCGCGCGATGAAGAACAACGCCATCGTCGCCAATATTGGCCACTTCGACAGCGAGATCCAAATCTCAGGTCTGCGCAACTACAAGTGGGACGAGATCAAGCCGCAGGTCCACCACGTGGAATTCCCGGACGGCAAGAAGATCATCGTCCTCTCCGAAGGCCGCCTCGTGAACCTCGGCAACGCCACTGGCCATCCTAGCTTCGTCATGTCGGCCTCGTTCACGAACCAGACACTGGCGCAGATCGAGCTTTGGACCAACGGCAAGGCCTACAAGAACGAGGTCTACACCCTCCCGAAGCACCTCGATGAGAAGGTCGCCATGCTCCACCTCGACAAGCTCGGCGTGAAGCTGACGAAGTTGAGCAAGGAGCAGGCCGACTATATCGGCGTGCCGCAAGCCGGCCCGTTCAAGCCGGACCACTACCGCTACTAAGCGGGTTGCGTCATCGTGGATCGCCCGCGGTGACGCAACACTCCCCGAATGGTCAATCCGTGCGCGGTTCCTGGACCGTGTGGATGTAGGCGATGAGCGCATCCACTTGCTCTGGCTCCAGCCGGAACGCCGGCATGTCGGGATGGCAGACGAGCCCGCCTACGGCGAACGCTTCTTCGAGCGCCAAAATCCGATAGTTGCACGACAGCGTGCGCAGCGGCGGCGCCGATTGGTGCGGGCTTGAGCCTTCCTCACCGATTGCGATAGCCCCTCCGATCCTCGAGCCTAGGCGCTTTGCGGCGTTGCGTCATGCCTAGTTGCGTTGCACGCCGGCCTGACTGGGGCCATGTAGCGCCATCCAGGAGGCGCGGCCGCACGCATGCTGATTTCGGCGACACGCACCATTTCGGCGCTCACGCTGCGCGGGCTCTTCTACGCGGCGTTGTTCGTCGCCGTGGTGATCCTGCACCTGTCGCTCACCGGCATATTGCGCGCGCAAGGTTGGAACGGCGGCTTCTCGCTGTTTGCGTCGGGCGCGGTGGTGCTTGGGCTCGTGCTGGTCGTCGTCAACCTTGCCGATTGGGTGCGCGAAAAGCGCGCCTCGCATGTGGAAATCCAGCGCATGCGCCAGGGTCTGCCGGGCGGGCCGTGCTGCGTGGTATGGAAAACCGGCGACGCGGCGGGCGAGCCCGAAGACGCCATGCCCTGGCAGCTCGCTGGGCCTCTGCGCGCGCGTTATCCCAAGCTTGCGCGCCGGCTGGGCGTCGAAGGCGTCGCGGTTGTGGACTTCGAAGTCGGCGCCGGCGGCGTCGTGAAGAACGCGCACTGCGTCTACGCCTGGCCCTCCGATGTTTTCTTCGAGGCCGCGCGCGAAGCTCTCCTGCGCGCGCGCTTCGAACCCAAGCCGGAGACGCATGTGCGCTTCGGCGCGAGCTATCGCATGCCGTTCGTGTTCCGCATCGCCGGCGCCAGCGAACTCGCGGACGTGGGCGTGCAAGCGCGCCCGTTGCGTCCTGCGTTGAGCGCGGCCCGCAATGCTGTGGAGAAGCTCCGCAGCGCGGGCGGATCCGCATGAAAATGCGTTGATCTTCCTTAACTTAACCGCACGTAAATCCTTTTAAGCGCTTGTTAACGCTTCTCATCACTCGCGCGGTTTGCTTCGGCGCGTCGCTGCGGGAGGATGGCCTTCGGGGCGCGGCGATTCGTTTCGCCGTCAGTTGGAATTGGGGTCGGCTTTGGACGGCGGAAACGCAAGCCTGCTTGTGGCGGCCGGCTCGGCTGCGATTGCAGTCGCGGCAGTGTTGTGGGCGCTGCGCGTCACCGACGGCGCGCGCGGCGGCGTCGACGCGTGGAAGAAGCGCTCGCGCGACCTGGAGGACAAAGTCGCGTGGGCCGACGCAATTTTCGGCGCCCATCCCGGCGTCGTGCTGATCTGGGAAGACGCAGGCGCCCGTCCCGGCGAGAGCGAGTGGGGCTCCCCGCGCATCTACGGCTCGCCGCTCGCGCTCGCGAGCCTGCTGCGTTTCTCCGACGCGGCCATCGCCGCTGAGCCCGCGGTGCGCATCCTGCAGGGCCTTTCCGTGTTCGACGCCGTCGATGCAACCGGCGGGCAATCCCGCTTGGCGCCGGTGCTCGCGCGCTTGCGCCGCGAAGGCGCGCCGTTCTCGTTGAAGATTTCGACGCCGGACGGCGTCTATGTCGAGATTGACGGCCGCACCGCCGGCGCGCGCGCGGTGGTGTGGATCCTCGACGCCAGCGTGCGCGGTGTGGAAGAGGGCGGCGCCAAGGGCCGCATCGAAAAGGGCCGCGAAGTCATCGCCCGCGATCCGGCGGCCTTCCTCGAAATGTGGAACGCCGCGCCCTTCATGTGCTGGCGCGTCAACGGCGCGCTCAAGCTCGAATGGGCCAACCCAGATTATCTCGCCGCGCTCGAAGCAAAATCGCTGGACCAGGCCATCGCGCGCAATCTGCAGCTCGACCAGGACGCAGTCGATCTCGCACGCAAGGCGATCGAGGCCGGCGAGGCCCTCGAAGAAACGCGCTCGGCGGTGGTTGGCGGCCAGCTCCGCACGCTGCGCCTGCGCATGAGCCCAGTGGCGGGCGGCGCGGCAGGCATCGCCATCGACGTCACCGACAGCGAAACCGCGCGCGAGCACATCGCCAAGCAGCAGCGCGCGCACGACGAGACGCTGAACTATCTCGCCGAAGGCATCGCGGTGTTCGATGCGCAGAAGAAGCTCGTCTTCCACAACCGCGCATTCGAACAGATGTGGGCGCTCGATCCGGGCTTCCTGCAAGAACAGCCCGCGCACGCGGCGTGGCTCGATTACCTGAAAGAGAAGCGCAAGCTCCCCGCGCACGCGAACTACGCCGAATGGCGCGCGCGCGAACTCGCGCTCTATCAGGAAGTCGCCGAGCTGCCGGAAGACTTCTGGGTGCTGCCGGATGGGCGCATGCTGCGCATCGCGCGCCAGCGCCACCCCAATGGCGGCCTGCTGATGATCTTCACGGACATCACCAACGAGATTGCGTTGAAAAGCTCCTACGACGCGCTGGTGCAGACGCAGAAGGCCGCGCTCGACAAGCTGCACGAGGCGATCGTCGTGTTCGGGCTCGATGGGCGCCTGAAGCTCTCGAACGCCGCGTTCCTCGAGATGTGGCGTCTCGACGCCGAGCAGCTCGAAGGCGACATGCCATTCGAAAAAGTCATCGACCAGTGCCAGGCGCTCTTCCACGACCGCGCGGTCTGGGCCCAAGTGCGCGCGCGCATCACCGATCCTTCGCCGGAAGCGCGCACCGAATATCGCGGCGAGATGCGCCGCAGCGACGAGAGCGTGCTGAAATTCCTCACCCGGCCGCTGCCCGACGGGGCGACTTTGGTCGCGTTCCAGGACATCACCGCCGACCGCCGCGTCGAGGACGCGTTGCGCGAGCGGGCCGAAGCGTTCGAGCAGGCCGACAAACTGAAAGGCCAGTTCGTCGAGAACGTCTCCTACCAGCTGCGCAATCCGCTGCAGGCCATCTACGGCAACGCCGAGATGCTGCAGCACAAAGTCTATGGACCGCTCAACGATCGCCAGATCGAGCAGGTCGGCGCCATCATCGAAGCGTCCGGCAATCTCTCCAAGCTGATCGACAACATCCTCGATGTGGCGATGGTGGAGGCCGGCAATGTCGCGCTCGACCTCGCGCAAGTCGACATCTTCGAGACCATCAGCGAAAGCGTGCAGATGGCCGCCTCCAAGGCGCGCGACACCGAAGTGCCGATCCGCATCAAGTGCGATCCCAAGATCGGCGAGATCCAGGCCGATCAGAAGCGCATCACACAGATCATCGTGCAGCTCCTATCCAACGCGCTCCGCCACACCGAACGCGGCGACACCATCACTGTCTCGGCCGAGAAGCTCGACGGCGTCGTGCGCCTCACCGTCGCCGACACCGGTAAAGGCATGGCGTTCGAGCAGCAGGCCCGCGCGTTCGATTCGTTCGAAAGCGGGGACAGGCGCGGCGCGGGCCTCGGTCTCGCGCTCGTGCGCTCGTTCGTCGAGATGCACGGCGGCTGGGTCGCGCTCTCCAGCGAGCCGGGGCGCGGCGTCACGGTGACGTGCCATTTGCCGTCGAACCCACCGCCGCCAGCCGGTCCGCCGCCCGCGCCCGCGAAGGCGATCAAGAAGATCGCGGCTTAGTCCCATCGCCGAAAGGCGTTGACCTGGTTGTCGTTCGCCAATGGCGCAGCCTCTTCGCCGAAGCGGCGCAAGATCATTCTTGCCACTTCGACGGCGACGTCCGGCATCATCACCGGTCGTGGGCCGCGGATCGATGCGGGCGCGGGCACACCCGGGTGAGCGGCAATCGCCCACGGTGAAGAACGCAATGCGCGCGGTCAGCTGGTCGAATTAGTGATCAAGCGGCTCCGTAGAGAGGCGAACTACTTGTCAGCGCTACTGACGGTTCAAAGCGCGCTGCTCAGCGAGCAAGACAATTCAAAGAGCGCCGCAACTGGATAGACCGGACCTGTCGGAAGCAGGTCAGCGCGCATAATCGCGCACGATGGCTTCGAGAAAGTCGCGGCCTTCATAAAGCGATTGCACGCGGATCTTTTCGTTGAGCCCGTGCGCGTTGGTTTCGCCTGGAATGGAGAACATGCCGCTGACGCCGTACGTCGGGATGCCGGCCGTGTTGAGGAAGCGGCCATCGGTGGCGCCCGCCGTCATCACCGGCACGATCGGCACGCCCGGCCACAGCCGCGCCGCCGCGCGCTCCACCGGCGCCATGATCTCGCGCGTCAGCGGCGGCGCCTCCGATCCGTCGCGCCGGCGCACAATGTCCACGGCGATTTGCTCGTCGTCGAGCACGCGCCGCAGATCGGCCAGCACCTGCTCGGGCGTCGTGCCCTGCATCACGCGGCAGGAGAGGGTTGCGACGGCGCGCTGCGGCAGCGCGTTGGGAGCATGACCCGCATCGAGCTGCGTCGCCACGCATGTCGTGCGCATCATCGCGTTGTAGGTCGCGTCGCGTGCAAGCGCGGCTTGCGCGGCCGCATCGTTGGGATTGCGCGCGATCGCGCTCATCGCCGCGCCCATGTCGCCGCCGACGATGGAGGCCATGCGCTCGAAATACGTGCGCGTCACCGGCGTGATCTGCACGGGAAACGCGTGGCCGGCCAAGCGCCCAAGCCCAGCGCTCAAACGATAGATCGCATTCTCCGGCGCCGGCCGCGAGGAGTGCCCGCCGGGATTGGTCACGGTCAGCGAGAAGACCTGATGGATTTTCTCGCCCGCCTGCACATTGAGCGCGATCGGGCGCCCCTCATCCGACAACACGCCGCCCGCGCCTTCGTTGATCGCGAAATCCGCGGCGATCCACTGGCGGTGGTTGCGCAACAGATAGTCGACGCCGTTGACGCGGTTCGAGGTCTCCTCGCCGCACGTCAGGGCCATGCGGATCGTGCGCCGCGGGCGCAAACCCTCGCGCCGCAACCGCACCATGAGGTCCACCCACACCGCCGCCATCGCTTTGTCGTCGCTGGCGCCGCGTGCGTAGAAATAGCCGTTCTCCTCGACGAGCGTGAACGGATCGCGCTCCCAATCCTCGCGCTGCGCGTCGACCACATCGATGTGCGCCAGAAGCAGCATCGCGCGCTGGCGCGACGCGCCGCGCAGCACCGCAACCAGATTGCCGTCTTCCGGCGCTCCATCCGGTACGATGACGCGCGCATCGCTCTCCGGGTAGCCGGCAGCGCGCAGGTGCGCGAGCATCGCTTCGACCGCGCGCGTGCAGGAACCGGTCGAAGGCGAGCTGTCGATCTCGACGAGTTCCTCATAGATCGCGCGGAACGCCTGCCGGTCCGGTGCGGCCGTCTGTGCAGACGCGCCGCTCAGGCCTGTCATGATCGCCGCCAGTGAAAACAGAGCCGTTCGCATCGCCGCCTCCCAGTGCGCAATCAAACCAAGATTGGCGTTCGCGGCAACCGGGAACGTGCGTCGCTTGCCTGCGCCCACCAAGTGCAGTCAGGTCGTACAAACGTCAATGAACAGTAGATGAACGGCTGCCTCTGAGCGTTGTGAAAGCGGCCAAGCGCTTTCGGCTGCAAAAGGCGTCGTTGCGCGAGCCACGATCGGTCTCGAAGGCGTTCAGCATCGGAGAAGAACTGGACTTATTGGTACGATGGTTCGCCAGAGTTATCACCTGCTCTTATTTGTCGACTATGTCATCGGCGCATCTCTTTGCGTTTATCGTGTTTGCT
>Ga0196964_10000897_pt1 | contig 16145 bp, 12 predicted proteins | sample S1_10metaG_FD_148615 | JGI IMG/M metagenome (GOLD analysis project Ga0196964, IMG submission 148615) | Soil microbial communities from Anza Borrego desert, Southern California, United States - S1_10 | ecosystem: Environmental > Terrestrial > Soil > Desert | place: USA: California | collected...
GGAGGCCACACGTGCAACGGACTCTGGTATAATAACTTCCATGAATCTACCCGCGTCCGATCTCGTGCGTGCCGCCGACGCCATCCGGCGCGCTGAAGCGCTACTGATCTGCGCGGGCGCCGGGATGGGCGTGGACTCGGGGCTGCCGGACTTCCGCGGCGATCAGGGCTTCTGGAAGGCGTATCCGCTTTACGCGAAGCTCAAACTCAACTTTGCCGATATGGCAAACCCGGATTGGTTCGAACGCGATCCAGAGATGGCTTGGGGCTTTTACGGCCATCGCCTGAATCTCTACCGCGCCACACAGCCGCACGCCGGGTTTTCCATTCTGAAGAAATGGGCCGAGTCAAAGCCGATGGGCCATTTCATCTTTACCTCGAATGTAGACGGCCAGTTTCAGTGTGCGGGCTTCGCCGCCGACCGCGTTGTCGAGGCACACGGAAGCATTCATTTTCTGCAATGCCTGAACGCGTGTGGCGCCGGCATTTTCGCCGCTGATGCGTTTACGCCTGAAGTCGACATCGCGACGATGCGCGCGCGCGCACCGTTGCCGTGCTGCCCGCGCTGCGGAGGGCTGGCGCGGCCCAATATCCTGATGTTCGGCGACGGCGGATGGGACAATACGCGCTCGAAAGCCGTCTCAAGCGGACTGAACGCGTGGTTGCGCGAAATGCCTCTGAAAAAAGTGGCCATTGTCGAATGCGGAGCGGGCGGCGCCATTCCGACAGTGCGCTTCTTCAGTGAGCAGATTGCTCAACTTCGGGAGGCGATTCTGGTGCGCATCAATCCCCGCGAGAGCGATGTTCCCGAGGCGCGGCACGTGTCGCTGGAGGCTGGCGCTTTGCACGCGCTGAGCGCGCTGGATCTTCTGCTGAGCACAAAATAAAAGGCCGTTTCTCCTGCGAGAAACGGCCTTCGGTGTGGCGGATGTTGAAAATACGCCTTCTTAATCCAACTTCACTCGTATACGGTCCAACGTTCAATATTTTTTACGGCACTGGCTGATACGGGCCATACTTTTTATAAACGGACAGTGCTTTGATAAAAAATCTGGTTTTCGATATCACACGTTTCGTGCGATCCGCCCCCCCATTTAAGTTGCCTGCCGCTTTTGATTTCGCCGCTCGCGGATGCTCTTGCGTGCGACCTCTGGAAGGGAGCAAGACTTAAACCAAAGTCAAAAAAGAGGGGAATGAAACGTTTCCCTCGCTTCTGCCGGTCACAAGAGGAACAGTTCCGGTGTCAAAGCACCTTGAGGCTGAAATGTGGTTACGGTTGAAGTCACAGCCGGTCCATCTCTGGACATGCGCGGCGAGCGTGTTTGCGCGATTGGTTTAACATGGCGCAAAAATGGTCCGCTCGCGTGCTTCGCGTGCCAATCGAAAAAAGTTTCAGCCTGTCGCACGCCTCAGACTGCAACACGCCGGCTGTTGCAGCGCGCGGCACAGAATTAAAGCTCGATGACGAGCCCGTCGTAGGCCAGGCGAATGTGCTGCGGAAGCTTTGCCTCGAGCGTGCGATGATCAACTTCGTGTGCGATATGGGCAAAAAACGCGCGCTGCGGATTTACGCGTGCCACTGCCGCGAGCGCTTCTTCCAGATTCATGTGAGTTGGGTGCGACTTTTCGCGCAGCATGTCCAGGATCAGCGTGTGCGAGCACTGCAGCTTCGCAAACGATTCATCTGGAATGCGTTTCACGTCCAGGCAGTACGCCAGCGCAGGGCCGCTGCCGCAGGAAATCCGCAGCCCCGTGTTGAGCATCACCTGGTGGTCCAGCACGAACGGCTCGAAGCGCAGAGCGCCGATTGTAAACGCTTCACCAAAAGCAAACGGCCGCGGCGTCAGACAGGGCAGCCCCCAGCGAACGTTGTTGTCCTCAACAAAGACATAGCCGAAGCTTTGCTTAAGGCTGGCCAGCGTCTCCGGGCGCGCCCAGCAATCGATGGCGCGGTTCTGCATGTGGTTGAAACGGCGCACGTCGTCGATGCCGACCACGTGATCCGCGTGATAGTGTGAGATAATGACGGCATCGAGCTGCTTCACTTTCGCGCGCAGCATCTGCTGGCGGAAATCGGGCGACGTGTCGATGAGCACGGTCGTCTGGAGCGCCCCCGCGTCGTCCCACGCGCGGATCAGCACCGACGAGCGCAGGCGCTTGTTCAGGCTGTCGCTGGATTGGCACACGGCGCACTCGCACCCGATGACCGGCACGCCCACCGATGTTCCGCTGCCGAGAAATTCGAGAGTGAGTTTCATGGTTTGATTTCACCGCAGAGACTTTGAGGCGCGGAAAACGTTTTCACCCTTCGCTTTGCGCAACGCGAGCCGGACGGCGGTTCCCTCTCCCCTTGCGGGAGAGGGTTAGGGAGAGGGGTTAGCCGTCCAATGCAGGCGGCGCGCACACTTTTGCGAATGGCTAACCCCTCCCCCTACCCCCTCCCGCAAGGGGAGGGGAATACAACAGATTCAGTTCTCAGCGTCTCCGCGCCTCTGCTGTGAAAAAAGAATTACCACCCCGCCAGCTCATTGATGTCGAAGACCGGCCCGTCCTGGCAAACGGTGCGGCGCAGCAGACCGGTTTTCTTGTGCGGCGAAACTCCATCGACCACGCACGCGCGGCACACGCCCACGCCGCAGGCCATGCGCTGCTCCAGTGACACCATGCAGGGCAGATTCAGCGCGCGTGACTGCTTTGCGGCCGCCATCATCATCGGTTCAGGCCCGGCGGCGTAAATGCCCGCTTTCGCGCCTTTCAGCTCGCCCGAGAGCAGTGAATTCATGGCGTCGATGGCCGTCCCGCGCACGCCGGCACTGCCGTCGTCGGTCGCCTTATGCAGGCGGCCGGGGCAGGCGACGACATCTTCGCGCGCAAGCTGATCGGACGAACGCGCTGCGAGAACCAGGTGCCAGTTTTTCTGCGATTTGGCAAAGCGCCGGTAGAAGAACACAAGCGGCGCAACGCCGCTGCCACCGCCCAGTGCGATATGGACATCCACGCCGGGAATGGGCTCAAAGCCGCGGCCGAGGGGGCCGATGATGCGTAGCGGCGTACCCGTCTGGCTGCCGCTCTGCCTTAAGATGGAGGTGCCATATCCGCTGACAAAGTAGAGCAGCTCGATTTCGTCTCCGCGCGCATCCAGGATAGCCAGCGGACGAGGCAGCAGCGGCTCGCTGATTCCGCCGATATCCTGAGCGCAGGCGATCATGACGAATTGCCCGGGTAGCGCCGTACGCGCGATGCTTTCACAGCGCAGCCGCAGGAGCAGGTAGCGCGAGGAAACACGTTCCTGGTGGGTTACAACAGCCTGGGTCTGGACGAAGGGGACGGAACAGTCGGCGGTGCAGGTTTCAGTCATGCCGCCATAATAGCAGGGAGCGTCGGGGAAGTGCAAATGAACGTGGGTGTTGGCGAGGCCCTCATTTTGCTTTTGCGGCGCGCAAAACGTCGCTACCATTGTTTGCAACAGGAGGCCTCCTCATATGAGTCGCGCTGTTGTCAGCCCCTCAAAGAGAATTCTGCCCAAGCTTGATCCTCTCGCGCCGAATCTGAACTTCATCGCCGGCCAGTGGGCCCCCGCGGCCGGCGGCGAAACGTTCGAAAGCCGCAGCCCCTCCAATAAGGAGGAGTTGATTGGCCACTTTCCACGTTCGCGAGAGGTGGATGTCAACAATGCCGTAACAGCGGCGGCCGAAGCATTCAAGAGCTGGCGGCTCGTGCCGGCGCCGCAGCGTGGAAACCTGCTGCGGCGTTGCGGCGAAATTCTGCGCGAGCGCAAGGAAGCCATCGCATTGCTGATGTCGCGCGAGATGGGCAAGCCCCTTGTCGAGGCGCGCGGCGATGTTCAGGAAGCCATCGACTGCGCCAATCTCTACGCCGGACTGGGACGCCGCCTTGCCGGTGAAACTGTTCCCAGCGAACTTCCCGACAAATTTGCGATGACGGTGCGGCGTCCAGTGGGTGTGTGCGGACTGATTACGCCGTGGAATTTCCCCGTCGCCATTCCGAGCTGGAAAATTTTTCCGGCGATCCTGTGTGGAAACACGGTTGTTCTCAAGCCGGCCGAGGACAGCCCGGCGTGTGGTGCCGCTTTCGTCAAAGCACTCCAGGACGCGGGCGTACCCGATGGAGTTGTGAATCTGGTCCAGGGGGTTGGCGAGGAAGCAGGGGCCGCGCTGGTGGCTCACCCGAATGTGGCGCTGATCAGCTTTACCGGCTCGAGCGAGGTCGGCGCGCACATCGCATCTGTGTGCGGCGCCACGCACAAGCGCTGCGCGCTTGAGATGGGCGGCAAAAACGCGCAGATCGTGATGGACGACGCCGACGTTGAACTGGCACTGGAAGGTGCAGTGTGGGGCGCGTTCGCCACCGCCGGGCAACGCTGCACGGCGACCAGCCGGCTGCTGCTCCATAAGAAGATCTACAAGCCTTTTCTCGCGCGGCTGGTGAAGGCCGCGCAAGATGTGCGCGTCGGCGATCCGCTGGACCCGAACATGCAGATCGGTCCGCTCGTCAACGAGAAGCAGCGTGCGCGCGTGCAGGAATACATCCGCATCGGCATTGACGAAGGCGCCACGCTGCTCTGCGGCGGCAAGCCGATCAGCGACGCGCCGCACTCGCGCGGCTGGTATTTTGAGCCGACCGTCTTCAGCGCTGTCAAACCGGAGATGCGCATCGCCCAGGAAGAAATCTTCGGCCCGGTGCTCTCGGTGATAAAGATCGAAGACTTCGACGAAGCCGTGGCGATTCTCAACAATACGAAATACGGACTCTCGAGCAGCGTTTACACGAAGAACATCGACCGCGCGTTTCGCGCCATGCGCGATTTCGACGCAGGCATCACGTACATCAACGGTCCCACCATTGGCGCCGAGGTGCATCTGCCGTTCGGCGGCATCAAGCAGACGGGCAACGGCCACCGCGAAGCCGGCGAAACGGTGCTCGACATCTTTACGGAATGGAAGAGCGTCTACGTTGATTATTCAGGCAAGCTGCAGCGCGCGCAGATCGACGTCACGGCCGGCTGAACGTTACTCCAGGCGTGTTGCCACGCGGTACGTCTTCACGCGCCATTTTCCGTCGGGAGTCTTCTCCGCCAGCGCAGTAATCTGCGCCGTGGCCTGAGAATTCTGGATATCGGCAGCGGCAGCAGGCGCCCTGCCCGTTGAAAGGATTCTGATCTGGCGCACCGATCCGGCATTTTCAGTGCCGGCTTCCGCTGAAATGCCGGCACCCAGCGAGATGCTCGCCGCCGGCGGCTTCCCTGCATCCAGGTTCGCCAGCGACATCTGCAACGCGCCTTCGGCTGCCAGTTGTGCCTGCTGAAGTGCGCTGTGAATATCTGCCGCCTGGCCTGCCGGTTTTTGCAGGATCAATGCTCCGGCGGCAAAGCTGATGAGCATGCAGACGAGCATGAGCGCGATCAGAATGTGGCCACGCGGTCTGTGTGGATTCATTCGCGCTGAACCTCCTCAAGCGAACGCAGGCTGGTGTCGAGCACCAGCGTATGCGGCGCTTGATTCTGCGCTTCACGCGATTGCGGATCGGCCGGCCCCCAGCAGTACCAGCTTGCGTGCAGTAGACGCGTGGCCGGCGCAAGCGCGAAGTGAACGCTCTGTACGGCTGGACCCGTATCGACTTCACTGGCGATAAGGTCGGTCTTGACGCGCAGCCTGCTCCTTTCAATGCGGCCTGTGCTGCCTTTGGCGTATATCACGCAGTGGTCGGTGAAGATCAGGGTGAGGGTGCTGCCGTCCCGCGAAACCTCGACGCTGCTGGCCTGCCGCACATCGTTGCGGAAGCGCTCGGCCATGCGTACGGCGCCAGCCAGCTCGGCCGATCCGCGTGCGGATTCAGAGGAAGACACGCTGAGCGACCGGATTGAGGCCCAAATGGTAAGCATAAAAATCGACATCAGGATGACAGAAAAAATCAATTCGATCATCGTGAAACCACGGGAGAGCGACGTCTTCATGGCTTCGCCCTCCTGAGACTGATGCGCTCCACGCTGCGGTCCGTACTTTCTCCACTATCAGCGCACGTCCAGCTGACCACCGCGCGTATGTGCAGCAGATCGGTCCGGCCGGCGAGTGCCGTGACATGAAGCACGGCACGTACGCCCGGCAGCACCTCCGAAGAATTGGCACGGCCAGGAGGCTGAATCGTGATCGCTTTTCCAGCCACCGGGGTGGGCTGCAGATCAGGGTCGGCAAGAGCCTTCTCAAGTGTGGACGTGGCCAGCTCGGCAGCAATCGCATCCTGCCAGACCAGCCGTTGATGGCGTCCGGCGGCATGAATCAGCACCGATGCGGCGATCAATGCGGTCAGCAGGACGCCCAGCGCGATGCCCATCTCGAGCAGGGTGAAGCCGCGGCAAGGCCCTGCTGCATGGCGGATGAGTGCCTTGATACGCCTGTTCGGCATAAAACGCCTCGTCGGAAGTCTTGATAGCGTAGCGCCGTTCCACTGAATCAAACATGCTGCGGCCTTGCTTGGCAAGCAGGAAAGCTTCGAAATCACAAAAGTGCGAAGCTGGACTAGCCGAATACAGGCTGACTCCTTATGTTATAGGAAATTTTACAACCCAGGGCCTCTCGACGCGTGTCACAAACGGAAGAAGCTGACATTGATACGAAACACGCCGCTGCAGTGACCGGCGTCGCGCACCGCAGTTCGGAAGAGCTGCGCAAGGATATCTTTGCAGCCAGCGGCATCTTTCTCTTCGCTTTCGCTCTCTATCTTCTTCCAGCCGTTCAAAGCCGTCCGCTGAAAGAAACGCCCGAAGCGCGCGTGGCTGTTGTCGCCCGCGAAATGATCGAGCGCGACAATTACATCGTTCCGACCATGGGCGGCGAAGTGCGGCTCAACAAGCCGCCGCTGCCGTACTGGCTGGTGGCCAGCGCGGCCAAGCTGCTCAAAGGCGAGGACGGCCTGACGCTGCGCGTGATGACCAACGCCACGTTGCTGCCGCCGGCTCTGCTGGTCGCGTGCGCGCTTTTCATTGTGGTGCTCTATGGCTCGCTGGTATTCGGCCGCACGGGCGGAGTTGTCGCGGGGCTGCTGCTGGGGCTGGGCCAGCTCGTCGCGGTTCACGCGCAGCTGGGCTACGGCGACTCGGTGCTGCTCTTCACGACATGCTGGATGTACTGCTCGGCCGCATGGCTTGTAACCACGCCGCGACCGGGGATGCTGACAGCCTTAAGCCTGGGCGCCAGCCTTGGGCTTGGCATCCTTACCAAAGGGCATATCCCCGTCGTCCTGTTAGTCAGCGCAGTCGCACTTGCGGCTGTGCGTTACCGGCGGTTGAACACCCGCAAGGTGATCCTGTTTATCGCGGCGCTGGCAATCAGCTCGGCTTCGCTGTGGTGGTTCGTGAGCGTCAAGCAGGCCGAGCCGCAGGCATGGGCGATCTTCATGAAGGAGGCCAGCGAAGGTTTCAGCGACGCCAATTCAGGACACATTCAGAATGACCCTTGGACCAAGTATATCTATACGCTCGCCGGTGGCATGCTGCCGTGGACACCTCTGCTGCTTCTGGCTTTTGTCATCTATCTCACGCGTCCAAAGCCCAAAGAACCTGAGGATTCATCCGGCATCATCCTGACCGCGCGCGAGAACATGCTTTTCTTCGCTGGCGCATTCCTCACGGGATTCCTGTGCTTTTACATTTACCCCAAGCAGCAGCCGCACTACCTGCTGCCGATCATTCCGCCCCTCGCGCTTGCCGGAGGATACCTGCTGAGCCAGTTCAAGGCGCCGGGCGGGTTCTGCGAGGAGCGGCTGGCGTGGACACAGTTGATATTCGGCGTTCTGGCCGCTGCCGCCGTCGGCAGCTTTCCTTTCTGGCCGCCCGCACAAAAAGTGGCGATGCTGGCGGGCGTAAACGGCCTGATGTTCAGCGTCCCGCTGGCTGTGGCGGTTTTCGCAGCTTACTTCTATTCAGCACGGCAATGGGTCGAAGGGAAGCCCCTGGTGGGCGTGGCGACACTGGCTGTTGCAGCCTATGTGGGGCTGGGCGGCTGGAGCATTTACATGGCGCGCCAGTCGCGTGAAAACATGCTGCTGAGCCGCCATGCGGAAAAGGTGCGGCAGGAACTGGAGAATCTGGCGAAAGATCCGGAGATCGGCGCGAACTTCAACGTGTACGCCCTGAGCGGCAATCTGCCGCTGAACTGCTTCTATCTGCAGCGCCCGGTCAAGTCGGAAAAGATGCTTGCCGAAGAGCCCGCCGACAAAAGCAAACCGGACACAGCGCGTCGGGTCCTTGTCTTTGAACGTTCCGAAATGGACAAAATTCTCAACGAGTACGACATCGCGGTGAAGGGCAGTGTCTATAAAGGCGAGGATAAAATCGTCGTGCTGGCACTTCCATCCGATCGCAACTGGCCCGCCCACGTGGAACAGATTCGCAAGTCGCGCAAACAAAAACGCGAAAGCGACGAATAAGCCCGCTGCTTCAACGCATTTTAGTTAAAACGAAGAGCGAAAACGCCGCAAAGCCGAGCGCCAGCGCGTATACCCATGCCTGCGCATAAACCAGATAGCCCACGCTAGACAACAGCTTCAGCAGGTCTTCGCGCTTGTCGTTATCGGCACGCGTGATCTGCCCGCAGGCGCGGGATACGCTGAGGAACAGTATTCCCAAGAGAAGATAAAAAGCGGCGAATGCCATTTCCCAATTCGCGCGCGCGATGCCCGTAAGAGAAATCACGTAGGCGTAGTAGCCGGTCGCCAAAAAAGAGCCGATGCCGCAGACGATGCATGAACTGCTGATCCTGGCAATCGCCATCCGCTCCTTCTCGGAAAAGGCAAAAACGTCGGCATCCTTGGGCGTCTCACTAAGAGGCCGCGTCCGGTGTGCCGGCGCGGGAGCAGGAGCAGGAGCTGGGGCCGGAGCGGGAGCATGATAAGCCGGCGCGGGCGCAGGAGCAGGCGCGGGCCTTGGGGCCGGTGCCGGAGCGGGGGCCGGCCGCTGCGCGTGATGCATCGGCGGCGGCTCGGGAGTTGAAATCAGCCCGGGCAGATCGCGTGCGGGAATCCAGTCAGCCATGCCGGCGCGCCAGATCAGCGTATCGGCTGTGATCACGTGGTCCCGCGCGAGGCGGCGCATGGTGCTGATGTCGACCGGGCCCTTCTGTTCATTCTCGATGGCGTAAAACCAGAGCTCATAGGCGTCCGTGACATTTTCCGGATTATGAGCGCTTGCGGGGCGCTGCAGTGGAGCGGGCTCGGGGATGCTCGAAGGGTGAACTTTGTTGGCCGGAAGGCTCTCGCCTGTGCTGGGAAAGTCACGCGGAGACTTTGCGGCGACCGGCGCGTTGTCGCCGTTAAAACGCAGCTCGTATTTTCCGATGATCACCATGTCGTTGTGATTCAGAAAATGCTCGGTGGTCTTGCGCCCGTTGACGTAGGTGCCGTTGGCTGAGTTCAAGTCCTGGATGAGGAAGCCGCCATCCTTCTGAATGAAGGCGCAGTGCTGGCGCGAGATACTGCGGTTATCGATGTGAATCTGGCAGGAGTCTTCTCGCCCGACGATAATCATTGGCTTATCGAGAGGGTACGTAGCCTGCTCGTGTCCGCCGAAGAATACCGTCACTGAAGCCATGCGCTTTCCCGCGAGTGCTCACTGTTAGAATAGCAATGATTTGGGTGTTATCGTCTAAAATGCACAATTTGTAAAGCTCCGGGTTTCCCCCATGGGTTCAGCCCGGAATAAAAACGCGGCGGAGTCCCTTCGGGAACTCCGCCGCGTATGACGTCACTTCCTGAGCGGATTAATACAGCGTGAACGTTGGCAGCTTGACGATTTCGCCACCCTTGAGCGCCGACTGATGCGCGCACAGGCCCACGCAGGTCCAGTTTGCGGACTGAACCGCGTTCGGGAACGGATCGCGGTTTTTCACCAGCGCGTCGACGAACTCATGCGCCAGGTGCGGATGCGAGCCGCCGTGGCCGGCTCCCTGCGTGAACGACAGATGCGTGTTGCTGGCCTCGTCGTAAACGCCCTTGGTAGTGAACGACGCGATTTCTTTGGGCAACCGGTGTGCGAAGTCCGGCACCTTGATCTTCTGCGGAATTTCCGGTTCGGGCTTCTTGGCCGTATGCAGGACGGGATCTTCGTGCTCAATCAGCGGCCACTCGAAGCTCTTCTTGGAGCCGTACACGTCGATGCTTTCGCGGTACTGGCGGGCGGTGTCGAACAGCGAGCGGATGATACGTGCCGACACATCCGAATTGCGCAGCTTGATGTGGCAGGTTTCAACCGCGAAAGGTGAATTGTATTTTCCGACGAGCTCTTCGCGGATCGTGCCGGAGCCGAAGCAGGAAACATACTCCGCGGACTTTCCAGCCAGCGCGAGGACCGGTCCTACGCAGTGTGTCGCATACCACATCGGCGGAAGGCCCGGCCAGTAGTTGGGCCAGCCGTCCATGTCCTGCTGATGGGAAGCCTGCAGGAACTGCAGCTTGCCGAGTTCGCCTTTGTCGTAGAGCTCTTTGACGTACAGGTATTCGCGGGCGTAAACGACGGTCTCGGCCATCATGTACTTCAAGCCCGTCTTCTTCACGAGTTCAACGATCTGCTGGCAGTCTTCGATGCTCGTGGCCATCGGCACGGTGCACATGACATGCTTGCCGGCTTTCAGCGCGGCGATCGACATCGGGCCGTGATCGGGGATTGGCGTATTGATGTGGACGAAGTCGACGTTCTTGTCGGCCAGCACTTCTTCGTATTTCTGGTAACGCTTGGAAATGCCAAACGCGTCGCCGATGGCTTTCAGCTTTGCCGGATCGCGCTGGCAGATGGCGTACATCTCTGCGTTGGGATGCTTCTTGTAGATGGGAATGAACTCGGCACCAAAGCCCAGTCCAATGATTGCCACTCGCACTCTCGACATGGATTGCCCTCCTTCAGAAAGGATTGTTTTTACCGGAGCAAGCCGTCTGCCTGCTCGTGCGCTTATCAGAAGCAGGATTTAGAGCGTGCGCCAGATACTGCAAGTGCTTGCGCTGCGCGGAAAAGGGTGAATGAAGGCCTCTTTTCGGTGTCGTTCCTTCGAGGAAAGGAAGGCTGCTCTTAAAAACGATCTTTGTTCTCCGGTTTTCGCAACTTGAAACTTTTTTCAGCAGGCCTTCAAATGCCTGCGTTCCTCCCTCTCTGGAGCTGGCGTGATGCGAAAAAAGCTGGGGCGCTCGACCAATCTCGTGCGCGCAGGCGATCCGCCGCTCCCCGAAGGCGAGCTGATCTTCGAGCACTCGTTCGCGGCCGACACCGAACTCAAGAATGAATCGTTGAACCTGCTGCTCGCCGTGCTTCGCAGGCAGGGCGCGCTGAAAAGCGATTCCGCTGAAGCTCGGTACCGGCTGTGCCTGGATGAGGCGCTGGTGAACGCAGTCATGCACGGATCAAAATACGACCACACAAAGAATGTTCACGTTCGGGCATGGCTGAGCAGCACGACCTGGACGGTGATTGTCAGTGATGAAGGTTCCGGCTTCCGCGAAGAAGATCTGCCCGATCCAGATGCGGCGGAGAATCTGCTGGAAGAAAGCGGCCGCGGCGTACACTTGATTCGCAGCATTATGAATACTGTCAGTTACTGGCGCGGCGGGCGGACACTGCTGATTGCAGCAACTGTCGAGGCCGCGCCGCCGGCATCCTGAGATCTGCCCGGGAACACGCCACGAAGGAATTGCCATGTTGCCTTCTGAATCCCAGCGGCTTGCAAGCGTCGCGGCCGACGTGCCGCTGCAGCAGCGCCTGCGTGATCTCGAAGCGGTGCTGGCGATTACGCGCAGCATGGCCGCAGAGAGCGACCTGACGCGCCTGCTGATCCTGCTCGCCGCCGCGTGTTCGAAGGTGCTTCACGTTGAGCGAACCAGCATCTGGCTGGTTGATCCGACCACCGGAGAACTGTTCACGCGCGTGGCGGAGGGCGTTGACGCCATCCGCGTGCCGAAAGGTCGGGGCATCGTTGGCGCGGTCGCCGAGCAGGGCGAGACGGTCCTGATTGCCGATGCCTACGCCGACGCTCGTTTCAACCCCGAGGTCGATCTCAAAACAGGCTTTCGCACACGTAACATTCTCTGCGTTCCGCTGCGGGATATTGATGGCACGCGCGTTGTCGGCGTGGTGCAGAGTCTCAATAAAGCGAGCGGCGAGGCCTTCTCGCCCTATGACGTTGAACTTGCAAAAATTATCGCTGCACAGGCTGGCGTCGTGCTCGAGCAGGCGGCGCTGCGTGAATCGGCGCTTGAACGAAAGCGCCTGCAGGCCGAGATGGATCTGGCACGCCACATACAGCAGCGCCTGCTCCCGCGTGAGAGTCCGCAACTAAGCGGGCTGGATATTGCGGGCGTCAACATTCCAGCGACCGAGACGGGTGGCGACTATTTCGATTACATACCCTTGCCGGACGGAAGGCTGGCCGTTGTCGTCGCGGATGTCACCGGCCATGGACTGGGCGCTGCACTGATCATGACCGCGGCACGCGCGTTTTTGCGCGGCGTGTGCTGCCGGCAGAGCGATCCGGCAGTGCTGCTGGAGACGTGCAACGATTTGCTGGAGAAGGATCTGGAGGCGGGCAATTTCCTCTCGCTGTGCCTTGCAGCCTTCGATAACGGTGATTGTACGCTGCAGTATTCATCTGCCGGGCACGACCCGCCGCTGGTCTACCGCCCTGCGGAGGATACGTTTGTTGAGCTGGAGTCTACCGGCCCGCTGCTTGGGATCGTGCCGGGAAGCTCATTTGAAGTCAGCCCCCGGCTGCCGCTGCAGCAGGGCGACGTGCTGCTGTTTATGACCGACGGGCTCTTTGAGTGTATGAGCCTGGAACAGGAGACATTTGGCAAGGATCGCCTGAAAGATGTTGTTCGGCGTAGTGTCGCGCAGAGCTCAAAGGTCATCCTCTCGGAACTGCTGGCAGCAACATCGCAATGGACGGGCGGGCAGCCGCAGCGGGACGATATCACGGCGGTGGTCGTGAAAGTCGTTCCGCCAGGCTGAAGGTTGCCAAACTGGTGCATTAATTTCTTGCTTAGATGAGTTGAAACACAGGCAATCTCATCTACAATCCGTGCCGGTTCAACTCTGAACGGTTTTTCAGTCTACCCAGTCAGGAAATGTGCGTGATGGGAACCCCGGACACACAAGGAAACGCCGATTCCGCGTCCGATGCGCCGAACGACGGAATGACGCTCGTTTCGTCTAAACCGGTGGGTGCCCAGAACCCTGCAGCCCAGGCTGGCACAAGAGAAACAGTCATCAAGCCCAAAGAAGAACTCGCCATAGGCAAAACCGTTGTCAGCCGCAAGCCGGCTGAACCCATTAAAGCGACCACGTCCGCAGACGAAATGACGATGATCCAGACGCCAACGGGCGGCTCGGATCGACCCTCTAAACCCCCGTCGCGCACGCCATCTTCTCACGGCGGATCGAGTTCCAGCAATTACTCCGGAGTGGGCAAGGCCGTTTCGCTCTCAGTCGCCGAGCAGGACCTGTCCGGTGAAGGCCTTCTGCAGCAGGCCCCGCGGATCGATTTCAACGGTCGCCCGGTTCCCTCACTCGGCGGAATACCGCTGATTGCCAAGCTCGGCCAGGGCGGCATGGGCGCCGTGTATTACGGTATTCACCCCGGCCTTCAGATCGAAGTCGCCGTTAAGGTTCTGCCGCTGGCGCTCGCGCAGCCAGAGGCCATTCAACGCTTCTATCGCGAAGCCCAGATCGCCGCCAAAATTCAGTCGCCGCACCTCGTTGCCGTCCGTGACGTGAACCAGGAGCACGGGCTGTACTACCTGGTCATGGAATACATCAACGGCATGACCTCCGGCGGCTACATGAAGAAGCTCAAGGAGCAGGGCACGGTAGGCCTGCCTGAGCGCGACGCCTTGAGCATCTGTATCGCAGCGACAGAAGGTCTGGCAGTCGCTCATAACGCGGCCATCATTCACCGCGACATCAAGCCGGACAACATTCTTGTTCCCACGTACCGCGGTAAACCAGAGCTCGACTTTGACAGCGCGCGATTGAGCGACCTGGGGCTTGCGCGCCAGGAGCAGGGCGAAGGACTGACTGTCACCGCCGTTGGGCTGGGAACAGCCGGCTACATGGCGCCCGAACAGGCCATGAACGCCCGGACGGTCGGAAAAGCCGCGGACATCTGGAGCATGGGTGCGACGCTCTATGCGCTTCTGGCCGGACGCGCTCCGTTTAAGGGCGACACGCCCGTCAACACGATCGTGGCATCGGTGCAGGATCCGCACGAACCGATCACGAACATGCGCAACGATGTTTCGGAAGTGACTTCGGCGCTGATCGATTGCTGTCTGGATAAGAAGCCCGAAGGCCGTTTCCCCGACGGTTCAGCGCTGCTCGAAGGCCTCAAGATCTGCCGCGATGTGCTCGGCCAGCCTGAATCGGTGCAGAAGGAAGCGCTGCAGGCGCTGGCGCAGCTCCAGAAGGCATCGGAAAAGGGCGAGAAAGTCGTCGGTGTTGAACCGGTTGGCGCCAGCAAGCACTTCAATTTCCAGAAGAAAAAAGACACAGGTTCCTCAAAAACGCTGATCATCGTCGGCGCAGCGGCCGTTGTTGTCCTGGTGCTCGGCATCGTCGGCATGGTTGTGCTCGGCAAAAAGGGTGGCGGCAACGGCGAAGCCGAATCGGCGATGATGAAGAAGCTCGCCGAAATGGAAGCCAAGCTCCAGGCTCGCGAGCAGGAACTGGCCACGCAGGCCAAGAAGCGTGAAGAAGAACTCGAGCGCATGATGAAGCTGCAGGAAGAGGCAATCGCCAAACGCCTCGCCGACAGCAAGAAGCAGCTGGAAGAAGAGAAGGAAAAGCTCAAGAACGATCCCAAGGCCAAGGAAAAGGAACTGGCGATCGAATCGCTCGGCTTTGCGGGCGCGATGGCATCCGAAGGCAAGCTGGAGGATGCGCAGAAACATCTCGACGAGGCGGCCAAGGTGCTGAACGCGGACTATCCACTCGTGGTGGCGATGCGCCAGACCATCGAGCAGAAGCGTGAGGCAGTAGCGAAGGCAGCCGCCGAGGCCAAGCGCAAGCAGCTTGTGGATGAACTGCGTGCGGCGATGGCGTCCCTGGACAAGGGCGGTGATCTTTCCGAGGTCAGTGTGAAAGTGGCAGCGGGCCTGAAGGCCTACCCGCAGGACCCTGAAATGATTTCGCTGAACGAAAGACTGGATCGCAAGCGCTCCGATATCGAGAAGAACCAGCAGCAGCAGAAGGCCGCCGGTGAAAGGGCGACAGCCCTCGCCAAGGCGAACGAATTCATCAATAAAGCGGACTTCGCCAGCGCCGAGAAGAAGATTGCCGAGCTTGAGCAGAAATTCGGCGTGGATACACAGACGCAGAATCTGCACCGGGCACTGGAAGCCAAAAAGCAGGAAGAAGGACGCAAAGCCGCCGAAGAGGCAAAGCGCATCGCCGAGGAAAAGAAGGCGGTTGAACGTACATCGCTCCTGAAAGACATTGAGACGCTGCTGGATACGAAAGCAAACGAAGTCACTGACGCCGAAAAGAAGCTGGCCGAGTTCGACAGCAAGTTTCCGGGTGACGCTGCCGCCAAGCCTGTGCGGGATCGATTCGCAGCCCGCAAGAAGGAGATTGAGCAGCGTATAGCCGAGCAGAAGAAGGCCGAGAACCTCGCCATTGCCATCCAGGATATTGACGCGGCATTCAAGTCCAACGCGGATCTGCCGACGCTGCAGAACAAAATCGCCGCGGCGGAAAAGTTTGGAACGAACGATGCCCTTGCTGCTTTTAAGCAGAAGGTTGCAGCCAAAGCCGCCGACCTGGCCGCTCAGCAGCAGGCCGAGAAGAAGCGGCTTGAAGAAGAGGCGCAGAAGAAGCGTGCCGAAGAGGAGAAGCTGAGGCTGCAGCAGGAACAGCGCGCGTCGTTTGACGGATACATCCGCGGTGCCGAAGCCATCATCGCGAAGGGCGACTTCTCAAAGAACAATATTCAGAAGATTGAAGACAGCCTCAAGGCCGCCGAACGCCTCTTCCCGACCGATCCGGCCGTGGCGGAGCTTAAGCAGAAGTTCGAATCCGCTCGCCATAAGTCCAAGCCCAAGGATGAGTCGTCGGCCGATACGCCCAAGAGCACCACCCCCGCCAAGAAGAAGCGCATC
>Ga0196964_10000898_pt1 | contig 16133 bp, 14 predicted proteins | sample S1_10metaG_FD_148615 | JGI IMG/M metagenome (GOLD analysis project Ga0196964, IMG submission 148615) | Soil microbial communities from Anza Borrego desert, Southern California, United States - S1_10 | ecosystem: Environmental > Terrestrial > Soil > Desert | place: USA: California | collected...
CCGCAGGGCGCCGATCACCGCGTCATAGCCCAGGATCATGTCCACGCTGCGCCCGTCCGACGCCAGGGGCAGCCTCAGCCACATCACCGACAGCCCGGTCGCGTCGCGGCCCGCGAGCGGCGTCAGGCCGACGGCCGGCCGGCCGCGCTCCGCCACCGCCTGCAGCTCGCGTCGCCACGCCGGGGCTTCCGGCCCGTAGACCTGCTCGATCGGCAGGCCGGTGATCTCGCGCCCGAACACGCCGTAGAGGCCGGTGCCGGCCAGCCGCACGCGGAACTCGGACGGGTCGCGGCGGACGTCGATCAGGCTGACGGTCGGCAGGTGGCGCTTGAAGCGGGCGGGATCGATGTCGCGCCGCCCGGGCAACCGGCCGGCCGAGCGCAGCGACGCCCAGTAGGCGAACAGCTCCTCGTGCGCCCTGACCGCCGCCGCCGGCCCCGCGATCTGCGCCAGCATGCCCCGACAAACCCTTGGATTCCCCAAGCTTGGGTATGAGGCGCTTCGCGAATCGCGGGCAAGCGGAAAAGGGTTAACGGCGCGTGCCCGGCCTGCGGCGGATGGACTCGGCCGGTCGTCGGCTCCTAGGCGGGCGCGGCCGCGGCCTCGCGGCGGATGCGATCGACCATGGCCGCCAGGCCGTTGGCGCGCTGGGAGGTCAGCATGTGGCCGAGCCTCAGCCGGTCGACGGCGAGCTGCGGATCCAGGGCGGCGATCTCCTCGGGACGCCGGCCGGAGTAGAGGCGCAGCAGCACCGCGATCAGCCCGTGGGGGATCTGGGCGTCGGACTCGGCCCGGAATTCCAGCCGCCCGTCCGGCAGCCGCCGGGTCACCAGCCAGACCTGGCTGGCGCAGCCCCGCACCCGGTTCGCCTCGGTCCGCTCGTCGTCCGCCAGCCGCGGCAGGCCGCGGCCCAGGTCGATGACGTAGCCGAGCTGGGATTCCCAGTCGCCGAGGACCTCGAACTCCTCGGCCAGCTCGTCCAGGTCCTCGGCGATGGTGGTCATGTCCGCCAGATAAGGCCGGCAAGGCCGCGGGGCAAACTCAGCCGGCGCGGCGCAGGGCGATGGTGGCGGTCAGGCCCTCGCCCGGCGCGCAGGCGATGTTGAAGCCGCCGCCCATGGCCTGGCAGAGCAGGCGGACGATGGCCCAGCCGAGGCCCGCCCCCTGGTGGTGGCGGGTGAGGGCGTTCTCGCCCTGTTGGAAGGGCTCCATCAGGCGCGGCAGCTCCGCCGGGTCCAGGCCGGGGCCGTCGTCGCTGACCTCGATCAGCACCAGCGGCCCGTGTACCCGGCCGGAGAGGCGGATCTCGCCGCCGTCGGGCGAGAAGGCGACGGCGTTCTGGACCAGGTTGGCCAGGGCCGTGCGCACCGCCTTGGCGTCGCTGAGCACGCTGGGGACCGGCGAGCCGACCTCGACGCGCGCGCGCACCCCGCGGGTGTGGGCCTCCTCGCCGAGGGCGGCGGCGGCGTCGTCCAGGATGGCGTCGAGCGGTTCGGGCCTGAGATCGAGATCGGCCGAGCCGCCCTGCAGGCGCGCGATCTCGAGCACCTGGTTGACCAGCCGCAGCAGCTTGTGGCCGGAGCGGCGGATCAGCTCGGCCGCCTCGCGGTAATCCTCCTTCACCGGGCCGTACATCTCGCCCGAAATGATCTCGGAAAAGCCGATGATGGCGTTCAGCGGCGTGCGCAGCTCGTGGCTGACGGTGCGGATCAGCGACCGGCGCGACTGGTCCGATTCGGCCCGTTCGGGCGCGTCATCCCGGGGCTCGGGAGCGGCGCGGCCGGTATTGGGGGCGAACTGGGCCATGGTCTGGAAGCGTCCGAATGCTCCGGCAGCTTCACACGAGGCCATTACCAGCGAGTTTCCGCCAGAAATCGCAATTTCATCCCCGGCCGCGTTTCCACCGGGGAGGGAGCCGGCTTTGGGGGCGGCCACGGTGCGGATACCATCCGCGCGATCGATCTTTCGCAGCGCGATTCCCTGTGACCGCCAACGACCCTCCAGCGCCGGCGCCGACCCCTGCACCGCTCGACGCGGAGCTGGTCGGCGCGTTGCGCTGGCGACTGGCGTGGAGCGCCGTGGTGCTGGCCGCCCTGGCCGGGCTGCTGGCCGGCTTCGGCGGCCTGCCGGCGCCGGTGTGGACGGCGCTGCTGGCCGGCGCCGCGCCGGGTCTCGTCGGACAGTTCCTGCGCCGCCGCGACGGCGAGGGCGAGCGCATGGTCGAGATCGGCGTCTGGACCGCCGCCGCCGCCCTGGCCGTGGGTTTGACCGGCGGCGCCGCGGGGCCCCTGGCCGCCTGGTGCGCCGCCCCCCTGGCGGCGGCCCTGGCGCTGGACCGCCGCAAGCTGGTCTCGGGCGGCGCGGCCCTGTCACTGGTGCTGCTGGCCGCCAGCCTGTGGATCGCGGTCACCGGCGCGCCGACGCCGGCGGCGCGGTACACGCCCTGGCTGTCCGCGCTCGGCGGCTTCACCCTCATCGGGGGCCTGGCCTGGGCCCTGCCGCTGGCCATGCGCCGGCGGGCCGACCGCGCCGACAGGGGCGAGGAGGCCGCCCGGCGGCTGGAGGCCCTGCTGGCCGGCCAGCCGCACCTGGTCGTCACGGTGGACGCCGTGGGCAAGCTGGGATCGGCCTTCGGCGCCGCGCCCCCGGGCGTGCCGGTCGACGCCCTGTTCGCCCACGGCCTGATCGCCTCGGCCTGGCATCCGGACCGGGCCGGGCTGCAGACCGCCATCCTGCACGCCGCCACCCGCGGCCAGGCGGAGGCCGGATTCGCGCCGCGCGCCGCGCCCGACCGGTGGGTGGTCATCTCTCTGCGCCGGCTCGAGGACGGACGGCTGGCCGGCGTGCTGCGCGACGCCACCGCCCAGCACGCGCGCGAGGTCTCGCTGGAGGCCGCCCGCGCCGAGGCCGAGGCGCTGAACGCGTCCAAGTCGCGCTTCCTGGCCAACATGAGCCACGAGCTGCGCACGCCGCTCAACGCCGTGATCGGCTTCTCCGACATCATGGTGCAGCGCATCTTCGGTCCGTTGCCGGACAAGTACCTGGAGTACGCCCGCCTGATCCACGAGTCCGGCGGCCACCTGCTGGCGGTGATCAACGACGTGCTCGACATGTCGAAGATCGAGGCCGAGCGCTACGAGCTGAAGCGCACCTGGTTCGACGCCCGCGAGCCGGTCGCCGCCGCCGTCCGGCTGGTCCGCCTGCAGGCCCACGAGGCGGCCATCGGCCTGCGCAGCGTGCTGCCGCCCGAGCCGGTGCTGGTGCACGCCGACGAGCGCGCCCTGAAGCAGATCACCCTCAACCTGCTCTCCAACGCGCTGAAGTTCACCCCCGGCGGCGGCTCCGTGACCGTGTCGCTGACCGCCCAGGGCGAGGTCCTGGAGCTCACCGTGGCCGACACCGGAGTCGGCATCGCGCCCGAGGATCTGGAGCGCCTGGGCCGCCCCTACGAGCAGGTGGGCGACGCCGACAAGAAGGTGCTGGGGACGGGGCTGGGCCTGTCCCTGGTGCGCGCCTTCGCCGAGCTGCACGGCGGGGCCATGTCGATCGAAAGCACCCTGGGGGAGGGGGCGGCCGTCACCGTGCGCCTGCCGGTCGTCGGCGGGGAGCAGGACGGCGAGCGCCCGGGTCAGCCGACGGCCGAGATCATCCCGCTGAACGTCGGCCGCTAGCGGCGGGGCCCTTAACCGACAGGAAGGCGCGGCCGGCGGCGAAGTCGCCGACCTCGAACACCGCTGTCTTCACCTTGTCGCCGGGGAACAGGAACTCGACCGCGAACCGCTCCCGCGGGTCCAGCTCGGCAAGGCGGTCGGCCGCCCGGGCGGGGAAGCGGAAAGCCACGCCGGAACGCGCCTCCCCGGTCAGCAGGCTCTTCTCGGCGGCGGCCCGGTGCTCGGCCATCACCACCAGCGAGGAGGCGCGCGGCGGCAACGGGCGGCCGCTCGCGGCGCCGGTCAGCCAGGGCAGGCCGGCGCGCGCCTCGTCACGCATCACCAGGCGCGCGGCGTAGGGCTGCTCCGGCCCGAAGGCCGCCACCGCCAGCAGCGCCGTGCGGTCGAGGTCGCCGGCCACGCCGAACGTCGCCGGCGTCCCGGCGGCCTTGCCTGCCTGCGACAGCCGCCAGCGAACGCTGCGGTAGGCGGTGCGGTCGGCGACCCAGGCCGCCGACTCGCCCGGATAGGTCATGCGGGTGATCCTGGCCCAGCCTTCGAAGGCCGCACGCACGCGGCCGGCGGCCAGCTGCAGGTCGGGAGAACCGCACGGGGTGGCGGCCGCCTTGGCGCGGGCCCGCTCGCCAGTCGCCTTCACCTCGGCGGCGGGGACGCCCGAGCGCAGCGCCGCGCCGCGGGCCTGGGCCGCGCCGGCGGCCAGGGCCGCGGCCACCTCGGCGTCGAACAGGCCGCAGCGGGCGCCGGCGACGCTCATCAGGGTGCGCTCGTAGAAGATCGCCGCCGCGTTGGCCGCCTGGGCGGCCATCGGCGTCAACACGCAGGCGGCGGCCAGCGTCGCCCCAGCCAGCTTCGATCCCGAGCCCATGCCCATCCGCGCCGTTTCCCCTATGATCGGATCAGGCCACCCTAGCGGCTCAGGTTTTCGCTCGCGTTTCCGAACAGGGTTAAGCGTTTGCTGCTTCCTACCGACGTCTGGACCGGCGCCCTCATCCGCCGCGCCGAGCAGGCCGGGGCCTTCGCCGTGGTGGCCCGCAAGGGCGACACGCGCGCCGGCACGGTGCTGGTCAAGGTGATCGACCGGCGCGACCGTTCCGCCCGGCTCTATGCGGAAGCGTTCCGGGGCGACGGCGAGCGGGTCTGGATGCAGCCCACGACGGCCAGCGACGAGCCGACCATCGACGCCTACGTCGAGCGCCAGGCCCGCATCGACCCCGACCTGTGGCTGGTCGAGATCGACGACGCGGAAGGCCGCCACTTCCTCACCGAGCCGGTTGAGAATCGTTAACTGCGTTCGTGAACCGGACCGCAAGCGGGGCCGGCTAATCTGTCCGCCTGTTCCCGCGTACAGAAGGTCGACCGGTGCTTTTCCTGCTCAACGACGCATTGCTCCAGATCGACCCGGCGCGCATGGCGACGCCGCTGGACGTGCGCCGCTTCGATGCGCTCAGCTTCAACGCCGTGCTGCAGCTGGGCCGCGAGCTGTTCAGCGAGGAGCCGCTGCTGCACCAGACCCAGCCCGAGCGCGCGCGGCGCCTCTGCTGGCTGCTGGCGCTCAAGCAGCCCGAGGTGAACGCCGCCCTGTTCGTGGCTCCCCGCCAGCGCTGCAAGCTGGACGAGGTGGCGGTGCGCTTCTGCCACCTGCCGGTCGAGACCATCGCCCAGCTCCACTCCAAGAGCGAGGCGGGCCTGCTCGACGCGCTCGCCGCCGACCGCGAGGTCTGGCGCCGGCTGGCGGCCTAGTCGGGGCTGGTGTCGGCCACCAGCGTCTGGTGGCCGGTCGGCGCGATCAGCGGCTGCACGTCCTTGTCGCAATACCGGCATAGCCTGGCCTCGGCCTTGATGACCTCCGCGCAGTAGGGGCACTTGCGGCTGTCCAGCAGCGGCTGCGACCGCGCTTGCGGCGGCTGCTGGTAGACCACCGGCTGCGGCTGGGCGACGAAGATGGTCTGAGGCTGGGGCGGCGCCTGGGCCTGGACGACCTGCGGCTGGGCCTGGGGTTGGGCCGGCTGCGGCGCGGCGGGGACCTTCTTGGCCAAGCCCAGCGCGCTCGGCAGCGCGATGATGAAGACCAGCGACCCGAAGATCCACCAGAGCAGGAAGTTGTGCCCCTTGCTGGCGGCGATGCCGGCGGGGATCAGGCCGAGGATGATCGCGGCGACCCAGATCTCGGTGTCCATGCCGGCAGACTGATCCGACTTTCCCTGGTGTCAAGCTTCGAAGAACGTCGTTCGGCGACGGCGCCGCGACCGGCGCGCCGACCCGCGACCTCTGCACGGAAAGCGGACATATCCTCGCCTTGAACATTTCAAAAAAGACATTTGCGCGAAAGGTTTGCGTGGGATCACCTCGGCCGTAACGCGCCCGGGGGATCCTTGTGAAGATTCGAGTCTGGTTGCTGGCCACGGCGGCATTCATCGCGCCCGCGGCGGCGGCCCTGGCCCAGAGCCACCCCGCGCCCGCGCCCTCGCAGCCGGCCCCGGCGAAGCCGGCGGGCCCGGCCACCACGGTGGAGGGCGTGACCGTCCGCGCCGACCCCAACGCGGTTCGCGCCGATATCGACCGGCGCAGCTACAGCGTCGCCAACGACCTGCAGGCGACGACCGGCTCGATCGCCGACGCGCTGCGCGGCGTTCCCGGTGTGCAGGTCGACGTGCAAGGCAACGTCAGCCTGCGCGGCGACAGCAACGTCACCATCCTGGTCGACGGCAAGCCGTCGGGCATGTTCAACGGCGACGGCCGCGCCGACGCCCTGCAGCAGATGCCCGCCGACCAGATCGAGCGCGTCGAGGTGATGACCAATCCCTCGGCCGCCTTCAGCCCGGATGGCGCGGCGGGGATCATCAACCTGGTCACCAAGCGCGCGCGCCGCGGCGCGGCCCAGCGCTCGGCCACCGTCCGCGGCAACGTCGGGACCGACGGGCGCTACAACGGCGGCGTCAGCGGCTCGATGATGTCTGGCCCGCTGACCCTGTCGGGCGACGCCGGCTTCCGCCACGACCGCCAGGAGTTCGACGTCGAAATCGACCGTGAGCGCTTCGACAGCGGAAGCGGCCAGTTCCTCGAAAGCCGCCAGGACCTGGAATCGGAAGGAACGGGCGACGCCCGGTCGTTGCGCGGCAGCCTCGACTACGACATCAACGACGCCCTGCGCTTCAGCGCCGAGGTGCGCCACCGCGCCATGGCCTTCGACACCCGCTCCGAGGAGGCCTACGAGGGCGAGGACGCCGCCGGCGCGATCGTCAGCCTCTACGGCCGCGAGGCCGACACCACCTTCGAGCGCGCCAACACCGGCGGCTTCGTGCGCCTGCGCCGCCAGCTCGAGGGCAGCGAGCACGACCTCACCGGCGACCTCGCCTACGAACACACCACCGGCGAGCGCCGGTCGCGGGCGACGACCGTCTACGATCTCCCGGTCCAGCCCGACCTCTACGAGGACATCCGCAGCGAGTTCGCGGCCGACACCTGGCGGCTGAAGGTGGACTACAACCGCCCGATGCCCGGCGACGCCCGCCTGAAGGTGGGCTCCGAGTTCGAGATCGGCTCGAACGAGTACGACAACAGCGGTGAGCGCGGGACGGCGCCCGGCGCCACCCTGCCGGTGCCGGCGCTGACCAACCGGTTCCTCTACGACCAGAACCTGCAGGCGCTCTACGTCACCTACCAGCGCCCGTTCGGCGACCTGACCGCCCAGTTCGGGCTGCGCTACGAGGCGGTGCAGATCGACATCAACCAGGTCACCTCCGCGATCACCGACGAGAACAGCTACCGCGGCCTCTATCCGAGCCTGCACCTGGCCTACGAGCTCGACGAGGACCACCAGCTGACGGTCAGCTACAGCCGCCGCATCCAGCGGCCCGGGCCGCAGGACCTGAATCCCTACGTGGTCTACCTGGACCCGTTCAACCTGCGGGCCGGCAACCCCGACCTGAAGCCCCAGATCACCGATTCCTTCGAGGCCGCCTGGCAGCGGCGCGACGGTCCCAACTTCCTGCTCGCCACCCTGTTCTGGCGCGACAGCCGCGACGGGGTCACCGACGTGGTGCGCGACCTCGGCGGCGGCGTCTTCCTGACCACGCGTGAGAACCTGGCCGAAAGCCGCGCGGGCGGGCTGGAGCTGGTGGCAAACGGCAAGCTCACCTCGACCCTCAGCTACAACGTCACCGGCACGGCCTTCTGGAACGAGATCGACGGCTCGGGCTTCGCCGGGGGCGAGGAAAGGTCCGGCTGGACCCTGTCCGGCTTCGGCCAGCTGAGCTGGCAGGCGACGCCCAGGGACTTCGTCCAGCTCTCGGGCCACCTGATGGGCGACCGCCTCATCCCCCAGGGCGAGGTCAAGGGCGGCGGCATGCTGAACCTCGGCTACCGCCACAAGTTCAGCGACAAGCTGTCGATGGTCGTCACCGCCCAGGACCTGTTGGGCACCGCGCGCTTCGAACAGGTGATCGACACGCCCCTGATCCGCGAGCGGGCGCGCCGCGAGATGAACTTCCAGGCGGTCTACGTCGGCTTCAGCTGGACCTTCGGCGCCCCGCGCCGCGGGCCCGAGCGGTTCGAGTTCGACACCTCGGGCGGCGTCCCGCCGGGCTGACCGCGAGACGCTTGCCAGCACGCCCGCGCGGGCTCACTCTGCGTCCATGACGGCGACGCTTTCGAGGTGTGCGCGCGTTCTCCTGGCGGGCCCGCTGGCGGCCCTCGCCGTCCTCGCCTTCGTGCTGCCGGCCGCTGCCCAGACCGTCTACTGGGAGCTCGAGCCGGTGCGCGACCCGGCCATCGAGATCGGGACCTACACGGCGGTCGGCGGCCGCACCTCGCCCGACGGGGTCCATTTCAAGCTGACCAACAACCGGGCTTCGCAGCCGCAGATCCTGACCCTGGTCGCCACCTCGGGCGGGCCGCTGACGCTGACCGCGTTCAAGGACGGGGCGCCCTTCCTCGAACAGGCCACCGACGCCTCGGGCAAGCTGACGGTGCGCTTCCGCACCGGCGAGGACATGAAGTTCCGCGTCGTCGGCGCCCAGGGCGCGAGCTACCAGCTGTCGGTCTGGCGCGGTCCGCCGATCGAGGGGGCCGAGCCCCCGGCCATGGCGCCGATGTCCTCGGTCATCGGCTCCGGCGGCGCAGCCAGGGGGGCTTCGGCCGCGGCGCCCGGGCCGGCCCAGCCGGACAGGGCCGAGCCGGCGCAGGCGGCGGGCGGCCGAACGGGTATGCTCATGCACATCCTGCTCGGCGGCATCCTCGTCGCCCTGGTCGCGATCGCGGTGGGGATCTTCCTCACCCTGAAACGGAAGGCGGCGACATGAGAGGCCCGCTCGCCGTCGCGCTCGCGGCCACCCTGGCCGTGTCGGCCCCCGCGACCGCCCAGCCGGCGCCGCCCAGCCTCGACATGCGGCCGAAGCCGGTCGAGCGCGGCGAGCGGGACGCGCGGCTAGCCGAGGACGCCCAGAAGACCATCGACCTGCTCAAGGCGTACGCCGAGCGCCTGAAGCAGGCGAGCGGCGACCAGGTCGACCTCAACGCCCCCTACGACCTCAGCGGCCTCAAGAAGTACGGCTTCAAGAAGGGCGAGCTCGACATCGCCGGGGCCATGGGGACCATCCTCAACCTGCTCGAGGCGTTCGAGTTCATCGATCCGCGCGAGAAGTTCCTGCAGCCGGAGTACAGCCCGCGCGGCATGCCGGTCCTGCCGTCGCGGGCCATGGAGGACGGCGGCCTGAGCGCCGCCGACTACGGCGCCTTCCGCGAGCTGCAGGACCGCATCAACAAGGCCAAGCGTCACCTGGAGGGCAACTACGTCGTCCTCAAGCAGACCGAACTGAAGACCAAGCGGCTGGAGGAGCTGGCCGGCAGCGCGGCCAACATGAGCGGCATCGCCGGCGCCTACTGGGCGACCATCCAGGGCAACCCCAACGACCCCATGAACGTGGCCAAGGCCCGCTTCTACGCCACCTACGACCGGGGCCAGGAGTCGGGGCTGGAGTTCCTCAACGAGGCGCTCAAGGAGATGGGCGAGTTCGAGAAGCGCGTCTACGGCGACGCCAACTGGTACCTCTACTTCGGCCTGCCCTATTACAACTACATGCAGGCCCGCTACACGCGTCCGGGGGCGTGACCCAGGCCTCCCCCCTTCGTCGAGGAGGGAGGCCAGGTCGATCCGCTACTCGCTCGCCGCCATCCGCACGCGGGGGCTGAAGTCCACCCGCCGCACCTCGCGGATGCGGCCGCCGGAAGCGTCGCCCTCGACGAGCTCGTAGCCCATCAGGGCGAAGACCCGGCCGCGCAGGAAGATCGGCCGGGCGTTGCCGTACCAGTCGACGCAGGAGACGACGCAGCCGTCCTCGCGGCGGCCCTCCGCGCGGGCTTCCAGGCCGCCGAAGTCCGACAGCGCCCGCTCGGCCCGGCGCAGGAACAGCAGCTCCGCGCCGCCGCTCCCTTTCAGGACCGGTAGGCCCAGCAGGCCGCTGTCCGGCGACGAGGCGTCGGCGCGGTAGAAGAAGCCGTGGCTGCGGCTCTCCGCCTCGCGCGCGCCGGGCTGGGCGTAGCGGCTGCCCAGCCTGGGCGCGCGGCCCGGGTCGAGCAGCACGGTCTGGAAGGTCGTGGCGCCCCGGCTGCCGACCACCAGGCCGTCGCGGCCCAGCTGCTCGATGCGGTCGACGCCGTCGGGCATGTCGAACACGGTCGGCTCCCCGCCGCGGCCGTCGACCACCACCAGACGCTCGACCACCTGCCGGCCGTCCCAGCGGCGCTGGCCGTAGAACAGGTGCTCGCCGACCCAGCGGTCGTGCGGGATGCCGGTCTCCTCGTCGCCCGGCAGCGCGCGGTAGTCGCGTTCGCCGGCGCTGTCCGAGCCGTCGCCGAAGCGCGACAGCGGCAGGCTGAGCAGGGCCGGCGAGCCGCCCCCGCCGTGCGGCGCCCACATGGCGTCGCCGCCGGACGACGCGACCAGCACCTGCAGCCGGTCGGGCCGGGCGTTGAACGAGAACTGGTCGATCGGTTGGCCGTGCACGCCGACCGCCGACGGCGGCGCGCCGTCCAGCGGCATGCGGTAGAGGAAGGCATGGGCCCGCCGGCCCCGCCACTGCGGCCCGACCCAGACGTAGACCGCGTCCCGGCTGACGTAGAAGGTCCGCCCGGCCTGGCCCAGCACCACGGTGGCGTCGCAGGTCATCTCGACGGCGGTCAGGTCGCAGCGCGACACCGAGTGCATGGCCTCGACCCGGTGCTCGCCGTCGCCCTTCATCGGGGCCGGGACGTAGACCTGGCGCGGTCCGGCGATCGGCTTGAAGTTCGCCCGCGTCTCGCCCTCGCGCCAGCGGGCCACCGCCGGGAGGGCCTCCATCGGGTCGTCGCCGTACAGGTAGAGCGGCGAGTAGACCACCAGCTGGTCGCCGACCAGCCGCGAGGCGTAGTTGCGGTCGGAGTAGTAGTCGTTGGACCTCAGGTGGTGGCTGTCGAGGAAGCTGAGCCGCCCGTCCGGCGTGATGCGGAAGCGGTTGATCTCGGTCCCGCCGCGTCCGTAGCTGTAGCCGATCACCACCACCATGTTCCGGGAGACCAGCATCTCGTCGTACCAGTCGGCGCGCGCGTCCACGCCGGGCGGGAAGGCGTTGATCGAGTCCACCGGCCGCAGGTCGCCGCCGGCGGTGGAGACGGTGAACAGCCGGCCGCGGCGCAGGATCACCAGGTGCTGGCCGCTGACCTTGACGATGCCCCCCTCGTCGACCCCGGCGACCTGGTTGTTGGTGATCGATTCCTCGCCGTCCGCGCGCGCCGCCGCGGCGGGCGCCTCGGCGGCGGCGGCCGCGGCGTCGGCGGGCGGGGACATGGCCAGCGACTCGTAGCGCTGACGCTGCGGGCCATGCTTCTTCAGCCAGGCCCTCAGCTCCGCCTCGTCGCGGAAGCTCGGCATGGCGCCGGTGACGCTGGCGCGGGGGCCGCCGGACTGGGCGGCGACGGGGGCGGAGCAGCCGGCCTCGAAGGCGGCGGCGGCCAGGGCGAGGAACGCGAACACGACAGGCGGGCGCAGTTTCACGGATCGTCCTCCGGCGGTGCCCCCCCGAAGCCCGATCACGGAATTGTGAGCGCTCCCATTCGGGCGAAAGCGTGGCCGCCCCCAGGATGCGCCGGCGCCCCCAGCGGGTCAGAGGGTTGTCAGGGGACTTTTTGGAGATAAACGAGCAATAACAAAGAGATAAATACACCTGTCCGATTGCGGCGCCGGCATGGGCTGATTTGCCCGCGCCGCCGTGCTATCCGCGCCCGCCCATGTCCAAGCTCAGCCCAGCCGATGAGGCCGCCCGCCGGCGGACCTTCGCCATCATCTCGCACCCCGACGCCGGGAAGACGACGCTGACCGAGCACCTGCTGCTGGCCGGCGGCTCGATCCGCGCCGCCGGCCAGGTGCGCGCGCGCGGCGAGAACCGGCGCACCCGCTCGGACTGGATGAAGATCGAGCGCGAGCGCGGCATCTCGGTGTCGTCCTCGGTGATGACCTTCGAGCGCGACGGCAAGGTCTTCAACCTGCTCGACACGCCGGGCCACGAGGACTTCTCGGAGGACACCTACCGCACGCTCACGGCCGCCGACGCGGCGGTCATGGTGCTGGACGCGGCCAAGGGCATCGAGCCGCAGACCCTGAAGCTGTTCGAGGTCTGCCGCCTGCGCGACATCCCCATCGTCACCTTCATCAACAAGATGGACCGGGAGGCGCTCGACCCGATCGAGCTGCTGGACGAGATCGCCTCCAAGCTGGCGCTGGACCCCGCCCCGCTGTTCTGGCCGGCCGGCTCGGGCAACCGCTTCCGCGGCGTGCTGGACCTCGAGGCCCAGGCCTTCCTGCCCTTCGCCAAGCGCACGGGCGGCGCGGCCGAGGACGAAGGGCACCCCGACCCGCTGCCCATCGCCGAGGCCGACCGCTTCTTCGAGGAGGGCGAGAAGGCCGAGCTCGTCGACGCCGCCGAGCTGGCCCTGGGCGGCTATCCGATGTTCGAGCACCGGTCCTTCCTCGAAGGCCACATGACGCCAGTCTTCTTCGGCTCGGCGCTGCGCCACTTCGGGGTCGAGCAGTTGCTCGCGGGCCTGGGCGACTACGCCCCGGCGCCCAAGCCGCTGAAGGCCGAGAAGGCCGGCGCCGAGACCATGGTCGAACCGGGCGCGCGCGAGGTCACCGGCTTCGTGTTCAAGGTCCAGGCGAACATGGATCCCAACCACCGGGACCGCATCGCCATGCTCCGCCTGAGTTCGGGCGAGTTCCGGCGCGGCATGAAGCTGAAGGTGCAGAACACCGGCCGCCAGCTGTCGGTGAACGCGCCGGTGATGTTCTTCGCCTCGGACCGCGAGCTGGCCGAGGAGGCCTTCGCCGGCGACGTCATCGGCATCCCCAACCACGGCGTGCTGCGGGTCGGCGACAGCCTGTCGGAGAGCGGGACCGTGCGCTTCGCCGGCCTGCCCAACTTCGCCCCCGAGATCCTGCAGCGCGTGCGGGTGAAGGACCCGCTCAAGGCCAAGCACCTGAAGAAGGCGCTCGAAGGCCTGGCCGAGGAGGGCGTGACCCAGCTGTTCCGCCCGGAACTGGGCTCGGACTTCATCGTCGGGGCCGTGGGCCAGCTGCAGTTCGAGGTGATGGCCGACCGGCTGTCGAACGAGTACGCGCTCGACGTCGTGTTCGAGCCGTCACCCTACGCCGAGGCGCGCTGGATCACGGGCGAACGCCCCGACCTCGAGGACTTCGCCTCCAAGCACAAGACCCAGATGGCGCGCGACATCGACGACGCGCCGGTGTTCCTGGGCAAGTCGGCCTGGGAGATCGGCTACGTCGCCGACCGCTACCCCAAGGTGGCCTTCCACAAGACGCGCGAGCGGATGTAGGCCCTACCAGCGCCCGCGGCCGTCGTCGTCGCGGAACCAGCCCGGGCGGTGCTCGCGGGGTTCCTCGCGGCGGAAGTCCTCGCGGCCGTCGCCGCGGATCGGGTCGCGCCAGCCGGTGTCGTCGTCGTGGCCGCGCCAGTCGCCGCCGTGCCGGCCGTAGTAGTCGTCCCGCTCGTGGTCCATGCGCAGCCGCCGTTCGGCCTCGCGGTCGCCCATCCAGGCCCGGAACTCGTCGCGCGCCTTGGCCCACCAGCTGCGCGCGTCGTGCTCGCGCTCGCGGTCGAAGTCGCGGTGGCGGTCGTAGTGCGGCGTGTAGTCCTCGTAGCCGCCCTCGACGTAGCGGCCGCCGCCGCGGTCGGCCCGGTAGTCGCGCGAGGCCTGGCCGGGGCCGTAGCCGCCGCCGGGGGCCTGGCCGCCGGAGCCCTGTCCGCCGCCATAACCGCCGGCGTAGCCGGTGCCGGTCTGGCCGGTGTAGCCGCCGCCGTAGGTCTGGCCCGGCTCACCGTAGGTCGAGCCGTACTGCGCCCCGCGGTAGTCGCCCCGGTCGCGCTCGGCGTTGCTGTAGCCGCCCGCGCTCCCGCGGTCGCCGGTCAGGGGATCGCGGGCGCCGAAGCTGCGCTCCTCGCCCGGCCGGTTGATGCCGCCGAGGTCCTTCGGATAGGGCTCGCGGCCCTCCCAGGCCCGGTTGTCGCCGGGCTCGCGGCCGCGGTCGCCGGAGACGCCGTAGTAGTCGCGGCCCTTCAGCTCCGAGCGCTCGCCCTCGTCGCGCCAGCGTCGCGGCTCGTCGCGCTCCTTCTCCTCGAACCGACGGGTCTGTTCGTTCCAGCGGTAGCGTTCGTCCATGGCGGAGCTCCCATGCCTGCGCGGCCCGCACAGGCCGGGCCGACCTCGCCGAGACAACCGGACAGCGGAGCCGTTGGTTCCGGGGAAAACCGAAGGGGGAGCAGGACTTTCGAGCCTCGCGGCCTAGGCCGCCAGGCCGCCCTCCTGGCGGCGCATGCGCCAGAAGCGCAGGGTGCGCATGGCGGTCTCGCGGGGCAGGGCGGCGTACATCTTGCCGTACTCGTGGGCCTTGCCCATGCCGTCGCCGTCCGGACCGAGCAGCACCACGACGTAGGTCAGGAACAGGGCGCGGTCGAGGTCGGCGGCCTTGCAGACGACGCCCAGGGCGTCGAGCTCGCGCTTCTCGACGATGTGGCGCGCGGTGTGGAAGTCGATGTCCGCCAGCTGGGCCAGGGCCACTAGGAAGTGGGTCATGCCGCCCGAGCGAAGGAAGCGGGCCAGCACCTTGGGCGTCAGCTCGCCGGCGTTGCGCAGCTCGGTGATGTAGGCCTCGGCCTCGTCGTAGTCGGGCGGCAGGGCGCCGTCGCTGGCGGCCACGCGGCGGCGGCCCTTGCTCAGGGCCTGCTCCAGCAGGGCGGGGTCGATGCGGGTGTTCTGCTCCAGGATGCGCTGGCGCAGGCGCGCCTCGACCACGAAGTACATCTCGTTGAGCAGGTCGGGGGGCAGGTCGCGGCGGTTCACCACCGCCTCGTGCAGGTCCTTGTTCTTCGCGGCGCGTTCGACGGCGGCTTCCGAGGCGCCGCGCGACAGCCTGGCGCCCTCGTTCTCGAGCAGCACGCCCAGGGTCTGGTCGTCGCCGCGCTCGACGATGACCTCGGACACGGCCTCCGAGACGGCCTCCCGGCTGGAGACCGCGCGCAGGTGGGCCTGGCCCTTGGTGCGCACGACCTGCAGCAGGTCCTCTTCGGTCAGGTCGCGCGAGCGGGCCAGCAGCGGCGCGGCCACGGCGATCTCGTCGCTGGCCAGCTGGCGGACCAGCCGCAGCGGCGCGCCCTCGGTCTCGGCGAAGCGCGCGCTGAGCTCGGCGCGCACCGCCTCCTCCATCTCGTCCGAGAGCTGCGTCAGCACGCTGTCGTAGATCTCCAGCTCGGCCCCGGACCTGGGCGCCTGGGGCGTGAAGAAGACGTCGGTCAGCTCGCGCAGCAGCTCGCGGCGCTTGGTGCTGGAATCCTCCCGGGCGAGGTCGATCAGGTCGATGAGACGGGAGCTGGCCATTCTGGTGCTCGAGCGGAACTCTACGGCGCGTCGGGATCGGCGGCGGCGGCGCGGGCGCGCCGCTCGTCGCGCTCGCTTGGAACCGGGGGCGGCGGCGCGGCCAGGTCCTCGCCGCCGACGGCGTCGATGAAGAAGGCCTCGGGCAGCTCGGGGATGTCCGGCTGGCGGCCGTACTCGCGGTGCACCGAATAGTAGCGCGGGCGGTCGCCCCCGGTGGCCGTGCGCCCCCGGACCGCGGCGGGCGCGGCTGACGGCGGCGCCGGCGCGGCGGCTTGCGGCGCAGCCGGCGGTCCCGCCGGCGCAGGGGTGGTCATCGGGCGGCGGAATTCCTCGTAGGCGCGCGGCGCGGGCTCCGCCGACGGGGGCGCGGCCGGGGCGGCTTGCGGCGCCGCCGGCGGGGTCATCGGCCTGCGGAAGTCCTCGTAGGACCGGGGCGCGGGCTCGCCGCCGCCGGGCGCCGCAGGCGCGGCCGCCGCCGGAGGCGTCGGGCGCACGGGCGCGGCGGCGGCGGGAGGCCGCCGCACGGGTTGGGCCGGCGCC
>Ga0196964_10000899_pt1 | contig 16132 bp, 12 predicted proteins | sample S1_10metaG_FD_148615 | JGI IMG/M metagenome (GOLD analysis project Ga0196964, IMG submission 148615) | Soil microbial communities from Anza Borrego desert, Southern California, United States - S1_10 | ecosystem: Environmental > Terrestrial > Soil > Desert | place: USA: California | collected...
TGATTTGTGCAGCTTTCGCGGGAAATTTCCGTCACAATGCTCGCGCCGGCGGAGTCTATCTTCCAAGGAGAACAGCCGAAGACCATGAACATCCCCGCTACGTTCCGCATCGTTCTGTCCAGCATTCTTGTTTCAGTTGCAGTCCTCGCCAGTGACCTGCCGCGCGTCGATCCCGACGTTTCGCTGAACCGCCCGGGCACGGAACTCGTCAATCCGACCGCAACGCCCAAGGCGCCCGCGAAAGAGTCGAAGATCGATCGCAGCGAGTTGCTCGGCCAGATCATCAAGCTCACTGCCCCCGAGTACGGCGGGCGGGAGGCCGGCACCAGCGGCCAGCGCGAAGCCGCCAAGTACATCGCCTCGGAGTTTGAGCGCTACGGACTGCAGCCCATGGGCGTCGAACAGGCCGGCAAGCGCACGTACTTCCAGACGTTCTCGCTGCGGTCGCCGAAGGGCTTCGGCAAGGAGAATGTGCTGAAACTCATCGTTGGCGGCCAGGAGACCGCGTTCGAGTTCGGCAAAGACTTCGCCCCGTTTCCGTGTGATAAGGATCTGGCGAAGGGCAAAGGCAGCGTCGTGTTCGCCGGTTATGGAATCTCGGCGGCAGAGCTGAACTATGACGACTTCGCAAACGTCGATCTCGCCGGCAAGTGGGCGCTCGTCCTGCGCTACGAACCTCAGGAGTTCGACGACGCGAGCAAGTTTTCTGGCAAGCAGCATACGCAGCATGCGGCGCTGGCGAGCAAAGCCGCCGCGTGCGCGATGCGCCGCGCATCCGGCATCCTCGTTGTGACCGGCCCCAACGGCCGCGAACAGGCGAAGGAGAACCTCGTCGATGCGAACTTCCCCATGATCGGCGAGTTCGATATTCCGGTCATCAATATCACGCGCGCCACGGCGGATAAGATTCTCGCGGGCTCTGGAAAGACGATCGGCGCGCTGCAGAGCGCCATCGACAAAGATCTGAAGAACCATTCGTTCCTCATCGATGGCGCCGAGATCAACGGCATCGCAAGCTGGGAGTTCAATGTCGCGCCGACGGACAATGTCATCGCGTGCCTCGAAGGCAGCGACGAGAAGCTAAAAGAGGAGTGGGTCGTCATCGGCGCGCACTGCGATCATCTGGGATTGAATCCCGACGGAGCGCTCGACGGCGAAAAGGGAAAGGGCAAGGTTCACTACGGCGCTGACGACAACGCCAGCGGCACAGCGGGCCTGCTAGAGATTGCACAGGCGATGGCGGCGCTGAAGAAGGAAGAGCGCCCGAAGCGCTCGATCCTGTTCATGGCGTTCTCAGGCGAAGAACGCGGCCTGCTCGGGTCGCAGCACTTCCTCAAGAATCCAACCGTCCCCGTGAAACAGATCGCGGCAATGCTGAACATGGACATGATCGGACGTTCAACGGGTTCGTTCCAGGTCGCGGGGCTCGGGACTGCCAAGAACTTCAAAGAGATGGTCGCAAAGTACCAGGCATCGACGCCGGCGACGATCCAGTTCGCGAGCAGCGGCAGCGGGCCGAGCGACCACGCGGCGTTCTACGCCGCGGGCATTCCGGTGATGTTCTTCTATACTGGCATGCATCCGGACTATCACCGAGCGACGGATACGTGGGAGAAAATCAACGCTCCAGTCGCGGAAGCCGTCGCGGAGCTTGCACGCAAGCTGCTGGTCGACGTCGCGAACCTTCCGAAGCGTCCGGAATTGATCAAGAACAATCCGAAATCCGGGTACATCGGCATCGGTGTCGACCAGAAGAAGGTCGAGACCGCGAAGGGCTATCCCGTGGGCGAAGTGACACCGGGCTCACCCGGAGAAAAGGCGGGCCTGAAACCGGGAGACCTGATCGTCGGGATCAACAGTGATTCGCTCGAAAATGCGATGGATCTCTCGATGGCGCTGCTGGATTTCAGCGCGGGCGATGAGATCACGGTGACTTACGAGCGCGAAGGCGAACGCAAAACCACGACGCTGAAACTGGGGAAGAGATAGGCATCTCAGACCGCATCGTGGTTACGTAGTGTCTTCACATAGGTCACTGCATTGTCGGACCTTGTGCTTACGGCGTTGTCAAAAACAGAAGTCGCGGTTCAAATTTCTTTATTGCTCCTTAAGTTTTTTGAGGCTTACCTCCGCCCAAACGGCGCTGTGCGAGGCCTTCTCTGATTTTCGGTTTGGCACAGGATTCTCTTGTCTCGCTCGCTGTTCCCAGGAGAAGACCCATGAACACGCCTCAGCAATTCAAGTTTGCGGTATTTGGCGCCGGCAATCGCGGAAACTGGTTCGCGAACTGGATAAAGCAGCATCCAGAGTATGGCAAAGTGGTCGCGGTGGCCGAGCCCGATGAAGAACGGCGCACACCATTCGCGCGCGCGCATGCAATTGCACCAGCGCTGACATTTGAGTGCTGGGAAGAGCTCCTGGCACAGCCAAAATTGTGTGACGTCATCATCAACACGACGCTCGATCCGCTGCACGCGGCCTCTACTATTGGCGCCCTGGGCAAGGGGTATCACGTCATGCTCGAGAAGCCCATGGCGCCGACGTTGAAGGAGTGCGTCGCCGTCGATCGGGCCCGGCGCGAAAGCAACTGCTTCGTGTCGATCTGCCATGGGACTTACTCGCCGGGAGTCGTGGCGCTACGCGCGCTTCTCGAGGAGAGGCTGATCGGCCGCGTGCTCAGTTTTGATGTGCTGCATGGCGTGGATCACCTGCATCACGCCGCGGCGTTCGTGCGTGGCGTGATGGGCCGTGAAGCCGCTTGTTCATCCATGCTCCTGCAGAAGTGCAGTCACGACTTCGACGGCTTCCGTTACCTGTTTGGAAAGAAATGTCTGCGCGTTGCTTCATTCGGAGAGCTCACCTACTTCCGCAGGGAGAACGCGCCGGAAGGCGCGCCAGAACATTGCATCGACGGTTGCCCAGCCGAAGCCAGCTGCCCGTATTCCACCAACAAGGTGTACGAGGGACCCAACCCGCACTGGACCTCGTACTTCCTGGCTGGCAAGACGCCTCAACAGCGGCGCGAAATTCTAAGCAGCACCCCGGTAGGCCGTTGCGTTTTCAAGTGCAGCAACGATGTCGTCGATCACCAGGTCGTGAGCATGCAATATGAGGACGATCTGACCGGCACGTTTACGATGACGGGTCTTGCGCCCGTCGGAGCGTGTGTACGTGTTCGGATCCACGGAACGCGCGGAATGATTGAGTTGGGGAGCGATGCAGCCGAAGGATTGCATCACCACTGTTTCGTAGAGGGGACCCATCGCCGCATCAAGCTTCCGGAGGGAGATGGATCCCATGGTGGTACGGACGCCAATTTTGTCGTCAACTTCGTGGATGCGTTGCGTGCGAACGACCCGACCCTGATCCTTAGCGGGACGGCTGAAGCACTTGAAAGCCACAGGGTGGTTTTTGCCGCTGAACGCTCGCGACAGACTCGCAGGATGGTGGAACTCGCAGAGATGCAATCCGCTGAGAATCTGACAGCGAACCTGAAGTGACGCCAGCGCGCTTTCGATGTTATCGGTTCTTCGGGCGCGGCTTCACGACAACTTCGGCTTCGGAGAGCCCCTCGAGGATCTCAACGAACTGTTCGTCACGCAGGCCGCACTTCACGTCGCGCCGGACCGGATCGCCGGCTCCCGTTGGGGGCTTGCACCAGACATATTCTTTGCCGTCGTTCGAGACATAGCCCTTCTGCACCCGCAGCACGTTGTCGCGGCGTTCGAGCATGACCGCCGCGTCCATGCGCAGGCCTGGCAGCAGCAGTTCGAACGCATGTTTTTTCAGGTCGCCGGTGGGCTCGCTGACGCGAATCAGGACTTCGACGACCTCGCCGCCCTTCGGCGCTCCCGGATCGTCCTGAAAGATTCTGCGCGTCCCAACGCCAACGATCTTCTCGACGGTGCCGTCGAGTTCCTCTTTCAACGCCTTGCTTCTAAGCGTCACCTTCATGTCCTTCTTGATGTCCGAGAGGCGGCCGACGTCGAACTCGGTGCGCAGCAGTTTGCTGCTGAAGTCCACGATCGTGATCACCGGCGTGAAGGCGTTCACCAGCGCGCCGGGTTCCAAGTGGCGGCGTACGACGCGGCCTGAGAATGGGGCGCGCAGCTTCAGCGCTTCTTTCTGGAGTTCCAGAAGCTTCTTGGATTTTTCCGCCTGCTCGACGGCCGCCTGGGCCGCCTTGATTTCTGCCTCTTCCGGGCCGCGTTTCAGATCATCGACAGCGGCTTTAGCGGCGCGCTGGCTCGCCTGCGCCTGCAGCAGCGCAACCTTGGCTTCGGCGATCGCCTGTTCGCTGGCGGGTGGCGGGACGGGCGGCTTTTCGAGGAGCTTCTTCGCGGCTTCGGCACCCTCGACTTCGGTCTGCGCCAGTTTCACGCGCTGTTCAGCGGCAGCAATCTCGTGCTTGCTCGGGCCCTGCTTCAAGCGGTCGCGTTCGGCTTCGGCGAGTTGCAGGCGCTTGCGTGCCTGTTCCACTTCGCCCTCGAGCTTGTTGATGCTCGCGTTGTTGCCGCCGTTCCATTTGTCCTTTTCGACTTTCAGCGCCTTCTCAGCCGTGCGGAAGGCCTCTTCAGCAATCTGCACCTGGACGTCGAGCACCGCGAGGTCCTTGGCCGTCGGCGGCTCTTTCAGCTTTGCGAGATCCACTTGGGCGAGCACCAGCTTCGCCTGAGCGGCGTCGATCTTGCGCTGGGCTTCGGCGATTTCGTGAGGCTGCGCCGGCGGCGGCGCGGAAGGTTCGCGCAGGAACTTCAGCTTGATCTCGGCGGCTTTGACTTCTTCTTCGGCCTGTTTGAGTTTCTCCTCGGCCTGCTTGATCGATTCGGGCGTGCGGCCGAGTTTCGCCAGGTCGTACTTCGACTGCGCAATCTTCAGCGCCGCATCGGCGGAGGAGATCTTCACGTCGAGTTCGGCTGAGTTCAGGCGGGCGAGCACGTCGCCGAGTTCCACCTCGTGGCCATCCACGACCTTCTCGTCGATCCATTCGATCTGCCCCGGCAGCGGGAACGAAAGCGGCGTGGCTTCGCCCACGCCTTCGATGCGGCCGTTGCCGGTCGCAACTCGCTGAATCGGCCCTCGCGAAACCGTTTCGTTGTCGTCGGCGTGCTGCTTCTGCGAGCCCAGGTAGATAATCGCGGCAGCACCGGCGATCAGCAGCAGGATGAACGTCCAGACGAGCTTCTTGACCATCTGCCCCAGCCCTTATCCTTTGAACACTTCCGCCGGTTCCACGCGCGTCACCCGCCAGACTGAAAGCATCGAGGCGGCGATGCAAACCAGCACCGTCATGAAGCCCAGGAACATATACGTATTGAAGTCGATGGAAAGGTGAATGCCCTTTCCACCGATATATTGCCCCGCAATCAGCAGCAGGCCGCCGGCGATGCAGTGCGCGGGGAGGGCGCCGACAATGGCCTGTGAGACAATCGCGCCGGAGACCTGCAGGTTGCTCGCGCCTATGGCTTTGAGCGTGCCGTACTCCTTGATGTGCTCCAGCGTCGAAGTGTAGAGCACCTGTCCGGCGACGACCACGCCGACGACCAGGCCCATCAGCGCGGCCATGGCCAGCGCGGGACCGGCGCCCGTGGCGTTCAGCCAGTAATCCTGGGCTTTTTTCGAAAACTCCTCCTTTGCGTACGCTTCGAAGTACTCCGTGTCGCCAATGGTGCGCAGCGTGTTGATGACCTCGGCCCGGTCCGCCCCCATCTCGAGCTTGCAGATGATGTAGTGGATCGCATCCGAGTTCATGCGCGCAAACGAGCGCGCATTGTTCAGATCCGTGAAGATCATCGGATTGCCCTGGAAGCTGCGGATGCCGTCGGTTACCGCGACAACGTTGGCGGTGACTGCGCCAATTTCGGTCGAGGAGCCCACGTCGGCGTTGTCGAGCTTCCGAAGGGCAGTCGTATCGACAGAGATCGCGCCGGGCTCATCGAGTTCATCTGGAAAGCCGTAGAGCAGGTTCCAGGGCTTGCCCACGCCGTGGTCGACGTCATACCCGACGATCTGCACCGTTTTTTCGGCGCCGCTCTTGAGTTTCCATTTGCTGAAGACGATCAGCATCGGATGGGCGCTCTTGATGCCGCGCGTGGAACGAACGGTATTGAGAACATTCGAGTTCAGGATCTTGGGGAAATCGAAGTTTTCCTGAAAGCGGGCGCAGACCCAGACATCGCCATCGGTGTGGTCGACAACGATGGAAGCGTTCTGCTTGAAGCCGAGGTACAGACCGAGCTGGATAAAGGCCAGGCCGGCGGCGACAGAGATTCCCATCAGGGCCACGGCGTAGCGCAAGGGCTGATGAAAAATGATTCGAAGCGCCAGCGCGATCATGCAGTACTTATGGACCTCATGGGAAGAGTCAGACCGACAGAATCAATGAAGGATCAACTAAGGGGGACGGATTGTAAGGGTGAGCACTTCAAAAAGCAGTGTCAAAATCGCATAACTTAGGGCATGTTATTTAGGCGCTGGCTTGAAGTTAGGGAAGTAAGAGGATGTTCACGAGTGCCATAAAAAGGTGAAGGTTCCGGTTGGAGAGGGCAGTCTTTGACCACATCAGGCTGGTTTTTCAGCAGCAAGCGCTGGTGCGGACTGTCTAAAGCGCGTGGAAACTGAAAGATACAGTGTGTGAAAAAGCCTTGACAGATTTTGGTCGGGGATGATAATTCGCCGCAATCATTGTTCTTGAAGTTGGGATCATTCTTACTTGCCGTTGAGACGGTGAGTTCGGGGACCTAACCATTTAGGGGAGGACGTTATCCCGTGAGCCTTGTTGCCAAGGTCTTTGTCGTACTGAACCTCATCATCTCCGTGGCGTTCCTTGTGTTCGCCATGAACGTCTGGACTGCCCAGACGAAGTGGCAGAAGATGTACGAAACGGAAAAGGTTCAGAACGTCGGCTGGCTTGCCAAGGCCCAGAAGACGCAGCTCGAACTTTCCCGCGAAGTGGTCTACCAGCAGCAGGAGGTGGCCAAGCGCAAGGAAGGTTACGACAAGCTGAAGATGGACTTCAACCGCGTTCGCGACGAGCAGCTCCAGCTCCAGACGCGCATCGCGCAGATCGAGAACGAGAAGCAGATCAAGGAAGCTGAGAACCAGGAGCTCAGCCGCGAGAAGCAGCGCTACTTCGACGAAATCATCAAGCTCAAGAGCGTCGTCACCAAGCAGCAGCAGGCCGTCATCACCGAGCGCGACAACGCGGTGAAGGCGCGCAACCTGGCCAGCGAGCTCGAGAACGAACTCAACGTGACCAAGGGCAGCCTGTCGGCCATCCAGCGCGACAAGCGTGCGATTGAAGAGGATCTGGCCCTCCAGACCCGCCGCATCGAACGCCTGCTCGAGCTGAACGTCCCGATCCACAAGCTGCTGGGCGAAGATCCGAGCGCCACGCAGGTCTTCGTGCCCGATTCGCAGGTCCTCGCGGTGCGCCCGGATGTCGGCCTCGTGATGCTCTCGGTCGGCTCGCAGCAGGGAGTCAAGCCGGGCTACCAGTTCACGATCAGCCGCGGCAGCGAGTACATCAGCAAGGTCCAGGTCGAGAAGGTCTACCCGGATATGTGCTCGGCCCGTATCGTCCCCGGCATGGCCAAGGCTGAGATCCAGATCCACGACGAGGCCCGCTCGAAGTAAGTCGGCACGCAGTATGGAAGTCAAGGGGTTGGCTCTGGCCGGCCCCATCAAGACAGGGAACTGACCGACTGGAGCTGATGGAAAATGCCCGCAACGACTGAAAACATTCCAGACAAGCCGAAGTTCGATGTCTATGCGATGCTGATCATCCTGACCTTCCTTGCGACGCTCGGCGCCACGCTGATGCTGAACGACAATCTCGACAAGGTCTGGGGCTTCTGGATTCCCCCGGAAAACCGCAAGGAACGCTCGGTCCACATCACGGTCATGAACGAGAACGAAAATTCAGACCGCGTCAAGATCAGCGAACGGGACATGAAGGAGTGGTACCTCGCCGCTGAGCAGGTCTACGGCGGAAAGCAGGAGAACTTCACCGAGACGAACTTCGAGTGGCCGCAGGGGTACGATGTCAACCAGCACCCGGTGATGCCGAACAAGAACAACCTCGAAACGATCCCGGAGAACGTCCGCAACGCCCTCATGGCCGGCTACCGCGGCGGTGCGGCGGCCCCGGCGGGCGAAGCCCCGAAGCCGGAAGCCGCGCCGGCTCCGGCAGGCGGCGGCGAGGCTCCGAAGGCCAACCAGTAAAAAACTTCAAGACTTCACTGCGAGAGAGAGCCGATGATGATCATCGGCTCTTTTTCTTTTTGCGCGCTTTCTCCGGCGGTGCGCCGGAGGCGCCCTCCCGCCCCAGCCTTCCCGGACCTCAGCGCTGCGCCATCCCGTACAAGTAATCTTCCGGGCCCTGAAGCCGAAGCGCGCGTAGTACTTTTTGCAGGTTCCGGCCCGTGAACAGCGTCACAGCGCTTTCTGCGGAACGTTCTTATCGAGCCATGCCATCAGCGCACCATGATTGCCGTGCCAATGCCTTCCTTCTGGTGCGCGGTGGATCAGAGTTCACGGGCACGCTCGCAGTCGCGAAATTATGGGGGCGGTGAAAGTGTATAGCGGAGCGCATGGTTCGACGCGATTGCCGACGGCTGTGGATAGTGACTAAGGCTTCACGGCATTTGAGAATCAACTGCGGGAAACAAGCCAGCCGTCGCTACTTCGGTTTTGACGTCTGATACGCCGTCTCTGCCGGTCGAACGCAAGGCAGAGATCTACTTCTTCCCGGCGTCCTTTGGCGCATCAGTGGGCGGGCGCAGGTTCATCACCCATCGGCCGTCGGCCTGCTTCTCGAGTTGCAGTTTCTCCTTGCCCGACTCGAAGCGCGTCCAGGCCGTCTTGTCCTCGTGAGTTCCTTCGCTGGTCTTGCCGTCTTTCTGTAGCGACTTCAGCACATCGACCATGTTCTTCATGCCTGCGGCCTGAGAGGCATCCGCCTTCGATTCGGCATACTTCTGGACGCTGCCATGCTTCTTGAGCATGCGTTCCTTGTCGACGGGCAGAACCATAAAGGAGATGTAATAGGCATAGTCTTTCGCCTCGAGCGCCTTGATGATCGAATCGAGCGCCTTCTGCGGCGTGTCCTGCGGATATTTGGCGGCGTCGGCCGCAGGCGTCTCGTCGGCGGCGCGCAGCAGCGGGACGAGCATGGAAAGAAGCAGCACGGAAACAATCTTCAGCATGAAGAGCTCCTCGCAGAACCGAACGTAGGGATGAGACGAACATTGTTGCGCGGATATTCAACGGCGCAACGCCGTTTCAGATTCTGAAGAGATCGCGCGCGTTCGTGAACCGGATCAACTCGCGCTGCGCCGGGTCGAGGAACGGCACGCGGGAGAGCCACGCGTCGGCGTCGAAGTGCGCGGCGCCGTCGTGCCACGGCCGTTCACCCAACACAGCGCAGAGTATTAGGTCCAAGCTGAGACCGGATGCGAAGAGCAGCCTGCCCGCGCCGACTTCGCCAATGACAAAATGGAGCGCATGATGCACAGCCCATCCAGACGGGTCGCTGCAAATAATAGCGTCGTGCCACCGTTCCTCGAGCAGTCCCCCGGTCGTGAGCCAGACATTGCGATGATTCGCCAGGCAGACGTGTGACTGCCAACCGGCCGTCGGCTCGGGCCCGTGGCGGAAGGGATCGATTAGGAATCGTGTCTGCGGAAATCGCTGCGCAAGTCTCGAAACGCCGGCGGTTGAGCGCGGCCCCGGTGGCAGCATTAGACGCAGGACAGCACCGCAATTTGCCAGTGCATGCCAATCACGATCCGGAAGGGACAGCACGCGCTGCCATTCATCGTGCCCATACTCGAGCGCCACTACTTTCGTCGATGATAAAGGAAAGCGCGTATCGTTCGGGCCGATGAGCAGCGAGATCTTCTCCTGCAGCAGCCAGTTTGCAGTTGGGTACGCGCTGGCCAGCTCTGAATAGAAGGTAGCGCCTTCCACAATGCCACCGGCCAGTTGGCATTCGAACACACCCACCGCACCGTTATGAATGTCTGCGTCGAAAAAACTCTTCATGTGCTGTTAGCATCCATACGCCATGCCTTGTGAACTTTCTCGTACCTCGCCAATGCGCAATCCGCAATCTGCAATCCGCAATGACCGCGCGTGCGGTATGCTGATCGATCATTCAAAACTCGAAAGGACTCTCCATGCCCAAGGCTCGGCAGCAGCGGATTCTTGTCATCGGGGCTCACCCGGACGACTGTGAGATCAAGTGTGGCGGCACGGCGGCGCTATGGGCGAAGGCCGGGCACGTGGTCCGTTTTGTCTCGGCGACCAACGGCGGCACGGGACATCACGCGATCGGCGGAGTGGAACTCGTACGGCGTCGCGTGCAGGAGGCCAAACGGGCGGCGGCGATCATCGGCATCGAATCGCAGGTGCTCGACATCACCAACGGCGAGCTCGAGCCGCTGCTCGTCTACCGGCGATTGTTCATCAAGATCATTCGCGAGTTCAAGCCGGACCTGATCCTGACGCACCGGCCTAACGACTATCATCCCGATCACCGCTACACATCGCAGCTCGTGCAGGATTCCGCGTACGTTGTCACCGTTCCGAACAATCTGCCGACGACCGAGGCGCTCCGCGACAATCCGGTGATCGCGTATCTCTCGGACAACTTCCAGAAGCCGATCCCGTTCGCGGCCGACATCGCGGTGGACATCGATTCTGTCATCGAGACGAAGTACGACATGATGCACTGCCACGAGTCTCAGTTCTACGAATGGCTGCCGTGGAACCAGCGCCGCGAGAATGAAGTGCCGAAGAGTGATCGCGAGCGGCGCAAATGGCTGAAAGCATTGCGCATCAACGCGGACACTGATCTGGCCAACCGCTTCCGCAAGAAGCTCGTCGAGCTGTATGGCAAGAAGGGCGCGAAGGTGAAACACGCCGAAGCGTTCGAAATCTGTGAATACGGCGCGAAGCTGACACCGGAGAAGCGCGACGCGCTGTTTCCCTTTATCAAGGGGTGAAGTGTCGCCGCGCTGACTCGCTGAGCGCCAGGCTTCCGCCCGTGGTATTCCCGCACGCACCGTGGTAGAAAGCCGGCGTCGTTCTAACCCGGAGCACCCGTGCTGCCCGATTCCGCTCGACGTTGCCGAGACTGCAAGCGCCTGATTCGCGGCGCGGTGGGCAACGCGTGTCCGTATTGCGGCAGCGACAAGCTGGCGAGCGTCCTGGTCCAGAATGTCAGCGAGATCCGGCATCACTCTTCCGTACTGACTGCCGCGATCACGTTCTGTCTCGGCCTGACGGTGATCCGCTTGATCGTTGCATTCTTCGGGCCGCGGCTCTCGGTCTCCTTTGCGATGACGGGAGAACTCGTCGCGCATCTCCACATGCTTTCCACGGGCTGCACCGTCCTGTACCTGATCCTGCGGCACTACGAGGGCGATTTCCGTGCGCTGTTCACGGTGAGTCTCGGCATGTTCATGCTGACTGAAGGCGTGGCGGCGATTGCGGGGCGCTACGGCATGCTGCCGCTGGAAGGATTGACGGGGCTCTTCAACATCACGCTGTTCATGTACAGTTCGCTCGCAGTCACTGCGGCGATTGCCGACGGGCCGCATGGTGAGCGCTATCATCGGCCGCTGATGGTTGCGTGCGTGGGCTTCGTGCTGCTCTCCTGCATGCGCGTCCTTTTCCAGATGCGCGGCGGCAACGATGCGCACATGAATCTTCCGGCGGCAATCATCCTGCTGCTGGTTGCGAGCGTCGTCGGCTGGCTTGTGGTGCGCAGCGAAGTCCAGGCGCGCCCCGCCGATTCCGCCACGTTGCCGGCGGTCTCGCCGCGTGAGACGGCATCTTCCGCCCCTCCTGCCGCCAGCAACACGGCTGAAGGCAGCGGCGCGGCGCAGTAGAATTTTCTGGAGTTTCTTTTCGCCGCATGCCGAAGCCGCACGTCGTCATCATCATGGCCGATCAACTGCGGCACGATGTCTGCACGCCGCAGTACACTCCTGCGATTCATCGTCTCTCAGAAGAGGGCGTCGTCTTCGAGCGCGCGTACTGCGCTTCGCCGCTGTGCGTTCCCGCGCGCGGGGCGTTCTTCACCGGAAAGTATCCGAACCAGACCGGATGCATCATCAATCCGTGGGAGGACGTCGAACGGCAACACGGAGTGGTGCGCAGCGGTACAGCGAATTTGTATCAGCTTCTCGAAGGCGCGTGGGATAGCTGGCACTGCGGCAAGCAGCATCTGCTCACCGACGAGAAACGCCCGGCCGCGGCGACTCGGTGGAATACCGAGCACGATTACGGCGCGTTCCTGAAGAACAACGGGCATCGCAAGCCGGGTGGCGCCGCGTTCACCGGCATCTGCCCGGAGATGTTTGGGGGCCGCATCACGCGCATGCGGCGGTACTCGATTCCAACCACGGGTTGCTACGAGCACGGATTCGATTCGTTCTTCGACGGTTACATCGCCAGCAGCGCTCTCTCGGCGCTGCGGCAGCGCGACCGATCGAAGCCCTTTCTGCTGAACGCGATGTTTCTTGCACCGCATCCGCCGCTGGATATTCCGCAGCCGTGGTACTCGCTCTATAAGGATGCCGTTCTGCCGCGGAACGTCGGCGTCTGGTCGCCGAATCAGTCGCCGCTGCAGCTTTATAATCTTCCCGGGGCGCTCGGTGCGCGCTACACGCGCGATGACTGGCAGAAAATCTGGCCCGTGTACCTGGGGCTGGTCACGCTGCTGGACCACTGCGTCGCGCTGCTGCTCAACGAACTGAAAGCGCAGGGCATGTACGACGACACGCTGATCGTCTTCACCGCCGACCACGGCGAGATGCTCGGCAGCCACTGCCTGTGGCAGAAGATGTGTATGTATGAGGAATCGGTTCGAACGCCGCTCTTCATTAAGTTCCCGAGAAGTTTCCAGCCCGCTGCGCGGAAGATCCGAGACGTAGCAAGCGCGGTGGACGTGCTGCCGACGCTGTGCGAATTTCTGGAGGTCCCTGCGCCGAGCGGACTCGCGGGGCAGTCGTTGATGCCGGCGGTGCGCGGCGAAGGCCTGAAGCCGCGCGAAGGGATTTACGTGCAGTTCGACGGAAACGGGGCGCGCGGCAACTTTCAGCGCTGCGTGATCGACGGAGACTCGAAGCTGATCGTCGACATGTTCAAAGACGAGACGTTCCTGGAGCTCTACAACGTCACGGCGGACCCGGAGGAGATGAATAACCTCGCCTTTGACCCGGCACATGGCGAACGGATAGAGGCGATGCTCGCGCGGTTGCGCGCGTGGATGCGCGACACTGGCGACTTGCTCCAGATTTCTGAGAACGCGTACTCGCGTTTCGTCGCTGACTACGCACCCTTCAGCCGCTTGTAATTTCGAATTTCAGGCGTAGCTTCAGAAGTCAGCACGCGAACAGCGCGCCCGTAGCTCAATGGATAGAGTACCGGCCTCCGAAGCCGGTGGTGTGGGTTCGACTCCCGCCGGGCGTATAAGCCAAACAACAAATGAACCACCTATACACAAAGCCAGTTTGTGCCGTGGTGTCTAGGTGGTCCATTTGTTGAGCGCCGGCATGTAATTTGTGTTCCGTGCTCTGTGCTGAACAGTTACGGCTGCGCGAATGGATTCGCGGCGCGTTCGGCGTCGGCGCCGATGCTCAGGTCCGGTCCCGGGAAGTCCGTCACCTTCGGCTGCTCCTTTTCCCAGAGCTGCAGGGCGATGCGCGTGCGATCCGCATCCGTCAGCGGCACGCCCTCGGGCGGCAGATCGACCGTCGCGCCGAGCGACGCTGCCAGCGTCATGATGTCGGCTTTCTCTTCATCCTCGACTTCCTTGGAAGGCTTGTCGGTGATCCAGATCGCCTGATCTTTCACTTCAGCGTACGTTTCGGTCAGCTTCGTCATCCACTTGATGACCGTGCCCGCGTCCATGTCGGTGACCTTCAGGCTCACCACCGGCTTGTTCTCGCGAACTTTCGGGCTGACGATGATGTTGATGCGCGTCAGCGCGTTGATGAAATCCACGGCTTCCACCAGCGGCGTGTCGAGGAACTCGAGCGTCACCTTCTTGTCGAGCGCGCGCGCCATGCGTTCGTACGCGGTCATGTGAACTGGCATCGCTGCGCCAAATCCGTTTGCTTCGGCGCGGCCGCGCGGCTCACTGCGATCGACGAAGCGTGCTCGCGGCGCAGGATCGTTCGTCGGATCGCCCATGCGCGCCGCCGCCGCTGCTTCTGCCGCGCCCGCGTCTTGAGACTTCTTCGTATACGCGAGTAATCCGCGCAGTTCCTTGCGCTCCTCCGGCGTGAGCTGCATGCGCGTGCTGATGATGTCGCTGCGGCGCAGCGTGCGGCTGCCGTAGGGCGTCTGGACGACGAGGTTGTCTTCGGTGCTCTCTTTCAGTTCGCCCTTGAATTCAAGGCCGCTGTAGAGTTTGATGTAGATGTACTTTTCGGCGTCCTCCGCCGCGTTGGCGCGAGGCGTCCAAAGGAATAAGGCACCGCAAAGCGCGACGAGAGAGACGAGAGACTTTTTCACATGCATGCGGTGATCCTCCTGCTCGACCAGCCCACGCCTCTTCAGGCGCTCCTTACTTAGCCCCGCCCTTCCGAGCTTTTCAGGTTGGAAGTGTGACGGGGCAGCAAGTGCTTTGCGGCAGCTTATCCCGTTTTTCCAATGGCTGTCCTCAAATCTGACATTTCCGTTTTGTCACAAGGTTTTATTCTGCCCGCTCCGCTTTGGGGACGGCGACTTTTTAGGGTAATGACAGGAACTCGACGATCATGTCCGGCACGGCCAAGTACACACCTTCCGAGATCGAACCGCGTTGGCAGCAGCATTGGGCAAAGGAGAAAACCTTCCAGACGCCCAATCCCGGCGATCCGGGATTCGATCCCAAGAAACCCAAGTACTACATCCTGGATATGTTCCCGTACCCGAGCGGCGCCGGCCTGCATGTTGGCCACCCAGAGGGCTACACCGCCACGGACATCCTGGCGCGCTGGAAGCGCATGAACGGCTTTAACGTCCTGCACCCGATGGGGTGGGACGCGTACGGCCTGCCGGCGGAACAGTACGCCGTGCAGACGGGCACGCACCCGGCGGACACGACGCGCAAGAACATCCAGAACATGAAGCGCCAAATCCAGTCGCTGGGATTTTCGTACGACTGGAGCCGCGAAGTCGACACGACCGATCCGCATTACTACCGCTGGACGCAATGGATCTTTCTGAAGCTGTTCAACAGCGTCTTCGATCCGCGCGTGAAGAAGGCGCGGCACGTCAACGAGATCGTCGAAGAACTGGAAGCGGGCAAGATCGGCGTGAAGAGCGGTTCGATCGTTTTCGACAAAACCGCCGCGCAGTGCACGACGGACGGCTACGGCCCGCAATGGTTCGAACTGGATGAGAACGCGCGCTGGAAAGTTCTGGCCAACCATCGGCTGGCGTACGTCAGCGAAGCGCCTGTATGGTGGTGCGAAGCGCTGGGAACCGTCTTGGCCAACGAGGAAGTCATCGACGGGCGCAGCGAGCGTGGCGATCACCCCTGCGTGAAGAAGCCGCTGCGCCAGTGGATGCTGCGCATCACTGCTTACGCCGAGCGCCTGCTGGAAGACCTGGAGAGCCTGGATTGGCCTGAAGCGATCAAGGCCATGCAGCGTCACTGGGTCGGCAAGAGCGAAGGCGCGGAAGTTGACTTCGAGGTGGCACAGGGGTCAGGGGATAGGGGTGAGGAGTCAGGACAGACGATCCGCGTCTTTACTACAAGGCCGGATACGCTGTACGGCGCGACCTACATGGTGCTGGCTCCCGAGCACCCGCTGGTGGCTCAGATCACGACGCCTGACAAGCGCGCGGAAGTTGAGGCATACGTCAAAGCTGCTGCGAGCAAGAGCGACCTGGCGCGCACCGATCTGGCCAAGGACAAGACCGGTGTATTCACCGGCGCATACGCGTTCAATCCGGTCTACGACCGCAACGATCACAAGGCGAAGATTCCGATCTGGATCGCCGATTACGTGCTGATGGGCTACGGCACCGGCGCGATCATGGCCGTACCAGCGCACGATGAACGCGACGCGGAGTTCGCGCTGAAATACAATCTGCCGATCATCGGTGTGGTGACTCCGCCAGACTGGTGGTT
>Ga0196964_10000900_pt1 | contig 16117 bp, 8 predicted proteins | sample S1_10metaG_FD_148615 | JGI IMG/M metagenome (GOLD analysis project Ga0196964, IMG submission 148615) | Soil microbial communities from Anza Borrego desert, Southern California, United States - S1_10 | ecosystem: Environmental > Terrestrial > Soil > Desert | place: USA: California | collected...
CGGCGGCACGGCCCCCTCCACCGCGGTCCCGCGCCCCGGACGCGTAGCTACGGCGTGATCTCTCCTAGGCCGCCCCCGCCTCGGCGACCTCCTTCCGCACGATCAGGTCTCCTTTCAGGGTGACGGCGCCTTTCGCCTCCAGGCGAGCGACGCCCGCCTGCAGAACCTGCCTCAACTGCGCGCTGGTCGCCGAGAAGCCGAAGGCCCGCGCCGCCGCCTGGATCAGGTCGTCCCGACCGGCCCCGAAGTTGGCGTCCACGATCGTGAGCAGCACGTGATCGATCTCGGCCGGAGGCAGGACTTCCGGCTTGCGCAGGGTGAGCGATCCGACCGAGGAGCGATCTCTTCCGACAAGAACCTGACCCGGCTTCGAGTAGAAGGGTCCGCCCTCGATCAATCCGTGCCGGGCCGCGGCCGTGGCGGCGCGTTCGACGGCCGCGCGGATACGCGATCCGGCCCGACCCAGCCCCCAGAGGATGCGGATCCTGGCGACGATCTCGTCCAGGTGGACGGGGCCTTCGGTTTCGACGACCTTGACCACGTAGGCCGCCATCTGCGCGAGCGGGGTCTCGTGGGGTTCCAGCGACCGGTCCACCGCAAAGTCGGCTTCCACATAGAGGTTCCGGTCGGAGACGAAGTCGGCGCCCGGCTCCATGACGGCGGTGACGACGTCCAGATCGTCGCCGACGCGCTCGGCCTCGAACGTCACCGGCACGGCGCGCGCGGGCCTGTAGCCTTCCTCGTCCCGGGCGGCCCATTCGGCTCTGGCGGCGGCGATGGCCTGTTCGATCTTCTTCAGTTCGGCCTGGGGACGGAGGTACCAGTCGGCGCTCCAGACCCGGTGGATGATCCAGCCGTGGGCTTCCAGAACCTGCTGTCGCAGCCGGTCGCGGTCGCGGGCGGATCGCGACGAGTGGAACTGGGCCCCGTCGCATTCGATGCCCAGGGTGAAGCGGCCGGGTTTGTCGGGGTCGGATACGGCCAAGTCGACGCGAAAGCCCGAAGCGCCGATCTGGCGCTTCACGTCATAGCCCAGAGCCTGCAGGCGCTCGCAGACCTGGATCTCGAACTCGCTGTCGAAATCGTCTCCGGTCACCTCGCCCAGACCGAAGGCGCCCGTCTCGGCGAAGGTGAGGAACAGCTTCAGAGCCGTCACGCCCCTGGCCCTGGATCGCTCCAGGTCGATGTCCGCGCCGGTGAAGTTGCAGAACACCTCGCATCGCAGCTTCGCCCGCGAGATCAGAACGTTCAGCCGCCGTTCTCCGCCCTCGCCGCTCAAAGGTCCGAAGGCGTGGGCGAGGTAGCCCGTGTCGGTCTTCCCGTAGCCGACCGAGATGAAGATCACGTCCCGCTCGTCGCCCTGGATGTTCTCCAGGTTCTTGACGAAGAACGGCTCGTGCGACGCCGCGCTGAAGAAGTCCTCGACGTCCGGGTTCGCCCGACGCAGCAGTTCCAGCTCCTTCAGGACGGCTTGGCGTTGAGCCACGGAGAAGGTGGCCACGCCCAGGGTCTGCTCGGGGTGGGCGCGGGCGTGACGGATCACGGCTTCGGCGACGGCCCTGGCCTCCTTCGGATTGGTGCGCGTCCCGCCCCTGTCGTAGGCGGTGTCCTTCATCAGGTTGAACTTGAGCCCCATGCCGGCCACCGCGTCGTAGGGGCTGGGGACGATGAACAGCTTGTTCTCGTAGAACTCCCGGTTCGAGACCGCGATGAGAGACTGGTGCTTGGAGCGGTAGTGCCAGCTCAGCATGCGGTGCGGCAGGCCCTTGGCGAGGCAGAGTTCCAGGATGCTTTCGGCGTCCTTGGCCTGGATGGTGACGCCCTCGTCCTCTTCCTTCTCCAGGTCTTCCTCGCCGGTGAGCTTCTTGAAGAAGGCGGTCGGGGGAAGCTGGCGCTCGTCGCCGACGACGACGATCTGTTTCACCCGCGCTATGGCGCCCAAGGAGTCGACGGGCTCGATCTGGCTGGCCTCGTCCATGACCAGGAGGTCGAACTGCATGCCGCCGGGCTTGAGGAACTGGGCGACGGACAGGGGGCTCATCATGAACACCGGCTTGAGCTGCTGGATCGCCGGCCCGGCCTTCTCGAGCAGGACGCGGATGGGGAGGTGCCCTCGCTTGCGGGCGATCTCGGCGTTCAGGACGCCGAGCGGGCCGATGCCCGCCGCGCCGCGCGGACGACCCTCGGCGTGGGTGGCGACGATCTGCTCCCGGGCCAGGCCGATGCGCGCCTTGTCCAGTCGCCGGAACAAGGCGACCTCGTTGTTGTGGCTCTCGCCGTCGAACGCCCGAAGCTCGGGCCAATCCGCGAATAGAACGACCCGGAGCACCTCCGCATAGGCCCGCTCGAAGGCCGGTCCCAGCGTCTGATGATCCAGGACGCCGTCGTGAAGGCCGTCCACGAGGGACTCGGCGCCGAGGTCGGACAGGGCCCGGGCGCGGGACGCGAAGGCGATGAAGCGGCTCAGCCCTTCCAGATCGCCGAGCCATTCGGCAAGGCGAGCCCCCAGGTCCTCCAGGGGGATCGCCTCGGCGGCCTGGACGGCGAAGGCCCGGCCCAGGTCGAGGTCGAGTTCGGCGACGACCGCCCCCAGTCGCGCTTCGAAATCCGGAAGGGCCGCGGCGAGACCGCGGCGCGCAGTCTCGATCCGGGTCATGTCCTCGATTTCAGGCAGACGCGCCCACACGGCGGGCGGCAATGCTGCATGGGACCGGCGCCAGGCCAGAACGGCGTCGAGCTGGTTCCAGTCGGACCGTTCGCCCTTCCATGCGGCCCCGAACGCGGCCCCGGCCGCTTCGGCGGCGTTGAAGGCCGTCCTGGCGTTCTGCGCGGCCGTCATCCGATCGACCAGGGCGGCGCGTTCCAGCGGCGCCTTGGGCAACGGGGCCGTAACGTAAGAGCGCAACAGGGCGATCTGCGCACGATAGTCCTGGTCCAGAAACCGGAACAGGTTCGACCCCTTGGTGACGATCGCGGTGCGGACGGCCCCCAGGTCGGCGTTACGGCCGGCCTCGTTGAACGCCTGCTCGGCGACGGCCCAGGTCTCGTTGTAGAGCCGGCCGGCGTCGATCAGGCGCTGGAGGGCGTCGAGATCGCTCCAGGCGGGCCGGGTCAGGGCCGACCGGTCGAGACCGGCCGGCGGCGGCGCCAGGGACAGGAAGGCCTGCGAACGGCGCAGATCGGCGACCGTCCGGGGCGATGCGGCTCCGAGCGCGTCTGTCGCCACGGCCGCGTGCCGCTCCGCCTCGGCTTTCGCCTCCGCAAGATCCTGAATGCGGCCGGCCAGGTTCTGGCGCTCGACCGGATCTAGAGCCCCGCGCCGAACGCCGCGCCAGACGTTCGCCGGCACGGGACCCAGAGCCCGCGACCGCTCGGCCACGTCGGTGACGACGGCGCGTCGGGCGGACACGGCTTCGCGGTCCCACCGATCTGCGGCGGTCAACGTGTAGCCGCCGGGCGCGCCCGTCTCCTGCGCCCTGGCCAGCAGGCCGAGAATGGCGTGGGGCGTGAGTCCGCAGGGCTGCAAGGGCCGATGCAGGCGGCGAGCGAAAGCGTTCAGGGCGTCGCTGGTCTCCGCCAGCTTGTCGATCACGGTCGGATCGCCCGTCGGGGGCCTATGCTGTGCGTCGCGCGTACGCTTCAACTCCTCCAGGACCGTGCGTTTGCTGACCTTGTTCGAGTGCAGTTCGAGCGTGAGGGGACCCAGCCCGACCTGGCGAAGCCGGCGGTGGACGACGTCCAGAGCCGCCATCTTCTCGGCGACGAACAGGACCTTCTTCCCGCGGGCCACGGCGGCGGCGATGATGTTGGTGATGGTCTGGGACTTGCCCGTGCCCGGCGGCCCCTTGACCACCAGCGATCGTCCGCCCGCGGCCTCGGCGATCACGACGGTCTGGGAACTGTCGGCGTCCACGACGTGGTTCAGTTCGAGGGGGCGGACGACCTCGTCTATGGCGTCGCCGTCGCCCACGAGCGGGGCGCTTTCCGGGAAGCCGTCCCGCAGCAGGGCGGTGATCAACTCACGGCTGTCGATCCCCGCTTCGCCGGGCCAGTTCTCCGGATCGAGGTCCCGGTACATCAGGAACTTCGAAAACGAGAAGAACCCCAGCACCATGGCGTCGGGCAGCACCTCCCAACGCTGGTTCCTGGAAACGGTCTCGGCGACCCGGGCGCAGTAGCCGGCGAGGTCGACCTCGTCCTCGTCCTTGAAGTCCTCGATGGCGAGGGCGAACTCGGCCTTCATCTTCGCCTGGAGAGTCAGGTTCGGCGACGGGGGTTCGTCCCTCCAGCGCAGCTTGAACCGGTCGGCCGCGCTCGTGCGCTCCAGCTTGACGGGCAGCAGGACCAGAGGCGCGTGCCGGGCGATGTCCGAGGTGTCGCTGTCGAACCAGCGCAGCAGGCCGAGCGCGAGATAGAGGATGTTGACGCCCTGCTCCTGCTCGAGGGTCTGGGCGTCGTACCAGATGTCGAAGAGGCGCTTTTGCAGGCCCTCGGAGGTCAACCGGGTCTGCAGCCGGGTGTCGGTGTGACGGGACGACCGGCCCTGCTCGTCGATCGTATCGTTTTCCGGCTGCGGAATTCCGCCGGTCACGTCGTCGTCCGGATCGAGTTCGGCGCGGGCCGCCTCGCTCAACTCCACGCCGGGAACGAAGCTCAGGGCCCTGTTCGAGGTCAGCAGCCGGAAAACCTCGGGGGCTTTCTCGTCGACGATCTCGATCGCGCGGTTGTTCCTGGTCCGCAGGGGGGTGTTCAGCAAGCGGTTGCGGGTCGACAGGTCCAGAAGCGCGTTGCGCTCCTTCAGCAGCCGATCGCGAATTGAAACGAGAGCGTCGCCGTCGGCCATGTCCGCCTCCCCCGAGGTTGCAGGTGGCGGAACCCTACAATCAATGCAGAAGGATAGGCGAGTCGGTACGCAGGAAGGCCAGCGTCAGGGCTCGTGCGCCGAGGCTCCTGTCGGCGACCACCGTGCGGTACGCCCCGCCTCGCCGGCCCGACCGGGTCGGGCGCAGCGGCCCGACCCGGCTGAGCCGCCGTCGCTCAGGGCTTGTACTTGACCGCGCAGCCGTAGGGCTTCGAGGCGGGGACGGCCACCGCGCGGCCGGCCTTCACGTCGGCCAGGGCCAGTTTCACCAGCGGCTTGGCGCGCTCCAGGTCCTCGACCTTGTTGCTGGGCACGTCGTCGATGCCGCCGGCGTAGACCAGCCGCCCCTGCGCGTTGATCACGAACATGTGGGGCGTGGTCTTGGCGCCGTAGAGGCGACCCACCGCTCCGCTGGGATCGAGCAGCACCGCGGTCGGCGAGCCCTTGCGCGAGGCGGTGAGCTGCTTGGCCTGCTCGCCCGTTATGTGGCCCTGCTGGCCCGGCGCGGAGGAGACGATCGACAGCCAAACCACGCCGTCCTTGGTCGCCTCGCGCTGCAGCGCCTGCATGTTCCCGCTGTAGTGCTTCTTCACGTAGGGGCAGTCGTGGTTGGTCCACTCCAGCACCACCGTCTTGCCGCGGTACTGCTTGAGCGAGCGGGTCCTGCCGTCCGCGTCCTGGGCGGAGAAGTCGGGGGCCGGCTGGCCGATGACCGGACCCGTCTGGGCGGTCGCGCCGCCGCCGGCGAGCAGGACCGCCGCGGCGGCCAGACCGAGATGACGTCGAGTGAGCATGTAAGCCTCCTTCAGGTGCTAGGGGTCGCTTCTTCGAGCGCCTTGATCACGGCGCCCGTCGTCAAGAGCTGGGGCAGGATCCGGGGCTGGTCGGCCCCGGGGGAGTACAACAGGTAGAGCGGCACACCGGCGCGGCCGTGCTCGGACAGGGCCGCGGCGATCACCGGGTCGCGGTTGGTCCAGTCGGCCTTCAGATAGACCACGCCGGTGCGCTCGAAGGCGCGGCCGACCTCGGCGCTCGACAGGGCGACGCGCTCGTTGACCTTGCAGGTGACGCACCAGTCGGCGGTGAAGTTGACGAACACCGGCCGTCCTTCGGCCCTCAGCGCCGCCAGGCGCTCAGGCGTGTAGGCCTCTGCGGCGAGGGCGGCGGACTCCGCCTTGCCGCCGCCCGGCGCGCCCAGGGCGGCGACGCCGAGCCAGGCCACGGCCAGCAGCGCCGCCGCGCTCGCGCCGATGCGGAACGGCAGCGGGCGGCCGCTGTGCTGGGAACGACCGAACAGCCAGGCCGCCAGCGCCACCAGCCAGGCGGCGGCGAACAGTTCGGCCAGGCCCGCGACGCCGGTCTGCCGGGCGAAGATCCAGGCCAGCCAGGCGGCGGTGGCGTACATCGGGAAGGCCAGCAGCCGCTGCAGGGTCTCCATCCACGCGCCGGGCCGCGGGAGGCGGCGCAGCAGCGTGGGCGTGAAGCTGACCAGCACGAACGGCGCGGCCAGCCCCAGGCCGAGCGCGGCGAACACCGACAGCGCCACCGCCGTCGGCTGCACCACGGCGTAACCCATCGCCGCGGCCATGAAGGGCGCGGTGCAGGGCGCGGCCACCGCCACCGCCAGCACGCCGGTGAAGAAGGCGCCCGCCGCTCCGCCGCGGCCGGAAAGGCCAGAGCCGACGCCCTGCACCGACTCGCCGAGGTGGAAGACGCCGGAGAGGTTAAGCGCGATCAGCAGCATCAGCAGGGCGAGCCCGGCGATCACCGGCGGCGACTGCAGCTGGAACCCCCAGCCGGCCGTCTCGCCCGCCGCCCGCGCGACCAGCAGCGCCGCCGCCAACCCCAAGAAGGTGGTCAGCACCCCGGCCAGGAAGGCCAGGCCCTGGACCCGCGCGGTCCTGGGCTCGTGCGCGTGCCCCGCCAGCGCCGCCGCCTTCATCGACAGCACCGGAAACACGCAGGGCATCAGGTTCAGGATCAGCCCGCCCAGAAACGCGAAGCCGAGGGCCAACGGCAGTCCCAGCCCGGACCGCCCGCCCGCGCCGGGCGCGCCCAGGCCCGCCGCCTGTGCGGGCAGAGAGCCCACCGACGCCTCGACCAGATAGGCCTCGCCCTCGCCGAAGGAGAGCACGCCCTGAACCGGACCCGTCACCGCTCCGGTCTGGGCGCCGTAGCCCGGGACCATGGTCAGGGTCAGCCCGGCCGGACCCCGCTCGATCCCCTGCGGCTTGGCGTGGTCGATCAGGGCGCCGTCGTAGGGGAAGAAATAGGCCCGGGCGGCGCCGTCGCCTCGCGCGGGCGCGCCCAGCACCGCCAGCTTCAGCCGACCCCCGGCCAGGGCCGCGACGCCGGTCAGGACGCCCGGCTTCGGCGCCGCCGCGAGGGCCTGTCGGACCGCCGCCCCGTGCTGCGGATGCGGCGCGGCCGGTCCCGCCGCGACGGGCAGGTCCAGCGTCAGCTTCACCTGCTCCGGGATACAGATCTCCTCGCACACCAGCCAGTCGGCGACCGCGGCAAGCCGCACGGTCTGGCCCGGACGCGCGTCCGCCGGAACCCGGATCGGGACCGGCAGCAGCACCTGGTTCGAGTAGCCGTAGTTGACCAGCGGGCCGACCGGTTGGCGCTCCGGCGTCGGCCAGACGATCTCTCCGGCGCTCCAGCCCTGAGGCAGGGTCCAGGCCAGTCGCGTCGGCTCGCCGGAATCGCCGGGGTTGCGCCAGTAGGTGTGCCAGCCCGGCTTGATCTTCTGCCGCAGCGCCACGTGCACCGTGCCGCCCGGCGCAGCGGCGGCGACGTCTGGCGCCAGCTCGGCCTCGACATAGGGCGTGCGCACGATCTCCGCCCGCGCCGCCGCCGCCCCGCCGAAAAGCGCGAGAGCGCCGGTCACGGCGGCGGCGACCGCGCGGAGCCCGACCGGAAGGCGCCGGACGGGAGCGGCGCCCGATAGCCTGAATTCGCGGCGGTCACTGCGGTTGAGCAAGGCGGGACCCTGATGCACCGGCTCATTTAGCAGGGGCTGCTTCCCGCGTGCGCGCCGGATTCCGGAATCGGCTAGGCGGATTTCATAATCGGCGACGCCGGGGCGCCGTCCCCGCACAGGTGCTCCCATGCTCCCTCGCCGTCACCGCCGCCCCCCGACCCGATCTGCAGGTGATGCAGCACGATCCCCGCTGTGGTGGCGACGTTCAGCGAGTCCCAGCCCTCGGCCATGGGGATGCGGACGGTGCGGCAGCGGTCGAGCACCGCGTCGGGCAGGCCCGGCCCTTCAGCGCCCAGCAGAACCGCCGTGCGCGCCGTCGGCGTCACGGCGTGCAGGGGCGTCTCGCCCCGGGGGCTGAGCGCAAGCGGTTCGAACCCGCGCCCGGCCAGCAGCTCGACCGCGGCGGCGGCTTGCGGCAGGCGGGCGAAGGGCAGGCGCAGCGCCGCCCCCACCGACACCCGGATCGCCTTACGGTACAACGGGTCGCAGCAGCCGGGGTCGAGCAGCACCGCCTGCGCCCCGAACGCGGCGGCGTTGCGGAAGGCGCCGCCGACGTTGTCGTGGTTCGACACCCCGAACAGGCACAGCACCAGCGCCCGCTCCGACAGGCCGTCCAGCAGGGCGGTCGCGTCCGGCTCCGGCGCCCGCCGCGCCAGGGCGAGGATCCCGCGGTGGATGTGAAAGCCGGCCACCGCGTCCATCACCGCCTGGGCGGCGAGGTGGACCGGGACCGCCTCCGGCAGCCGTTCCAGCAGCGGCGCCAGCTTCTCCAGCCGACGCGCGTCGATCAGCACCGACAGCGGCTCGTGCCGGGCGCCTTCGACCAGCACCCGCAGCACCACCTCGCCCTCGGCCACGAACAGCCCCTCGCGCCCGACCAGGTCGCGCTCGCGCACGTCGCGGAAAGGGGCGACGCGGGGGTCGCAGGGATCGTCGACGGGGACCAGGCGCATGTCCGTGGCTTAGGCCCGAAGGGTGGAAAGGGCAAAGGCGCGGCGTCCCGTTCACCATTCCGCTTCACCGCCCGTTAGCCGCGATCCCCTAAGGTCCCGCACGGGGGACGAGGCTCGCCTGGGATGGGCGAGCCGACGGATTTCCGAGCGGAGGACAGGCCGGCATGGCGACGCAGCCCCAGAGCGCGACGGGATTGGCTTACGCCGCGCGCGTCCGCCGGGGTCAGCTGATCCAGCGCATGATGATGGCCTGCCTTATCTGCCTGGCGCTGAACCCGCTGGTCGGCTGGGACTTCACCCTTGCGTGGGTGCTGGCTTACGGTCTGGCGCAGGTGCTGGAATGCGCCGCTTTCGCCCCGGTCAACACCGGGCGCGCCGATCACCTGCCATGGTGGCGCGAGGCGCTGGGTTGCGGCGCGGTTCTGGTGAACGCGATCGTGTTCGGTTCGCTCAGCGTGCCCCTGTGGCTGCTCGGCGGCCCGATCGGCGGGGTCTGCGCGGCGCTGGTGCTTTCGGCGGCGATCCTGAACACCATCGTCTCGACCCAGGGCTCGCGGGCCATGCTGGCGGCCGCCGGCGGTCCGCAGTTCGCCTATCTGCTCGCGACCCCTCTGTTCATGGGCTACTTCGGCGCCGCGCCGCACGCGCAGAGCGCGGTGGCGCTGGGCTGCGTGTCGTTCACCGCCTACGCGCTGATCCTCTGGAACATTCTCGACAAGAACCGGGCCGCCAACCTCGTCGCCCAGGCGGAGAGCGAGCGTAAGCGCGCCGAAGCCGAGGCCGCGACCGCCGCCAAGTCCGCCTTCGTCGCCACCGTCAGCCACGACCTCCGCACGCCGATCTCGGCCATGCTGGCGGGCGCGGCCGAGCTGCAGAAGACCGGCGGCGAAGCGTCCCGCTCGCACGCCGCCCTGATCTCCGACGCGGCGCGGATGATGAAGACCCTGCTCGACGACATCCTGGATCACTCCAAGCTCCAGGCCGGTCGGATGACGGTGGAGGAGAGCCGCTTCGACCTGCGCGCCCTGATGGCCCAGACCGCGCGCCTGTGGGGGGCGGAGACGCGCAAGAAGGGCCTGCGGCTGCGCGTCGAGGGCGCCGCCTCGGTGCCGCAGTGGGTCGAGGGCGACCCCATCCGCATCCGCCAGATCCTCAACAACCTGATTTCCAACGCCCTGAAGTTCACCGACCGGGGCTCGATCACGCTCCGCCTGTCGGCTTGGGCGGCCGAGGACGAGCACGCGGCGGTCCGCGTCCAGGTCGCGGACACCGGGTCGGGCATGACCCCCGAGCAGCTGAAGCGCCTGTTCACCCCGTTCGACCAGACCGACGCCGGCGTCGCCTCGCGTTACGGCGGCACGGGTTTGGGGCTGGCGATCAGCCGCGACCTGGCCCGCCTGATGGGCGGCTGGCTGACCGCGGTCAGCGCCAAGGACCGCGGCTCGGCCTTCACCCTCGGCCTGACCCTGCGCCTGGCCGAGGCCCCGGCGGCCGGGTCGGACCAGCTCGCTGCGCCCGAACGGGTGGAGCTGCCCGCGCCGGTGTTCCTGGCGCCCGTCGCCTTCGATCCGGCGCCGGAGCACGCGCCCGAGCCTGTCGTCGTCGAAGCGCCGGTCGAGGACGACGGCGAGCGGCCGCTCAGGGTGCTGGTGGTCGACGACCACGACATCAACCGGCGCGCGGTGCAGCTGATCCTCCAGCCGCTGGGCGTGGACATCACCGCCGCCTCGCACGGCAAGATGGCGCTGGAGATCGCCGCGACCGAGGCGTTCGACGTGGTGTTCATGGACGTGCGCATGCCCGAGATGGACGGGCGCGAGACCACGCGGCGGCTGCGTGCGATGGACGGGCCCAACCGTCACGTCCCGGTGATCGCGGTCACCGCCGACAACGCCGAGGAAGACGTCGCCGCCTGCCTGGCCGCCGGCATGGACCACTTCGTCGCCAAGCCGATCGACGCAGGCCGGCTGCTGGAGGCGCTGTCGCTGGCGCTTGAACCTCAGCCCGAGGCCGAAACGGAAGACGGCCGTCAGGTCGCCTGACGGCCGTCTCGTCCGACTACGGGGAGTGCCTCACCCGAAGGTGCGGCGCAGCCGGACGTAGAAGCGCACCTGGGACTTGGTGTACATCTCCTCGGTGAAGGCCAACGGCGCCACGTCGCGCGGACCCTCGTAGACCTCGCGCTTCCGGTTGAACTCGAAGCGCGTCAGGTTGGACGCCTCCACCAGCAGCGAGGTCTTCGGATCCGGCTTCCACTCAGTGAAAACGGCGAGGAACGGCGGCGGCAGATGGTACCGCTGGATCTCGTTGAATCGGTAGTAGGTCTCGTCCCAGCCGTGAAGGGCGACCACACCCCAGGTCATCTTCCGTTCGGGAAGATCCTGGCGGAAGTCGAACCGGACGTCCTGCGGCCGCTCGCCTGAAATGCGGCGCTTCTCCCCGGTGGTCGGGTCGGTCACTTCGCTGAACCGGAACGTCGAAGCGACTTTGAACTCCCCGCCTTTCACGCCGAAGCGGTCCAGCGGCAAGGTGACGTTCAGCACGATCTCGTCGCGGCGGCCGTCGCCGATGTTGCCCGGCGCGTCGAAGGCGTCGTCCCCGTCGTCCGGATCAACCGCGTCGGCTGCGCCGTCGTTGTCGTCGTCCGGATCGGACACGTCCAGAATCGTGTCGCCGTCGGTGTCGACATAGACCGGCACCCGGTCGATGGCGTCGGTGATCTCACCGTGGGTGTAGGTCAGCACCACCGCGCCGTCGCCCCAGAACCGGCGCTCGAGCGAGGCCTCGTAGACCCAGGTCTTGTCGGGTTCCAGCTCCGTGTTGGTGGTGGTGAACGTCCCTGCGGACAGGTTGGCGCTGGAAGCGAAATCCCCGAAGTTCAGTTGCCCGACCTCGCGCTCGACCCGCAGCCTCAGCTGGGTCTGCTCGTTGGGGGACCAGCTCACCACCGCCCGCGGCTTGGCGTAGAAGAACGACCGCTCCCGGTCGGTGGTCCCGCTCTGGGTGATGGTGGACTGCTCGAAGCGGGAGCCCGCCTCCAGAGTGAGCTTGGCGGTCGGCCGCCAGGTCGCCTGGCCGAAGGCCTCGCCGCGCAGTTCCTCCACGCGCACGTCGGGGTTCGGCAGCGGGATCGTCGATCCGTTCTCCGAGTAAGCGACATGGCCCTCGCGAAAATTGAAGGCGGCCTCTCCGCCCGCTTCGTACTGCAGCTTGTCCGATTGGACGAACTTCAGAACCGCCCGGCCGATGCTCTCGCCGGTTTCGGCCTCGGAGACGAACACCGCCTCGTCGGTCCCGTCGGTGTAGGTCGATACGAACTCGGATTCGCCGAGCTTCTGCAGCGTCAGCGCCTCCAGCTCCAGCCGGTCGGTCAGCTTGCGGGTGTAGTTCACCCCGATCTCGCCGTTCAGCCCGGTCTGGGAGCCCCAGACGTAGGTGCGGTCGCCGCCGGAGTAAAAGCTGTCCTCTTCCTTCCAGGGATTGGTCCCGACCGTCCCGTTGATGCGGAAGGTGCCGCCCGCCAGCGGCGTCTTGTAGGACGCTTTGATCGAGTGGGGCGCGGAGTCGGCTTCGGTCAGCACGTCGTCATTGACCAGAACCACGCCGTTCGGATCGCGAATGAACCGCTTTCCGTGGCCGACCGAGTCGTCCATCCCCACGCCGCGGGTGATCGCCGCGTCGAACAGCCTGTCGCCGGAACGCTTGCTGACCTCGTAGCGCCAGCCGGGCAGGATGCGGCCGGTTTCAGTAAAGAAGTGCCCCGAAGCGCTCACCGTCTGCTGGAAGTTGTCCTGGCGCTTGCGGATCACGTTGGCCACGACCGTGCGGCCCTGCATGTCGATGCCGGGAGCGCCGCCGCGGATCAGGTCGATCCGCTCCACCTGCGAGGCCGGGATGCGCGCGAGAAAGTCGCTGAGGGAGTCCGTCTTCGCGGTCGGGCGCTGGCCGTCGATCAGCACGTTGCCGGCGGTGCCCGCGAAACCCCGGGCCTGGTCGCCGCCTTCGAAAGTGAAGCCCGGCAGGCGGTTGATCATGTCCATCGCCGTGTTCGGGCGCGACTCCGCAAAGAACGACGGTGGATAGGAGATCACCCCTGTCGACGCCTGCGCCGCACCGGCGGGCTCGGCGGCCTGAGCCAGAGCCTGACCCGAAACGGCCGTCATCAACGCGGCCGTCAAGCCGATCCAACGCATGCTGATCTCCTCCCTCGTTACGGGAGAAGGTTTGTGGGCGAACAGTGGCGGGTGCGAGTTAAATTGCGGACAGGTAGGTTAAGCTTTGGAAAGGTGCATAGGCATCAGACGGCCGTCCCGCCCACCGTCAGCCCTGCGATCTTCAAAGACGGCTGGCCGATGCCGACCGGCACGCCCTGGCCCGCCTTGCCGCAGACGCCCACGCCGGGGTCGAAGTCGAAGTCGTCGCCGATCGCCTGGACCTTGGTCAGCACCGTGGGGCCGTCGCCGATCAGGGTGGCGCCCTTCACCGGGGCGCCGATGCGGCCGTCCTCGATCAGGTAGGCCTCGGTGCACTGGAACACGAACTTGCCGTTGGTGATGTCCACTTGGCCGCCGCCGAAGTTGACGGCGTACAGGCCGCGCTTGGTCGAGGCGATCATGTCCGAAAGCTTGTCGCCGCCGCCTTCCATGAAGGTGTTGGTCATCCGCGGCATCGGCATGTGGGCGAAGGACTGGCGCCGGCCGTTGCCGGTGGCGGCCATGCCCATCAGCCGCGCGCTCATCCGGTCGTGCATGTAGCCGACCAGGATCCCGTCCTCGATCAGCACGGTGCGGCCGGTGGGCGTTCCCTCGTCGTCGACGGTCAGCGACCCGCGCCGACCGGCGATGGAGCCGTCGTCGACCACCGTCACGCCCGGCGCGGCGACCCGCTGGCCGATCTTGCCGGAGAAGGCGCTGGAGCCCTTGCGGTTGAAGTCGCCTTCAAGCCCGTGGCCGACCGCCTCGTGCAGCAGCACGCCGGGCCAGCCGGGGCCTAGCACGACGTCCATCTCGCCCGCCGGACAGGCGATCGCGTCGAGGTTCACCAGCGCCTGGCGCAGCGCCTCGTCAGCCTGGGCGCGCCAGCGGTCGGGGGCGATCCAGGTCTCGAACCCGGCGCGGCCTCCGGCGCCCGCATGGGCGCTCTCGCGCTTGCCGTCGCGGTCGACGGTCACCGACACGTTCAGCCGGACCAGCGGGCGCACGTCGCGCACCAGCCGCCCGTCGCCGCGCAGGATCTCCACCGCCCGCCGCTCGCCGGCCAGCGAGGCGGACACCTGGACCACGCGCGGGTCCTTGGAACGCAGATAGTCGTCGATCTCGCGCAGCAGCTCGATCTTGGCCGAGAAGTCGGGCGCGGCGAGCGGATCGTCCTCGCCGTAGAGCTTCTGGTTGGTGGCGCGCGGACCCTCGGCCGACACGCCCTCGTAGCCCCGCTTGGCCAGGGCGGCGGAGTCGGCGGCGCGCTTCAGGGCGGGTTCGGAGATCTCGTTCGCGTGGGCGTAGCCGGCCCGCTCGCCGGCCACCACCCGCAGGCCGAAGCCCTCGGTGGCGTCGTAGGCGGCCGATTTCAGCCGCCCGTCGTCGAACACCAGCGATTCGGACTCGGCGTGTTCCAGGAACAGTTCGCCGTCGTCGGCGCCGGCCAGCGCCTCGCCCAGCACCGCCAGGGCGCGCTCGCGCCCCACCTCGGCCGAATCGAGCAGGGAAGGGACGGGGGAAGGCGCGTTCATGCGCGACGCTCCGGACGCTGAAAACCAACGTCGAACATAGGCGCCCGCGGCGGAAACGGAAACCGGCGCGTCCGGTGGTCGCAATCGCTTGGCAAGCCGGGTTCCACCCGATATGTGACGCGCCCGAAGGGGTGCGACATTCGAGCGCCCGCGGACGGCTGGCCGCAGCCCCCGCGCGCTCCATGTCCCGGGCCGTGTTTCAGCCCGCCCCGGGCGTGCGCCCTCCACCGGGGGCCGAGAGGGACATGAGGATTTTCGGAATGGGCATGCGAAAGCTGGCGACGGCGGTTTCGCTCGCGCTCGGCGCGGCCATGTGGGGCGCCGCCGCCCAGGCGAAGGAGCTGCTGGGACAACCGACGCCGGGCGGCATCGGCCTTCAGCCGGCGGGTTCCGAGTTCAAGGAAGCCGCGCACTTTTTCCACGACGGCATCCTGATGCCGATCATCACCGCCATCTGCGTCCTGGTGCTGGGGCTGCTGATCTGGGTGGTGGTGCGCTTCAACAAGCGGGCGAACCCGACCCCGGCCAGGTGGAGCCACAACACCGCCATCGAGGTGCTGTGGACGGTCGTGCCGGTGCTGATCCTGATGTTCATCGCCATCTACTCGTTCCGGCTGCTGTTCCAGTTCCACGACCTGCCCAAGCCGGACGTGGTCGTTAAGGTCACCGGCTATCAGTGGTACTGGGGCTACGAATATCCCGACCACGGCGTGGACGAGATCACCTCCACCCTGCTGCCCAAGGAAGAGGCCGAGGCCAAGGGCGAGCCCTACCTGCTGGGCGTCGACAACCCCATGGTCGTTCCGGTCGGCAAGAACGTGCGCGTGGTCGTCACCGGCCAGGACGTGATCCACGCCTTCGGCGTTCCCGCGTTCGGCTTCGTCGTCGACGCCGTCCCGGGCCGGGTCAACGAGATCGGCTTCAAGGCCGACCGCGTCGGCAAGTACTACGGCAACTGCCGCGAGCTGTGCGGCGTCGACCACGCCTACATGCCGATCCAGATCAACGTGGTGACCCAGGCCGAATTCGACGCCTGGGTGGCCGCGCAAGGCGGCTCGACGCCGGCGGTCGGCGGCGCGCCCGCCGCCGCGGCGCAAGGCGCGACCGGAACCGTGGTCTCCGCCGGCGACGCGACCGTGCCGGCGCCCGCCGCGGCCGGCGCCGCCGTCCAGGCTCCCGCTCCGGCGACCAAGGCGCCGCCCGCCGGCAAAACCGAACAACCCGGCCCCGCCGGCGCGACGCCCGCGCCGAAGGCCCAGTAGAGCAAGAGAGTAGAGGCTGACAGATGGCCACGGCTCACGCGGGTTATAGCGACCCCCACGACCACAAGCCCGGGTTCTTCGTCCGGTGGTTCTTCTCCACGAACCACAAGGACATCGGCACCCTGTACATCCTGTTCGCCATCATGGCGGGGATCGTCGGCGGCGCCCTGTCGGGCCTGATCCGCTGGGAGCTGGCCCAGCCAGGCCTGCAGGTGTTCACCGAAGGCTCGATGCTGTCGCAGCTCGGCCTCGTGGAGGCGTCCAAGCACGGCTACAACGTGGTGGTCACCGCCCACGCCCTGATCATGATCTTCTTCATGGTCATGCCGG
>Ga0196964_10000901_pt1 | contig 16117 bp, 14 predicted proteins | sample S1_10metaG_FD_148615 | JGI IMG/M metagenome (GOLD analysis project Ga0196964, IMG submission 148615) | Soil microbial communities from Anza Borrego desert, Southern California, United States - S1_10 | ecosystem: Environmental > Terrestrial > Soil > Desert | place: USA: California | collected...
GGCAAGGCAAGCTCGTTCTGATGCATCACTACATAACGTGCGAATGGTATGGTCAGATCATAGCGCAATGCCCGCTCCGTAACAACCGGAGAGGAATAAGGCTTCTCGAGCAAACGACTCCACTCCGCATGCAGCTTTTGTTTATCAGTCTCTTTTTTCTCATGCAGACCATTGTTCAGTATCTTAAAGATAAGCCGGTCACCTTCCTCGCCGTACTTGCCGGTAAGCGTAACCAGGTTTTCCATAGCCGGCGTTTCCAGCGGCTGGAATCCATAAATCTCGAAAATGTCTCGAAGCGTACTTAGAATATATTGTCTCCGTTTTACCTCGGCAGGGGAAAAATCCCGGGTACCCTGCGGAATGGATGGTTTCATACAGGAGCAAATGTAAAAAGCGAAGCTCAATTTGCGCCGGTCTCAGTAAATCCCCCCAGGTAAGGGAGCAGAATCCTGCACCGATCGTTGATCTTTATCCGGAAAACGGGACAGACGATCATCAACAGACAATTTCCCGATCACTCCTTCACACTATGCTGCGTACATCACTTATGCTCTTTTTATTGCTGATTGGCGCGTTCTGTCCGGTCCGGGCCCAGGAGACTGCCAGGTTCGAAAGCATCGACAGCCTGATCGCCAGCGTCTACAGCGTCATATCCGGGCCGGCAGGCGAACGCGACTGGGGGCTTTTTCAGAGCCTTTTTCATAAGGACGCCACAATGGGCGCGGTTGTTAGCCATCCCGGAAAACCATCAGTATTTAAGAAATTCACTCCGGCAGACTATATCCGGATGAATGCGCCCTTCTTCAGCAAGTCGGCTTTTTATGAAAAGGAACTGGGCAGGAAGCAAGAAGTATTCGGCAATATTGCCCATGTTTTTTCTTCCTATGAATGTATTCCCGGTGACGGTGAAAAAGAAAGAGGGGTAAACTCCATACAGTTAATCAGAGAAGGAGGCAGATGGTATGTGTTCTCGCTGATCTGGCAGGAAGAAACAAAGGAGTTTAGTTTAGAGCCGCACCTGCGGCAGAACAGCAGGGAATAGAACAGAATCAGCCAAACCGCTTCATCATTTCCCTATGACAAAACATAAGCCCGGAGCGATCTTTTTCATCATAGGCATTGGATTTCTCCCTACCGCTATTGTCTTCCTGCTATTGAAAGAGCACAAAACTGCGGGTGGCGTGTTTCTTCTGATCAGCCTGACGAATCTTTTGCTGGGGTTGCTCTTTACCATGAAGAGCAGCAACCCAAAGGATCAGGAACATTAAATAGTACCAGCGCCGCTTATAATTGATCCGGTGCCTGGAAAAGCACCGGATCGTATCTGGCACATCAATCCTATGAACTTTTATTCCTGCGGGCTGTCCCACTCTATACTGTCCTGGCCGGCATTATCCCATGGAAGCTCCAGGTCTTCGCCTATAAAGTTCTTATCAGTAAAAAATTCGTTTTCTGGTTCCCGGGGAGGCGCCTGCTGTGCCCGTTCCTGCTCTTCAGTTCGGCGCTCTTTGTCTGGCTCCTGCCGCCCATTATTTATTCTGTTGTCCATCCGCTGCTCCTGCCTTGTCACCGTTACGGGGATACAATTGTATGCCCGGACACGTAGCCGGATAATAACTGGCGGGAACAGGACCTCAGGATTGTAACTTAACCGGTTATGGATAGCAGAAGGTAGCAAGGCTCCGGGAACATGTGCAAAAGGATACCAAAAGTCCCCATGCATCCGTACCGGTCGCAACAGCAGAGGGCATAAAAAAGCCGCAGTCTGCGACTGCGGCTTTTATCATTCAATATCAGGCAAACATCCGGAAGATCAGGTAGACGGCTCCCGCCATTGCTGCGCTGACCGGTATGGTCAGGATCCAGGCCCAGAGGAGGTTGATCGTAACCCCCCAGCGTACCGCCGACAGCCGTTTTGTGGCACCCACACCAATGATGGAACCCGTAATCGTATGGGTCGTGCTCACAGGTATGCCCATCTGCTCGGTCATAAACAGGGTAATGGCTCCTGCAGTTTCGGCACTCACCCCTTCCAGCGGAGTTACCTTCGTGATACGGGTACCCATGGTCTTGATGATCTTCCAGCCACCGCTCATGGTACCCGCCGCTATCGCCGCATAACAGGCCAGCGGCACCCAGTCAGGAATATTCTTAACATCACCGATCAATCCGTTTGCGAAAAGCGCCGCTCCGATGATACCCATCACCTTTTGGGCATCGTTCCCCCCGTGTCCGATACTGAAGGCGGCCGATGATAAAAGCTGCAGGCGCTTGTACATGCTCGCCTCACGGAACGCACTCGGAGACCGTAACCTTTCCGTGTATATATAAGACAAGGCAAAGATCACAATAGCGGCGATGATACCCCAGGCGATAAATGTATTGTCAGCCTTTGCAATCTCGTTCTTCAGATCCTTGCGTGCGTCGATGCTCATATCTTCTTTAAAAGCTACTGCCTGCTGCGGAGTCATGCCATGCACACGGATCATAGAGTCGATCATCACATCAAAGCCTGCGGTATGGTAAAGCCCTACCAGGGGCTTAAGCCGCTCATTCGCTGCCTTGGCTGCCTCATAGTCTGCTTTTTTGGCCGGGTTTACATTCACTTCATTTTTCAGCTGCTTTACCTTCAGGTAGCGGGTCAGCCTGTCGTTCAGCTTAGCCTTCTCTACGTCTTTCAGCGGTATTGTCGCCGATATCTTCTCTGCCATAGCTTCGGCACCCATCTGGTCATACTGGTCGGAATATGCTGCGGCTGCTTTCAGGTTAGCCTGGGCTTTGGCAAGATCTGCAGCCTTGGAGGGGTCATTCTTTACGGTCTCCTTCAGTTTGTCCACCATAAAGTATTTGGCCAGGTTTTCCTCTATCTTCTTCTCTTCCAGCTTGTCAAAAAGCAGCCAGGTACCAAACCCGCTGATAGCCATGATAAGAAGCTTCATCCAGGTGTTTCGCATCACTGTTACGATGGCGATAAACATGGATATTACCATGCCGATCACCGGTGCCAGGAATATGAACAGTACGGTTTTAATCACTTTCTCGCTATCAATGATCTGTGCCAGAGGCACCCAGCCCTTGGTATAAATCGCGTGAGAAACGGCCGCCCCCGCAAATCCTCCGATCAGCGTATGGGAGGAAGATGAAGGAATGCCGTACCACCATGTCAGCAGGTTCCAGGCAATCGCGGCGATCAGACCTGAGAACACCACCGGCAGCGTGATGAATTCTTCCCGCACGGTCTTGCCGATCGTATTGGCTACCGCATGGTCCTGAAAGATGAAAAACGCGACGAAATTGAACAATGCAGCCCAGAGCACAGCCTGAAAGGGTGTCAGCACTTTGGTGGAAACGATCGTGGCAATTGAGTTCGCCGCATCGTGAAAACCATTGATATAGTCAAACACGAGCGCCAGAACGATGATGACGATGAGTAGCGTAGTCATATATTAAGTTGGCTACCTGTTGTTTTTAAGCGTACTTAATGATAATGGACTCGATGACGTTCGCTGCATCTTCGCATTTGTCGGTCACTATTTCCAGCATCTCATAAAGATCCTTTTTCTTGATCAGCTCCACAGGGTCTATTGACGCGCTGAAAAGGTGCATCATGGCTTTGTCCAGCAGCTCGTCAGCCTCGTTCTCCAGGCTGTTGATCTTTACGCAGCTCTCCGTTATCGAACGGAGGTCTTTCATATCCCGGAGCTCCCGGACTGCCTTGCTCAATGCGTTTACAGAGCGGCTGATCACGTCGGCGAATGCCCCGGTCATCTGGTCGCCGTCATGGATCGAGTAGTTATTGATGCGTTTGGCCGCGCCCCACAGAAAATCTGCAATATCATCCAGTGAGGTAGCCAGCGCGTGAATATCTTCGCGGTCGAAGGGCGTGATGAAGTTCCGTCCCAGCTCAATAAATATGCGGTGAGTAATCTCATCATTCTTATGTTCCAGGTCTTCCAGGCCTTTCAGCAGGGATTCTTTCTTCGCCGTATCTCTTTCATTGATCGCCGCTGTAAACACCGAAGACATCTCTATCAGAACATCGGCAACTTCTTCAAACAATCCGTAGAAGATACGGTCCTTGGGCATGAAGAACTTTAAGAATGAGGTTAATGCCATTGTTTATTTTTTATTATTGTTTGCAAAGTTATCAAGTAGTTTGAGTATCAGAGGATTTTCCTGCTATTGGTAATAATTCCTTAATCCTCAGTATATAAAGAATAAGCCATAGAATTCGTATCAGAAGTTCAGCTGAGCCTGCATGCGCAGCAGGCTGCCCTCCTGGATATTACCTTTCGTCTTGAAATCCTCAAACCTTCTCTCTGAAATAGTATACTGCAGCACCAGCTCAAAATTCTTCACAGGCTGCCATTCTACGCCAAACTCATATTCATTAACGGTATAGCTTCTGGCATCCAGCTCATGCTTTTTACCACCGTCGTAGTATTGCAGGCGCACAAACGGGTAGATCAGGTGATTTTTATAGCGGAGCAGGTAGTTGAAGGTCGCATAGCCCCCGGTCAGCTCCTGCGTCTCGATGGAGTCGGTCGCAGGGTTGAACTCCGGACCTTTCCCGATATTATACTCCGCCTGGATACCGAATGGCTGCGGGTACAGCACCAGGCTCGCCGCCACACGCTGGTCAAGATAGTTCCGGTCGGCAACGGTCTTTACCCCGGCGGAGATCTGATCGGCAGGCATGACAAACCTGCCGGTGTAGCCCTGGATGCCGGGCTCCAGGATCTGCTTACCGATCCGGAAAGGATAAGACACCCTTCCGACCAGGTGGAGCTCGTTGTTGAGCTCCGGACGGTTGGCAGTCTGTCCGTTAAACGCACCAAAGCCTACCACTCCATAATCTCCCGAACCTTTTAGCCCCTCATTTACCAGCGATGAGAACAGCTTTCTGGTGCCTGCCGGCGCCCAGTAGAAGAAGGCGCCCAGATCCCGCTCGTTCGATAAGGCGCTGTTCAGACCATCAGCCCGGTCCAGCGGCAGCCTGTTCTGACTTGACTGCATATTCTCAAAACCGAACGGCACCTTGCTTTGCCCAAGACGCACCCTGAACTCGTTCCTCCGCTCCAGCCCGATATCAAAGTAAGCGTCCCGGAGCTGTCCGAAATGGAGCGAATTCGTGGAAGCAGAACTGGCGAAATCAGGCTGAATATAGAAATAAACCCTTTCGCTGATCTGGCCAAACAGGATGATCCGCACCCGGCGCAGAAACAACCCGCCGTTTTCTCCCCAGCTCCTGTCGCACTGTTCGCACTTCAGCTTGGGGTTGGTTTCCAGAAGCCGGTTGTAACGCATCTGAACATAGCCTCTGACAGATATTTTCTCGTACCAGGGCGACCTCTTAGACTCGCTGCTCTTTGCCGAATCCTGCTGTGCGGAAGCACTAAAAGCCACAGACAGCAGAACAAATGATAATAATTTTTTCACAATTTCTTAATGATGGCGCAAAGGTAGTTTCGTAGTAATGAAGGAATATAACCTCTGTGTTACGTAATTATTAACTTTGGATAACCTTAATGTTAACTGCCATATAAGTCCCTGAAAACCAGGAACCGGCGAGTAAAAAACGGCGGAGCGACTAATGTAATCTTACCCTGGGATCTGTCCAGCTATATACCAGGTCGGTGAGCAGGCTGATGATGATGAAGATAAAAGCGGTAAGGAGCACTGATCCCATAACCAGCGGAAAATCGAATTTCTCCAGTGCCTCTACGGTGATTCTACCGACACCTTTCCACCCGAAGATGTATTCCACAAAGAAAGAACCCGCCAGAAGCTCAGCAAACCAGCCCGAGATGGCGGTAATAACAGGGTTCATGGCATTAGGCAATGCATGGCGGAATACGACCTTCCGCCTCGAGAGCCCCTTCGCGTATGCGGTGCGTATATAGTCTTGCGACAGCACATCCAGCAGCGAGCTCCGGGTAAGCTGGGTGATGATGGCCAACGGGCGGATACCTAAGGCGATCGCGGGCAGTATAAGATGCTGCAATGCGAGCTGCCGCCCCTCAAAAGGATCATAGACCCATAAAGAGCCTGTCATGCTCAGCCCTGTATAGGAATGCAGCAGGTAGCCAAACACATAGGCGATCAGCAACCCCGCAAAAAATGAAGGCATGGAGATACCGGCTACACTGGCGGCAATAGAGGCACTGTCCAGCCAGGTATTTTTCTTTAACGCAGCCAGCACGCCCAGCATGATGCCCCCGGCGGTCGCAAGGAGCATGGCAGCAAGTGCCAGGATAATGGTGCCGGGCAACGCCTCGGAAAGCACCGCACCCACCTCCCGCTTCGTATGATAGCTGCGACCCATATAGGGATATTTCAGCGCGAGCTTCCTGTCGCCAGCCAAGGAGACCAGGCCGATGTAACCGTACTTCGCCCTGGCAGCACTGTCGGCGCCGTGAATGCCAACCGGCGACAGATCGTTCAGAAAAAGAAAATACCTGGAAAGCAGCGGCTTATCCAGGTTCAGTTCCTTGCGCACATTTTCCAGCGACTGCAGATCGCTTCGCTGCCCCATGGTCAGGCGGGCAGGATCTCCGGGCAATACATTAAACAGAAAAAAAACCACAGTGACCACTCCCAGCAACACAAATATGCTGTACCTGAGACGCCGTGCCAGGAAGCCTATCACTTATCCGGAAACTGGATTTTGCCATTGTTCAGACTGATATCCTCCGGGTAGTCCCGGAAGCTCCATTTACCGCGGATCACTCCCTGCTCCAGGAGCATCAGTCCGGGGTTGGACCGGAGCGCCGTCTTGCTCACCGTATTGTCTATGACCATATACTCAGCCGCATAAAGTTTATGCCGCTCGCGGAAGGCGTCAGTTGCTTCTTTCGATGCGGATGAAAGGACGTAAAACGGAATGTTGAGCTGGTTTGCCTTGGCCATCAGGGTTTTCAGCTCGTCCAGGTTGTCGGTACGTGCTTTGTCCGGCTCACGGAGAAACAGCAGGAACGCATACCCGGGTGTGCCCAGGATCTCCTGCGTGTGATCGTTTCCGTCATTATCCGAGATGGCGAAATCCTTGATTTCCGGCTCGGCATTGCCTTTTCTTACCAGTTTGTCCTTCCTGTCCACGAACACCCAGGTCGTATCCTGCCAGGGATAATTCTCCATCGTAAACTCTTTCTTCACACCATCTTTTTCATAGATCATGACCGTCTCGTACTGGTCCGGAATGGCCCCCGGCGGCACCTGCATTTTTTCCGGTATGCTCACCCCCACTTTATACGGAAGGCAGTCGTAAAACGGCAGATGCTCCAGCACCCACCATTGCACGAAGAAGGCAAAGAAAGCAGTGAGGATCATGATGGCCGTCGTCGGATAACCGCCCATCAGCGGCCTGATGCGCTTGCGGAAGGCAAAAAGGATGATCACCAGGATCAGCAGCACTACATCTTTCCAGAAGGTCTCCGCATTCGATATCTTGATGCAGTCGCCGAAACAGCCGCACTCTTTGATCTTGTCGGTCAGGTATACGTAGGCGGTCAGAAAGGTGAAGAATGCTGTGAGCAGGAGCAGTAAGAAAGAAAACACACGGAAGGCGGCGCCGATCAGCAGCCCCACACCGGCTATGATCTCAAAACCGATCATGAGCACGGAAAGAATAAGCGAATACGGCATCGCCCAGTACATATGCCAGACCTCGAAGAACTCATTCATCTTGTAGCTGAGCCCGAGCGGGTCATTGGCCTTGACAAGTCCGGAAAAAATAAACAGTACGCCTACAATGATCCTGAATAGCCAGAGTATATACTTCATAGTTGTGTGTTTGCGATGAACCGGTAAATGGCTGCAGCCTAAAAATAGTATGTTTTTGGTAATCAGCGCCCATTTGCGCATGAGACCGGAGCGGCAGGCGATCCGTTGGAACTAAATTGCTAAAGTTTCGTTACAGTGACAGCGCAGCACCGGGATGGCAGGCAGGCAGGGCAACAGGACCCGGCGCTCAAACCCACCTTTTCCGGTGCTTTTTTCCGTCCTATTAACTCCGGCGGAACTCCGTGTCTGGAGCGGGTTTGGAGGCAGTCCGCCCCATACCCGTTCCATACCCGTTCCATACCCGTTCCATACCCATCCCGCACCTGTTCCGCACCGGCAACGCCGATAACTTTGTGAAGCATTAATAATGAGTGAGTTCCGCCCGTTAATCGGAAATTGAATACAGGTAACCAGCAACTGAGGCCTGATTACCAGCAGGCGCAAGCAGGAAACAGGAAAAGGGCATCCGCCCTGGCTTACCTAAGCTTTGACGCTAAGCTTCTTCAGGCTTCCAGTGTTCGAAAAGGAGATTGAGGTAATGGTTTTCTTCTTTGGTGATCACATCATCGGCCTTGGAAAGCTGCACGGCAAACCGGATCAGGCTTTTCCTTTCTTCTTCCGTGGCATCATCATAAAAATCGTCCATCATCTTCAGGAAATGCGCCTCCCATTCATCCGGGCGCAGGTTGCTGATAATGGCCATTTCCCGGTCCAGGTTTACCCTGAACGGGAACTCCTGAACCAGGTAATCCCGGATCACCCGGTCTTCCGCCGGACCTACCCGGAAATCGACTGCAGAAAGGATCATCAGCATATGATATCCTGCGATGGTCTTATTGAGTCGGTTATTCGGCATAGGAAACAGAATTATGACTTAGCTCTGGGATGCCAGCAGCAGGTCCAGATCAGTAAATTTCAAATTAAATCGTTTGGCGATCGGTGCGTTCGTCACACAGCCTTTATACAGGTACACCCCGTTCCTGATGCCGCTTTTGGCCTGAATCAGTCCTTCCATCCCGCCCATTTCGGCGGTCTGTACCAGGATGGGCATCAATACATTGCTGATAGCCCGGGAAGCAGTACGCGAAACACCGGAAGCGATATTCGGTACGCAGTAGTGTATCACATCATATCGTTTGTAAGTAGGGTTCTCATGGGTCGTGATCCTGGATGTTTCAAAACATCCGCCGCGGTCAATGCTCACATCCACAATGATGGAACCTGCTTTCATATTGCTGACCATCTCCTCCGTCACGACAACGGGGGTGATCCCGTTAGATGGTTTCAGCGCCCCTACCGCCACGTCAACGCTCGCCAGTTCTTCGGCCAGCGTGATGGGATCCATCACGGAAGTAAAGCAGCGGCTGCCTATATTATTCTGCAGGCGCATCAGCCGGTAAATGGAATTGTCGAAAACTTTCACGGACGCCCCAAGTCCGAGTGCCGTCCGGGCGGCACACTCCCCTACGATGCCGGCTCCTATGATCAGCACCTTCGCAGGCGGCACCCCGGCAATGCCCCCCAGCAGGATGCCCTTGCCATGGTGCACGTTGCTCAGGTACTTGGCTGCCGTCAGGATCGCCGAGCTGCCGGCAATCTCACTCATGGAGCGCACAATAGGATAAGTGCCAGCATCGTCCTTGATGGATTCGAATGCGATGGCTATTATTTTCTTATGCATCAGCTGCTCCATCATTTCCGCCTTCAGCAGCGGCAGATGGATCGGCGAGATGACTACCTGGTTTGGCTGCAGCAGCGAGAGCTCCTCCTCCACGATCGGCGCCGACTTGATGATGGTAGTGGCTTTATACAGATCCGCTTTGTCATAGACAATACGGGCTCCGGCCTCGGAATAGTCACTATCGAAATAAAATGAACCCTCCCCTGCATTGTGCTCCACAGCCACTTCATGACCATTGTTAACGAGCACGGACACTGCCTCGGGAGTTAGTGCAATACGGTTTTCCTGGAATGTTGTTTCGCGGGGTATACCAATGAAAAGCTGTCTTCTTTTAGGAAGTATCTCCAGTGTCTCTTCTAACGGAACGTACGAAAATGATGGTGAAACATATGGTCGTTTACTCATGCCTGCCTTCTGCTTTCATTTGCGAGAAAAATACAAAACATGTTTCGATAAAAGAAACCTTTAACAAAGCAACTGGTTAATTTGCAATGGCTCGGTTTATTTAAATAATCCGATAACGCAGTTGTGTACTGCTTATTTATATTTTTGCAGCGGATAGAAAGACCAGCATGCTCAAACAGAACCAAAGCCAGAAACTCCTTCAGAAACTTTCCCCCCAGCAGATACAGCTGATGAAGCTGCTGCAGATCCCTACCACCAATCTGGAAGAAAGGATCAAGGAGGAAATGGAAGAAAATCCGGCGCTGGAGTATGCAGATGAGGACAATACCGACCAGGACGAATATCGCCTTGAAAATGAAGGCGATGCAGAAGAGTTTGAAAGCAGCGAGGAGGAAGTGGAGCTTACGGATGATACGGCGGAAAAGGTAGAGCTCGATGAATTCCTCCGCCATGAGGATGATGGCGACTATGGCTACGGCGATGACTATTATGGCGGCGACCAGGAGCAGAAAACAACACCGGTACGCGTAGAGACCAGCTTTCACGAGCACCTCCTGGACCAGCTCGGTATGCTGGAGCTGGAAGGCGACCGTCTGCGCATTGCCGAGCAGATCATCGGTAGCATAGACGAAGACGGCTACCTGCGCCGGGAGCCTACTGCAATCGTCGACGACCTGGCATTCGGACAGAACATAAATACCTCCCTGGAAGAGGTAAATGAGCTGATCAGCCAGATCCAGGACCAGTTCGACCCTCCAGGGGTTTGCGCCTGGACCCTGCAGGAATGTCTGCTCCTGCAGTTGAAAAGGCTGCCGCAGAACGCTGATACGAAGAATGCCATTGAAATCATCGGCAAATACTTCAACGAGTTTACCAAAAAGCATTACGACAAGATCCAGCGCCACCTCGGGCTCAGCGATGATGATTTCAAAAAAGTGATCCACCTGATCATCAAGCTCAATCCCAAGCCTGGATCTGCTTATACCATTGTCAGCAAAGCCGAGAGTTATATCATACCGGATTTTTTCGTGTTCAATAATGGCGGCGTGCTCGAGCTCTCGCTCAACTCCAAGAATGCACCCGAGCTGCGTGTCTCGGAAGGATACCGGGAAATGATGCGGGCTTATGAGCGGGGAGATAAAAAGAACAAGGCCCAGAAAGAAGCCCTGCTGTTCATCAAGCAGAAGCTGGACGCCGCAAAGTGGTTCATTGACGCCATCAAGCAGCGGCAGCATACCCTGCTGCAGACCATGCAGGCGATCCTTGATTTCCAGCGCGAGTTCTTTCTTACCGGCGATGAGACCACGCTGAAGCCGATGATCCTGAAAGATATCGCAGCTATTACGAAGCTCGATGTGTCCACGGTTTCCCGTGTAGCCAACAGCAAGTTTGTGCAGACAGAATTCGGCACTTATAAGCTTAAGTATTTCTTTTCGGAAAGCCTGCAGACGGAAAGCGGTGAAGAAGTCTCGACACGTGAGGTTAAAAGTATCCTGTCTACCATTATCTCAGGAGAAAACAAGCGGAAGCCATACAGCGATGAGAAGCTTACGGAAATGCTGGTGGAGAAGGGGTATAACATCGCCCGCAGGACCGTTGCCAAATACCGGGAGCAGCTGAACATTCCGGTAGCAAGGCTCAGAAAGGAGCTTTAAGCATTGTCTTCTGCGGCGTAGTACTTCTGTGCTATCGTATCCAGCGTATGATAGAAATCCTGCCCGTATTTCCTTACCAACGGACCTTTGAGAAACTGGTACACAGGCACTTTCAGTTTGTTGCCCAGCTTGCAGGCAGGCTTGCACAGCTTTTTCCGGGGCTCGTAGTTCACTGCCTCAAATCCCGGCGATTGTGTGATCCGGATCGGGTACAGATGGCAGGAAATAGGCTTCTGAAAATCAATCAGGCCTTCCTTCCAGGCTTTTTCAATCCCGCACTTAACAATACCCAGCTCGTCTATATAACCGTAAGCGCAGATGCCGCCATTGACAGTTGGCGTCACATACTCATACTCATCATCTGTCACCCATGTACCCTGAGTTTCAATCTCGCGTACATAATGCTCCGGCAGCAGATGCCTGATCCTGGGAAAGATCTCCTCCAGTATGGCGGTCTCTTCCCTGCTCAGGGGAGCGCCGCAATCACCGTCTACACAGCAGCCTCCTTTGCAGGCGTTCAGATCGCACACAAAATGCTTCTCTACGACCTCGTCGCTGATCAGTACATCATCAATTGCTATCATAAATCAGAAGGGATATGCTTTCCGGGAAAGCAGTATAAAATTCCTAAGAAATTCCGGCATTCACACGGATCCGGGGAAAAAGTTTTCCTGAATCAGAGAAAGCGGACCGGCACAGACCACTACATATTGATATAGTTCATCAGCAGCTTGTAACGGTCGAGCATCTCTTCGTAGTGCCGCTGTTCGCCATATACCTGCAGCACATGGTAATTATGCCTTTCAAAAGAGGATACCAGCCCCTGCAGGTCTGTCCGGTTGGTTTTGAGGGTCACCTCGATCTTGCCGGTTGCCTTGTTGGTGGTGAGCTGGGTACTGATGATAATGGTTTCCTCGCCCTCGCAGATGCGGGCAATTTCTGCCAGGCTGTAATCGCGCGGATCCAGCTCTATGACTATAATTCCTCCCGGATTGTCCACGCCGCTGTTTTCGGTAATGTACCGCAGCAGCGCGTCCCTGGTAATAGCACCCAGGTAGGTATTCTCATTGTCCACTACCGGCACTACGGAAAGATTCTGCTGATGGGCTACCCGCAAAGCCTCATACGGATGGCCGTTCGCGAAAACCGCGGGGCGGTAATTTAGGAAACCGGCCTTGCTAAGGGGTGACTCTGGCGCTTCCCAATCCATCACGTCATTCTCCTGCACCAGCGCCATGTACTTGTCTTCGGCAATCAGGGGGAGCTGGGTAAGGTTGTTCTCCTCCATCAGAAACAGGGCTCTGTTGCCTGTGTCCGTCGGACCAAGTGTAGGAACTATAGGTGATATAAGTTGTTGTATTACCATTGTTCTATGGCGAAGTTCATCATCGCTCAGTTAATAACAATACAAAACCTGCACCAGTTTAAAGGTTGAGGTATGATATAACACTGGCATGACAAAAATTAAGAAAGTTTTATCCTTTGTGTTTCTCCAGGAAAGAAGCGAGCACCCGGTTGAATTCGGCAGGCACTTCCATCATGGGGGCATGTCCGCATTTGTCTATCCAGTGAAGCTCGGAATTGGGAATGAGGTTATGAAACTCCTCGGCTACCATCGGCGGCGTTATCGTGTCGTTCCGCCCCCAGATCAGGCAGGCAGGCACCAGAATATCCTTTAGTTCTTCTCCCAGGTTATGCCGGATGGCGGATTTTGCGAGCGCTATCACCTTCAGGACCTTCAGCCTGTTATTCGTGATGCTGTATACCTCATCCACCAGCTCTTTCGTGGCCACTTTCGGGTCGTAAAAAGTAAGCTCGGTCTTTTTCCGGATGTACTCGTAATCACCTCTTTTCGGATAGGTTTCTCCCATTCCATTCTCGAACAACCCGGAGCTGCCGGTTAGCGTAATGGTTTTTACCCGGTCCTGGTGTTTCAGCGTATATACCAGCCCCACATGTCCGCCAAGTGAATTACCAAGCAAATGGACTTTCTGAAAATCACGGGCTTCAATGAACTTAGCCACATATTTAGCCAGTCCTGAAACGGTCGTATCGAGAATGTTCAGATCAAATAAAGGAAGCATCGGGATGATCACCCGGTGTGTGACCCGGAAATAATCCACCAGATCCTTAAAGTTACTCAATGCACCAAACAGTCCATGAAGCAGAACCAGCGGCTCCCCCTCTCCCTCCTCAACAAATTTGAATTTGCCTAAATGTTTGATTTCGTATTCCATCAGGTGCTATTCAGTGTGCTAAAATACTATTGTTTGCCAGATTATCATAGAATTTAAGCAGCTGCCGCCAATTGCCGTTGCCATTCATTGACCGCGCTATAAATGATACGTTAATTTCAAAACACGGTACCCGGATTACTATAACTTTGCAGGGCATTCCAATTTACTATGTTCCAGCAATATTGCAGCTCCCTTACCAGTTACCGCCGGCTGCCTACCCGCGAAGTGCGGGTCGGCAACCTTCTCATCGGCAACCATCATCCTATCCGCGTGCAGACCATGACCACCACGGATACTATGGATACGGAAGCAACCGTAAGGCAGACCATCCGGTGCATTGAAGCGGGTGCAGAGCTGGTGCGGATCACAGCACCGAGTAAAAAGGAAGCGGAAAATCTGGGCGAGATCAAAAAAAGGGTCAGGGCCGCCGGCTTCGATACACCACTGATCGCCGACATACATTTCACCCCCAATGCAGCCGAGATTGCTGCGCGCCTGATCGAAAAAGTAAGGGTCAATCCAGGCAATTATGTAGACAAGAAGAAGTTCGATTTTATCGAATATACCGACAGTGCGTATGCAGCGGAGATCGACCGGATCAGGGAACGGTTTACCCCCCTGGTTCGGATCTGCAGGGAGCATGGCACTGCCATGCGCATCGGCACCAACCACGGGTCGCTCAGCGACCGGATCATGAGCCGCTACGGCGATACGCCGATGGGTATGGTGGAGAGCGCTATGGAGTTCCTGCGCATAGCCCGGGATGAAAACTATCATCAGATCATCCTGAGCATGAAATCCAGCAACCCGCAGGTGATGGTTCAGGCATACCGCATGCTGGTACACCAGATGGAGCAGGAATTCGGGGAATGTTACCCGCTCCATCTGGGCGTCACAGAAGCAGGCGACGGAGAGGACGGTCGAATAAAGAGCGCTATCGGAATAGGCACGCTGCTCGAAGACGGAATTGGCGATACGATCCGGGTATCCCTCACAGAGGATCCTGAATTCGAGATTCCGGTATGCAGGGACATCGTCGCGAGATATACATCAAGAACGTCGGGAGAACATGTTCCACCCGTCGCCCGCACTCCTTATGATCCTTTCAACTACCTTAGAAGGACAACGAAAGAAGTCCGTAACATCGGCGGCGGAAACGTTCCGGTGATCCTTGCCGACCTAAGCCAGGCCGATCACCTGACACCGGATACCATGAGCAGCCTCGGTTATACTTATGACCAGCCGACCGATAAATGGCATATCGGCGACCAGGCCGCAGACTATATTTTCACCGGCGATTCCATCCCTGATTTTGAGCTTCCGGGTACCGCAGGTATCATCTGCCATTCGGAGCAATGGATAGCGCAAGGTGCTCCGGCTCATGTTTTCCCGCTCTTTACCGCACAGAGCTTCCTCAGCACGGAAAAAAAGAGCGGGCTGCTCAACTTTGTAACGATCGACTGCTTCAGCGATGGAAACGACAGCGACACCGGCACTGTCCGGGCTGTAGCTGCAGACCCGACCGCAGTGCTTATGCTGCAAAGCCGGAACAGCAACTGCATGCAGAGCCTGCGTAGAATGTGTATGTCGCTGCTGGAAGAAAAAATAACGAACCCCGTCATCCTTGTGGCTGAAAGCAAATGGCATACTCCGGATGAACACCTGGTGCACTTCGCTACTGAAACCGGGGCACTGTTGCTGGATGGTTTCGGCGACGGGATCTGTCTGCGTTTTGCAGAAGATGCGGTTATGGAGAATGTAAAAATGACCGGACGGACCTACTTGCCGGTGGAAGATAGCTACCAGTTTATTAACAACACTGCTTTCAGCATACTGCAGGCTACCCGGACAAGGATCTCGAAGACTGAATATATATCGTGTCCCAGCTGCGGCCGAACCTTGTTCGATCTTCAGGAAACCACTGCCAGGATCAGGGCTGCCACTCATCACCTCAAAGGGGTAAAGATTGCCATCATGGGCTGCATCGTCAACGGCCCCGGTGAAATGGCCGATGCCGACTTTGGATATGTAGGCAGCGGTCCGGGCAAGATTACGCTCTATAAAGGACGGGAAGTGGTAAAAAAGAATGTAAATAGTGAGATTGCCGTGCAGGAACTGATCCAGCTGCTCAAGGACAACGAAGCCTGGGTGGAACCTCCGGTGCTTGCGCAGCCCGCACTGTAACAACCGTTTTTCTTTTAAAGGGATTGTTCTTCTTCAGGCAGCCTGCTTTTTCGGTCCAGGATCACCAGCAGCGCGATACTGATATAAAACAAAGCACCCACCTTATGGGTTTCCAGGAGTTCGGAAAAGAAGTTGTTGACAAAACCCGCCCCGAACATCATCGCCACCGCCAG
>Ga0196964_10000902_pt1 | contig 16108 bp, 9 predicted proteins | sample S1_10metaG_FD_148615 | JGI IMG/M metagenome (GOLD analysis project Ga0196964, IMG submission 148615) | Soil microbial communities from Anza Borrego desert, Southern California, United States - S1_10 | ecosystem: Environmental > Terrestrial > Soil > Desert | place: USA: California | collected...
ATTGGATTGCAGTAAATCCAGCAACGGTAGGTGCGCCGATAAGCGTAACGTAAGCCGGGCTTGTTGCGGTGCAACCTGAAGCAGTAGTGATTGTAACAGTCACGATATAGGTTCCGTGTGTATTGTAAGTGTGGTTTATGTTAGGTCCGCCCGATGCAGTGGTCCCGTCACCAAAGTCCCACGTATAAGTTATGATTGGCTGGTTCGACTGAACGTTGGCAGTAAAACTGATATTTGACGGTGCGCATGAGTAAATCGGTGTGGACGTGACCGTAACGGTTGGTGGCGCCAGATTGATATAAGCAGGCTGTACCAGTGTGTCCTTACAGCCGTTGATTGATGTGGCAATAAGCGTGACATCATAGCTGCCCAGGGCCGTATATGTATACGAAGGGTTGACACTGGTTGCAGTAGCTCCGGTCCCAAATTTCCAGAGGTAGCTGCTTGCACCTGTTGAAGTATTGTTGAATTGCACCAGCTTGGGAGCCGAGCACCAGTTCGCCGGGTTCGCGGTGAACTGTGCGTCCGGCGAGGGGTGAATGACAACTGTTTGGGTTGTGGAATCGCTGCAGGTGCTGTAGTTCACCACAAGCTTTACCGTATACGTTCCCGCTGCTGTGTATGATTTTGTGGGGTTGGCAACATTGGAGGAGGTGCCATCGCCGAAGTACCAGGTTGAATTTCCTGCACCCGGAGTCGTAGTGTTCGTAAAACTGATAGGCGTGTTAATGCATGCTGCTGCGGTGCTTTTCGTAAATGCTGCTGTAAGCGGACCAATATTTACGAAACCGCTCTTGACGATCGTATCCTTGCACCCGTTGGTATTGGTAGCGATCAGCGTAACGGCATAGGATCCGCCAGAAGTATAAGTATACGTAGGGTTAGCAGCTGTTGACGTTGCTCCGGTACCGAAACTCCAGTTGTATGTCTGGCCACCGGCCGTGCTGTTGGTAAACACCACTGTAGCCGGAAGGGAGCATGCGTTGTTGTTGGTTGCAGTAAAGTCGGCCTCAGGCTTTTGCGAAACTTTTACATATTGATTTTTGGTAAAAGTTCTTGAGCAACCGCTGCTATTAGTTACGGACAATGTGACGTTATAGTTACCGCCGGTTGTATAAGTATGCGATGGATTCACTGCAGCAGAAGTGGTACCATCTCCGAAATCCCATAGGTATGTTGCCGTGCCGGCAGTACCCGGAACCGATAGATTAGTGAACTGGACAGTCTTTGGCGGGCACGAAAGTGTGGAATCATTAACTACAAAATTGACTGAAGGAGAGGCGACAACATTTATGTAAGCCGCCACTGTTTTGGTGTTGCTACCGGAACTGTTAGACGCAGTCAGCGTGACTGTGTACGTACCAGGCTGGATGTAAGTAGTAGATGGATTTTGAAGGGTCGAGGTCGTGCCGTTTCCAAGATTCCAGCTCCAGCTCGTGGCGCCCCCTGTTGAAAGGTCAGTAAACTGTACCAGAATCGGCGAACAGCCACTGGTAACATTGGCCGTGAAATTAGCAATAACCTGAGCAAAGGATATTTTTGAAAATAGCAAACCAGCCACTATACACACTAATGTGTATAAACATCTCCTCATGACAATAAATGTTAAATAGATATGAAATAAATTCTCTCTCCTAAAAGTCCGGCTATAACTCTCTCTCCCAAAAGAATTTATAGTGGAATGCCGTACTTAGTCAAAAATACGAAAGATGCAACAAAACGTTAAAAAATTTTATAGAAAATTTTAATGCTGAGCTTAGCAAGTAAAGCAACTATGTCTTGATAAGCTGCCTTTTATACATCTGAATTGTATTTTCAAGACCATAGTACAGCGCGTCGCTGATGAGTGCATGGCCGATAGATACTTCGAGCAGCCCCGGTATTGATGCAGAAAAATACCCCAGATTTTCCAGGTCAAGATCATGTCCGGCATTTATCCCGAGCCCTTCGGCGCGTGCAGCGTTCGCGGCATTTACATAATCCCGGATCGCCTCTTCCCTGTTGGCGCGAAAGGATTTGGCATATGATTCCGTATACAGCTCAATTCTGTCTGTTCCCGTTTGTGCGGCAGCCTTTGCCATTTCCGGTATGGGATCAACAAATATCGAAACACGTATTCCGGCATTCTTGAAGACTTCGATGATATGCTTAAGATAGTCTGCCTTACCAATTGTATCCCATCCATGATTGGAAGTCAGCTGGCCGGGCTCATCCGGCACTAATGTCACCTGGTGCGGCCGTACTTCGAGTACAAGGTCCACGAATTTGTCTTCCAAAGGATTTCCTTCAATATTGAACTCGGTAGTGATGACGTTTTTTATTTCCCTTACATCAGTATACCGGATGTGTCGCTCGTCAGGACGTGGATGCACCGTAATACCATCCGCTCCGAATCTTTGGCAATTGATAGCAGCCTGAAGCACACTGGGATTTTCTCCTCCCCTGCTGTTCCTAAGTGTAGCCACCTTGTTGATATTGACGGAAAGTTTGGTCATAATGGAGTTTGAGCCAAAAATAAAGCCGTTACATTAAATTGCAGGAATGCATTTTTCTAAAAAGCCGAATTACACGACAGTGATCCCAATGCTGATGCTCGGTGCTGCCCTAATCATATTTAACGCGTGCAGGGAAGAAGAAGAGCATGACCGCCAGACAGTTTACCTGAATTATTCGGCCGGCACCGTAGAATCTATTGACCCGGCATTTGCGAAAAACCTGTACAACATGTGGACAGACCACATGATTTACAATACACTTGTCGAAACCAACAAGGATCTGAAACTGGTTCCTTCGCTGGCTAAAAGATGGGAGGTTAGTGAGGACGGCAGGATATACAGGTTTTACCTGCGCAACGATGTTTATTTCCACGACAACGAAGTATTTCCCGGCGGAAAGGGGCGGAAAATGACGGCGACAGATGTAGTTTTCAGCTTCAACCGTATTATCGATCCTCAGGTGGCATCTTCAGGATCGTGGATATTTAATGATCGTGTAGCTGCTACACAGCCTTTTATCGCCCTGGATGACACTACTGTTGAGATCAGACTGGCTCAGCCTTTCCGCCCGTTACCTGAAATTCTCAGTATGCCTTATTGCAGCGTCGTGCCCAGAGAGGCTGTTGAGCGTTGGGGCAAGGATTTCAGCCGGCATCCTGTAGGTACCGGTCCGTTCCGTTTCCATTACTGGGATCAGGGAAATGTCCTGATTGTAAAAAGGAACGAGCGGTATTGGGAAAAGGACGCAACCGGCGCGCGGCTGCCCTACCCTGAAGCGGTTCAGATTAGTTTTGTGGATAGCAAGGCAACGGAGTTTTTTCTTTTCTTGCAGGGTAAGCTGGACTTCGTAAATAGTATTGATGGCTCCTTTAAAGATCTTGTTCTCACGAAGAATGGTTCTCTCAAGCCCGAATACGCTGAAAAAATAAGACTTGAAAAGAATGTCTACCTTAATACAGAGTATATTGGTTTTCTGGTAGATACCTCGAGCGCTGTCCTGGACAACGCTCCTACACGCAATAAGCTGGTGCGGCAGGCAATCAATTTTGCAATTGACCGCAGAAAGATCGTACGTTATTTCAAGAATGGTATTGGTATTCCGGCGACTAAAGGATTTATACCGCGGGGGATGGCTGGTTTTGACAGCGCTGCAACTTTTGGTTATGATTACGACCCAGCCAGAGCGTTACGGTTGCTGAGAGAAGCAGGACATCCTAATGGAAGAGGCTTGCCTCCGCTGACCATTTTAAGCCCGGACAATTGGGCAGATGTCGTGAATTATATAGCGACGCAACTGCAGGATATCGGTATCAGGACTAATGTTGAGATTATGCAGGCCAATATCCTGCGCCAGCAAATGAGCAAATCGGAAGCTGTTGCGTTCAGAGCACAATGGATCGCCGATTACCCGGATGCTGAAACGTTCCTTGCATTTTTCAACAGCCGGTTTCCGGCGCCGCCAAATTATACACGGTTCAGTAATCAGACGTTCGACAGATTTTATGACGAAAGCATGAACGCCCCGGATTCGGTCAGATGGCGGCTTTACAGGCAGATGGATAGTATAGTCATGAGTGAGGCGCCTGTGATTCCTTTGTTCTATGATGAAATGATGCACTTTACCCAGAGAAGTCTCTCCGGATTCAGTGCAAATCCTATGAATCTGATCGATCTGAAGTATGTCCGGAAAGGCCCGCAGTACGCGACTGGCACGCCGTAGCGTGTGAGGTTAAAGCGACCAAAGAATTATTTCTTTTTATACTTGCTGATGAGATCTGACACAGCGGTACGACGCAGATAATCAGGATTGAGCTCTGTAAATACTTTCACCTTCGCAGGGGCGTCTTTAAGAGCCTTTTCAAGTTGCAGCATTCCTTCCTTTGATTTGCCCAGTTCGATAAGCAGGGCAGCCTGGAAATACCGGAAATCAGGCTTGTCTCCACAGTGTTCTCTTGCTACCTCAAGCTGTGTTAAAGCTTCATCATAGTAACCCGCGAGATAAAGTCCCCGGATCAGCGCCACCCAGGTTGTTTTGTTGCCCGGCTTCAGGCGAACTGCATTAAGGTAGCAGACCAGCGCCTCGCTTTTGACATCCAGCTCCATCAGACAGTTGCCGATTGCCATACAGTAAGAGGCGTTGTCCTTATTAAGATGCAGCGCTACCGAATAAGCTTTTACCGCTTTTTCCCACTGTTTTTCGCGGGCATAGGTTTCACCGATCTTAAAGAAAATAGTATCATCCTGGGGACTGAGCTGAGATGCCTGCCTGTAGAAGTATCTTGCTTTAGAGAAATTTTTCTGCTTCTCAAAGCAGTAACCCAGTGCTTCAAAAATCACGTCTTCCGGCTTTGCAATCTCGAGGTGCTTTTCCAGCACCTCAATGGCCTTTTCATACCATTTCATTTTCATAAATGCATCGGCAAGATTGCGATAAGCATACTCGAACTTCTCGTCAATAGCAATGCAGAACTCATAAGCATCGATTGCTTTTTCATATAGCTTAAGTCCCTGATAAGCCGCACCCAGATTAAACCAGGCAAGTGCATTGTAGGGATCGGCTTCCGTAATTTCAGTGTGTATATCTACACTTTCCTCGAGACGGTCATTAAACTCTGCCCAGAAACATATTTTTTGCAGTGCCTCCTCGTTGCGCCGGTCTATCTTGATAATCCTCTTCAGTGTATCAAAGACTGCGTCAAATTCTTCACTTTCATCATAAACATCCGATAGTTCCAGCAAAATCTCAATCTTATCCCTTCCGCTGAATTCCTGGCTCCGCTGTTCCAGCAGCGCTGCAGCCTGGTCGTATTTATACTGACCCAGAAAAATATCAGATCGCAACAGTACGGCATCGAGGTTATTCTGATCATACTGCTCCATTTCATCCAGTGCTTTTAAAGCCTGTCCGTACTTTTGTGCCTGGGTAAGAATCTCCGCCTTTAAAAGTAATATGGAGGCAGAAAAAGGATAGTAGGTCCTTGCGATATCGCAGGCGAGCATCGCCTGCTCTTCGTTGCTGTTTTGAGAAAAATACTCAATTACGCGTTCGAACTCTTCCTCCTCCATCAAACCTGATGCTTCACCGTTCTTTACCTGCTCATAACGCTGCAGCAATTCATCCAGAGAGCTCCATTCATCATCAAGATAATCATCGTCAAACATAGCCTACAGTTTGTACCAAAGTTAAGTAAAATAGTATGCCAGTTACGGCAGGGCTTGTTATGATACGGTCAAAATGAACAGCTTATCAACAGCCTACAGATCTGGCCTTGTATATGTGATGGAAAACCGTATCTTATTTCGGCCGGTCATAAACTAATCGGTTTCAGTGTACGTGAAAAAACCGCGCGTTAATGTGCTTCGGAGATGCTGATGGTCAGGTTGTAGGTTTGCTCGGTCTCAATAGTATGAGAAAAACCGCCGTCAGAGTTCCACCACACCCCCGGTGTGATGGGCACATCGGGATCAAAGCCTCTTGCGTACAGATAATAATTCCCCTTTCTTAATCCCGAAAACGTAGCAACCGGTACCCCGTTTTCCTGGACGCACCAGACTGAATCGTCGTAAAATGCGGGCTCGTCAGACGCATTGTATTTAATGTACACCTTTGTGCTATCGATCAGGCTATCATGATGTTTGGGCACGAGCCGGAGCACAGCATTGCCACCCGGGCCGCCAACCTGCTCAGGTTCTTTTCGCTCGCACGCTCCGGCAACGGCTGCCAGAAAACCGACAACCAGAGATATTTTAAATGTTGATTTCATACAGAAGTTTGATTAGGGAACAATTAATCTTTACATAATAGACAGGATTTTATTTGCCTGCGCTGGTTGTCACGCTGTTGCTGGGCACACTTTCATTCCAAAGACGGTCCAGTGCAGTGACAACATAGGTGCTTTTACGGAACTTATTGGCGTCAATATCCAGAAACTCCGTTCCCGAGGTAAGGGTCAGTATTTTGTCGGATAGGTTCAGATTAACGGGTTCATCGTTGACAAAGCGGTAAACTGCAAAACGCATTTTTTCCTTTTTAGAATTAGCGGGATCCCAACGCAGCAGGGTTCCCTGGGAGGATGGAGTCGCACGCAGGACTGGCGGCTCCGGCGCGATGCTGTCGATCCATTTCATCTGCGGCGGGAAAGCGATTCGCCTGTTGAAGCGCGCAATACTATCTGCAATCGGTGCTGCAATTTTGTCGAAACTGGATGTGCTGTAAAAAGAGTAACCAGGATTTTTCGCCGCGGCTCTGATATCGCGCAGCTGCCACATCAGCTCTCTGGTACCCGACCAGACCGGTCCCGGATTTCCGGTCATGCGATATGCGCCAAGTCCGTAATACATATGCCGGTCATAGCTGTGCGCTTCCCACCAGGGCATCAGAACGTCAAAGGCCACGAGTTTATGGTTATGCTCCCAGTAAAGCTGCGGCAGGCAGTAATCTATCCATCCTTTACGCTGCCAGAGGAGCACATCCGCATACAGGTCATCATAGTTTGTCTGACCGCCACGCGTCGGCGACCCCGCCGGATCTTTACTGGCATTCCGCCACACGCCAAAAGGGCTGATGCCCAGCTTGACATGGGATTTTAGAGATTTGATATTCGCATTCAGAGCGGAGACAAACAGATTAACGTTATTTCGCCTCCAGTCGGCTTTGTTTGTAAACCCTTGTCCGTACTTGCTGTATGCTTTGGCATCATTAAATTCTACCCCCGCTACCCTATAAGGATAAAAATAATCATCCAGATGCACGGCGTCTATATCATAGCGCCTCACCACATCAAGTATAACATTAAGCACGTATTCTCTTGCCTCCGGAAGCCCTGGATTCAGCAATGTTTTTCCATCATAGCTGACCAGCCAGTCTGGATGTGTTTTTGTAACATGAGTAGATGGGTTTGGGTTTTTCCTGCTATCAGTAAGAGCCCTGAAAGGATTAAACCAGGCATGAAACTCCATATTACGCAGATGGGTCTGCCGGATCATAAAATCCAATGGATCGTAATACGGAAATGGTGGCTGTCCCTGTTTGCCGGTCAGGTAACGGCTCCAGGGTTCAATAGCAGACTCATACATGGCGTCGGCTGCCGGTCTGACCTGAACGATCACTGCATTACAGCCCATTGCCTTTAACTGATCTAACCTGTTAATAAACTCCTGCTGTTGCTGGACCGCAGGCAGACCGGGTTTGGATGGCCAGTCAATGTTAGCGACAGTAGCGATCCAGGCCGCCCGAAACTCTCTTTTAGGGGACTGGGCTGATACCTGTAAGAAATTAATGAAAAGAATAAATAAAAGCAGCAGGCGTCCGGACATTTTTATTCGTAGTTGATTCACAAAAATAGGTCTATTGCAGGTTCGATATATCCAGCAAGTACCCTGCCAAGTAAAAAGGCTGATCTTAATTGATCAGCCTTTCATGCTCAATATATTATGCTCTTATTCTTCTTCTTTTTTCTTGCGGGCGGCAGTCTTTTTCGGCTTTTCTTCTCCCTCTGCTACAGTTGCTTCTTCTGCTGACTTCTTTTTGCGGGCCGTTTTCTTTGGCTTTTCTTCGCTGTCTGCAGCAGCAGCTTCGTCAGCAGACTTTTTGGCTCTTCCCTTCTTCGCCGGCTTTTCTTCCTCTTCCGTCACTTGAGCTGTAGCCGGAACTGCTTCTGTAGGTACCTCACCGGCCGCAGTAGCTTCTCCGGCAGTCTCGTTATAGAAGTCAAACTTAAGAAGGTCGTTTGCCTTGAGTATATCATACCACTTAAGCATTTTCTTCATATCACTAACATATACCCTATCCTCGTCGAATTCAGGGAAAATGCTTTTGAAGTAGCTTTTGATATCGTTATTACTGGCAGACTTGGTATCAGGCCTCGTTACACCGTCATTCTCCTGCATTTTCTGGAAAACCTCGTGGAGACGGACATTTTCCCCAGTGGTGTATACCTCGATGCTTTCCAACGGTGTTACGTTATGGAGACGGGCGGGGATAAACCTGGTTGATTTATCTGCCAGATTCCTGACGATGGCACCATCACTTTTGGTTGCCATCAGTTGAAAAAGACCACCGATACCGGTAACTGCAACAATTTCTCTATAATCCATACAATACTTTGAAGGGAGGCAAAAATAAAGCTTTTATGAAAAACTGTATCTTTTTCTATTCCGGCCTGTTTTTGCTATCTGACCAGTGTAATATCCCCTTTATACATCTCTGTCCTGGTGCCTGCATTCCCGCACGTCACTGTAAGATAATAGAAGTAAGTACCTGTATCCTGTAGTTCCCCGTTAAACGTGCCATCCCAATGGTCATCTATGCCGGATGCATAGAAAACACGTTGGCCAAACCGATTATAGATCGAGAACTGCTGAAGCTTCATATCTCCTTTATAGAGCACCCTTATCTTATCATTGTGTCCATCCTGGTTGGGTGTGAACGCGCTGGGTACGAACACTGTACAGCAATTATCGTACTGCACAGAAGCCTTAGCAGAATCCCGGCACCCGCGCGCATCCGTTACTGCCACGGAATAACTGCCGTTTGCGAGCGCGACCGCTGTCGCATCGCTTTGAACCGGAATTGTGCTCCAGACAAAACTATAAGGTGCCGTACCGCCGCTGACTTCCGCCCGGAGCATGCCATTATCATCCATTCCTATGCAATCATTGTTTGTAACCAGGATATTCACAGAAAGAAGCTGCGGGGCAGGAAGCATAATAATCGTATCTGTGGTGCATCCTTTGCTGTCTGCAATTGTAACCAAATGCTGCTGGCTGGAGAGTCCAGCAAAATTACCGGCAGGAACAAACGAGCTATTACCCAGGCTATAGCTTAAAGGTTGATTGCCACCGGAGGCGAAAACATTTATTGCACCATCATTCACGCCAAAGCAACTAGGCTGAACCAGTTGTATACTATCCAGCATGATTGCCGGATACCCTGTTAAGGTTATGACAGTATCTATCAGGCAGCCATTAATATCACGGATGTAAAACTGGTAGGTGCCTTCCAAAAGGGAAGTAAAACTGTTTCCCTGGGTGAAGCTGGAACCATCGCTGCTGAATTCGTAAAATGGGGTACCACCAAAAGCTGTCAGCGTAACAACGCCATCAGCAAAGCCTTCACACGTTGGGTTTGTGATACTTACCTGTGCAAATTCCATTAGAGGAGGTTCGGAGATCATAACTTGAGTATCCGCTACGCAGCCATTGGCGTCCGTTACTGTAACCCCATGCAAACCTGCGCCCAAATTACCAAGCACCGGTGAAGATTGGACGGCTCCCCCACTCAGGGCATAGGAGTAGGCAGGAGTACCCCCTGAAGGACTCACAGTAATACTGCCCGTTTGACCACCGAAGCATAGTACCGCAGCGGGTGTAACAGACAGTTGAAGTTGGTCAGGTTGTGTCAGGTTTACTATTGTATCATACAGACATCCGTTGAAATCTTTCAAATGGAAAGTATATGTTCCGGCGCTGAGGTTCAGGAACAGATTACTACCCGTAAAATTGCCTGAATTAATTGCATAGGTGTAAGGTTGTACACCGCCGGAACCGGTCAACAGCACAGAGCCATTGCTATCTCCAAAGCAAAGCGGAACGGTAACCGCAATTGTTGCCGATAACGCAGCCGGCTGAATTATGGTGATCGTCGTGTCGGCAGTACAGTTAGCTGCGTCTTTGACGGTGACCTGATAACTACCGGCAGGCAAACCAGAATAAGATGCCCCAGATCCAAAAGGTCCGCCATTTAACGAATACGTATATGGGGCTGTTCCGCCGGAAGCGTTTACTGAAAAGGTTCCGTTGGAAAGTCCAAAGCAAGTCACAGGTGTCAGCAGACCTGGTACAGCAACTATTGGCGCCGGCGCAGTAATGGTAAGGCTTGTATCCTTAATACAATCATTCGCGTCCTTGATTCTATAGACATAGGTGCCTGGAAGCAGGTTTCCAAAGACCGGGTTACTGCCGAAAGCTCCTGAACCGAGTGCGAACTGAAACGGTGCAACGCCTGTAGCCGGGACTGCCGACACTGAACCATTACTGCTATTGCTGCAGGTTGCGGCAAAGATCGTATAATTAGCCGTTACCGGCGGGGGTGGTGCCAGGGTGATTGTCGTATCTCTGAAGCAGCCATTGGCATCTGTAATCCTCAGCGTGTAGGTGCCGGGCTGCAGGCTATCAGTATGGTTTGTACCCAGATTGTTGCTTGTCTGGATGTTGCTGCTGCCCTGATAGACATTGAGTGTAAAAGGTGCGGCGCCGGATGAAGACAGACTATAAACAGCTTTTTTAGTGCAGGTAGCAACGGAAACAGGCTGGTAGGTAAACGTTGGCCGGGGTGTTATGTTGATCGTATAAGCAATTGTCTGTTTACTTGACAGAGGACAACCGTTATCAGTGTATGTAATAAAAAATGTGTAGGATCCTGCTGGTATGGATATAGAAGCCCAGGAAAAAGATATAGACGGACTTGCCGTATTATTTCCGGTGATATTAACAATGGCTCCGGTGGGAAGGCCGGCAGTACTGACGGATATATTATCACCATCCAGGTCTGTGGGGTTAATTACAAACGATATTGAGGGAGTAGCAATACAAGCTCTCACAGTTGTGCTGCTAACAATAGTTGCCCCAGTTGCACCAGTAATATTTCCTGTAGGCGGATTGTTATTACAGTTGCTCAGAACCACAAATGTCATTTCACGCATACTGGTGCCCACCAGCACCCCATTTCTGTATTCTTCGGCCTTCTCCACGACCAGCGCGTTTTGAGCCATGTTCGGATTAAAGTCGATTTGTCCCGTCGCGGAGCTGAAGCTGAAGCTGCCTGGTGCTGTTGCAAGTGGCTGGGTAGCAGAAAATGGAGTCTGATAGCTTACCCAGGCGCCACCGGTAGTCAGGCCGTTAACAAGACTGAACGTAAGCGGATCGTTATTTGGATCTACAGCTCCGGGATTGTATTGCGCTGGTTTGTTGATGCAGAAAAATGGAGTAGGTATGGTTGTGTAAATGGGTGAAGAATTCGGCGCCGACAGATTGTTGAGTGTAGCTTCAAGTATCATTGGGCTTCCACCCCCCGGAATGATGATGTTGGTAATGCTATTGCTGCGCCCGGCTACCGTATTGTTCATAAATTCGCCGGTAAACCTGAGGAGCCAGTTTGATGACGGACTCAGGTTTACTGTCCCGGAATACTCAAATTTTCTGATACCGGGAACGGTGCCGCCATTACAGGTTGTGTTATTAATCTGAGCAGGGCAAACCGGAGTTACTTCAACGCCGGTACTTAAAGGATTGAGGTAGATAGATTGGTTATAAGCCCCGTTATTGTATATCTCAATTTCTGGAGTAGCGCTATATAACCCATTAAAAGCAGCAGCACTTCCGCTGCAGTCGCCATAGACCGTAAGGTTTACTGAATATAGATTGCCAGTGATATGCGTATAAAAAATATCAGCACCAAAAAGATGAGAAGCACGCGATGACCTCTCTGTCAGTACCAGAGATACCAGGAATGATAAACGGAGTAGCCAGTATTTCATACAATAAGAGTTTTACCAAGCTTTTGGATAAGACAGGCAGAACATAGAAGTATGGGCTGCTACCGGCAAAGAAAATATAATACCAGGGTTCAAACAGGTAATGCAGGATGAATTGGGAGTTTTACAGGATGGAATGGTTTAAAACTTCCATTCATGGGTTTTACACATCTGATTGTTTTTCACTTTTTCCCCGGATCGCATTGTACAGGAAATAAAACCAGGTGTCGAAAAGTATGGTCAATGCCCAGATCTCGGCATTTCGGAGAGGATCCAGCAAATGGTGCCCCATATCGGCACTAAGCGCGCGGGTTCGTCACCCAGCTATTCCAGCGAAGATATCGCCCAGGATAGATGCCATATGCGGACAATATCATATGGCTAAAACAGTACAGGCCGGAGGAGAGTATGGGGAAGATATAATCACAAACTTTTTTCTATGTTACCGAGCGAGAGAATGCCCAGGGTAACTCCGTTGATACCTGCCGAAATGAGCAGGAACAGCCAGCAAATATTTTCTTAAAACAATCTTTTATTTTTTCTGATCTCAGCTACATATTGGTTGAAATCCTCGGAAGGGCGTAACATAATCAGCAAGACTACAAATACAATCAGAACTATCGGGCTACGGTAAAAGACGTCAAGATAGGGATTACTAAGTTCCGGCAACAGCAGACCAAACATAAGGCCGCCTGTACCTGCAAGTAGCACTAAGACTGACTTCGTTGAAAATGGTTGGATCTTTAACATTCGCCTGACAATGGCATACTTGAGTATGTTATATATGACCAGCGCCAGTGTTGCTGCACTAGCAGCTCCGACCGCATCATAAATCGGAATAAGAATCCGGTTAAACACTACAAGCAAAAGCACCAGGAGAATAGAGATATAAAAATTGTATTTATAAAACCCGGATATGCTCAGCAGTTGATCGTTCATGCCAGTGGCGAGATCAACCATACGGCCGATTAGCAGAACCAGTACAACGGGTACAATGCCTTCATATCCCCCAGGAAGAATTCTCGTCGCATTGCTCAGGTTGCTGACGATGAGCAGCAACATGGCTACGGAAGCAATCAGGATGTTCATAGATGAACGCAGGAAAATACTGCGCAGTTCGTTTTGGTCGCCTGAGAGATATACTTTATTGAGAATTGGGAAACTGGCGGTTAACATCGAACGATATGGCATCTGTAAAAAAGAAACAATAAAGACGGCAACATTGTAAATAGCTACAGAACGAAGTCCATGGGGTGAAAGGGAGGCTAACATTAGTGCATCAAGGGTACCAAGAAGTGTAGTTGAGATGCCAAGAAGAGAGTGATACCACGTAAAATGGACCATTTCCTTTTTCTCCTCCCGCGAAAAAACATTCCAGGCGAAATGAATCCTGAAAGAAGACTCGCGGAGGGAAAGTGCGAGCATGATCCCGATTGGGATCAGGTAAAACAGGACGGTCGCATAAATTAAGTGTGCGTAAGAAATAATCGTATAACCGAAGAAAATGATTGCGACAATGTTTAGAATTCGGAGTAATACCTCTCGAAGAAAATGAGCCTTTGCAGTCTTATGCTGTGAAATAAGATATGTTTCAAAAAGCATTTGATAACCAAACAGAAGCACAAACGGAGGCAACCAGTTGAAAAAGCGGATGAATAAAGTTTGATCTTCGGGTTGTGCAAGCCCTATTATCTGTTCTTTGAATGGGAAATAGATCAATGAACCGATCAGGAAAAACAAAACCGGGAGGATCATTGTCATGCTCACAAGTGCCGTCTTTCTTTGATCGTTTTCACCGTATCTATGAATGTAGACAGATAGCAGGTTGTGGGTTCCAAACAAAAATACCTGAGCCCCGGCGACAGCCAGATTAACAAGGGTGTTCCGGAAACCAAGTTCCTGTTTTGGAATATAAAGGGTAGATAGATAAATAGTCAATGCACCAAGCGCAGCACCGGCGAATATTGAAATAAATGATTTAACTGACTGCCGAAAGACGATGCCCATGCTGAACCTGCCGAAAAATTTATTGCAAAAATGGTAAGAACAGGCAAATTTTGCAGGATTGCCGGTATTTTTCAAATATTTGTCTGATAATGAAAGAAATAAAGGATACGATAGCCGGTCTTGTCTATCGCATAATTGTCTTGCTCGTGCGTTTGCTACCGGGTGGCAGACTGCAGCAGGACCACTTACTGATTATAAAAACGGATGAGATCGGTGATTATATTCTGTTTCGAAACCATCTGAAACATATTCGGAATTCAGACAAATACCGAAACCACAAAATCACAATCGTTGGCAACAGTGCCTGGCAGCCTGTTTTTAACCGCTACGACGCGGAATTTGCAGACGACGTTATTTGGATTAACAAAAAGCGGTTCAACAGGGATCTGGTTTATCGGTTCGGGGTTTTTAGGGCGGTACGGCAATTAGCGACCACAGAGGTTTTGAACTGCATTTTCTCACGGTCTTTCAAGCTCGATGATGGATTTGCTTTTGTTGCGACCGGCAAAACAAAAATTGCAATGAAAGGAAACAATGCAAACCGACCAAAATTTGCACCGAATATTGACGCCGCTATCTACACCCGGATCATTGAAGCCGGAAACGAGCGGATGTTCGAAACTGTGCGCAACAGTAACTATATCAGTATAGTACTTGGGTTAAAAGGACTCCCCATCGATTGCAGATTCCCATTTATCGGCAATTATCCGGTACCAAATCAAAACTATTTCACCATTTTCGTTGGTGCCGGGAACAAAGAAGAACGTCGATGGCCGATCGAAAATTTCGTAAAATGCGTGAAATATATCGTTGGAAAATACGGTCTGTTTCCCATTGTCTGTGGCGGACCGGGTGATGAAGCTTATGCAGCGGAGTTCGTAAACAAATATGGGGGATCGGTACTGAACCTGGCGGGAAAGACAACAATACCTGAGTTTATTGACCTTTCAGCCCGCGCACGGTTGCTGTTGAGTGTCGATACAGGGCCGGTTCATATGGCTGCTGCTGCCGGCGGTACTGTCGTTGCATTGTTTAGCGGGGTATATTATAAGCGTTATGCGCCTTACCCAAAAGAGACTAGTCCAACCTTTTATTCTGTATTTGCTGATTTTGTAGACAAAATGATCGAAAATGATGACGAACGACTTTACGATCCATTTAAAATGGAAAACACCAATATCAGAAAGATCCAACCTGAAAAATTGTTCCCGTATTTTGATCTGATAATGAACTCCGAACAATTATTAATGTCTAGTAGTTCCTAAGACGGCGGTAATGCGCGATCTCCGCTTTGCGGGTGTAATCATAGAGATCCTTATCCTCTTCTGTAAATGCACAGATGTCAGCATAAAGTAAAACCTGCCGGCCAGAGAAATAATGAACAAGTTCATCTGCCTGCTCCATCTCCATTTCAAGATCCAGACTGACAAGATAATCACCAACACTCATAAAAAACACTAGGTACCGATATCCCACCTTTTTAAGGAAGCGCAGAAAATCGAACGGGTCGTCATTATTTTTTGAAATGTAATGAGGGTCAAACTCAAAGAAAAGAATTGGTTTTACCCTCAATAAATAATCCGCCGATGATCTTAGGATGAGCGTGTCAAATCCGTCAGTATCGGATTTCAATACTTTGCTTTCCTGGAAATCCGGGTATTCATCCAGGATATTTTCGAGGGTCCGGAGTTCCACTTCCTGGTTTCCCTCTTCCAGGTGAGCTGTCCCCGCATGCATTTTCAGACTTAACTTCTCTGTTTTGTTCTCGTTTCCGACTAATGCTCTACAAACAGATATATTATCAAAATGCTGTGTATTCTTCGCCAGCAGCTTTAAATATCTATTTTCTCCATCTATACAAAGCACCGGAGCGTTGCTGTAGTTTCTGATGAAAACAACAGTATCTCCGATATTTGCCCCTATATCAATTACAGAAAGGTTCTTATATTTTTTTTCGCAGTACGAAATAATTCGAGGGAGATTAAAGTTAAAATCTGGATGAAGCTCCATAATCTCTCTTAAAGAGTGCGAGAGTGGAAGTCGTAGGGTTTCCTTTCCGATATTGATCGTAAT
>Ga0196964_10000904_pt1 | contig 16070 bp, 14 predicted proteins | sample S1_10metaG_FD_148615 | JGI IMG/M metagenome (GOLD analysis project Ga0196964, IMG submission 148615) | Soil microbial communities from Anza Borrego desert, Southern California, United States - S1_10 | ecosystem: Environmental > Terrestrial > Soil > Desert | place: USA: California | collected...
TTTTGTATAAAATTTCCGGTAGCAAACAATGACGACTGCAGCAAGTCACCGTCCAACGCCATCCTGCGCAGCGGCAAAATTGCGGACGACCGCTGCCAGTCGGAGCTGGCAGGCTTATCCTCGCTGATCCGGACGCTGCAGACTACCACTCCGAAGAGCGCCTGCACCAGGACAGTCAGACTTAACTGGTCACGCAAGTAAAAGGCAGTGATTTTTGCGGCACTGCGCTCGTGTTGCTGAACGATGAGGACGCGCTTTCCAAAAAGCTGCGGAATGGCATAGGCTGGAACGGTGGGGAGACCGTGAATCCGCGCTTCACAAGGGTATCCTACAGGGGAAAGGACAGACCACAATACACCGGTATGGACCGGCTGGTCGACTAAAACTCGTACCGGGAGCGTCCCGGCGACCGGGATCCGCTGGTCCTCCCGTCAGCTGCCTTACTCCCCTACTTTCTGCTGCTCGGGCAGTTCCATATATCCGGCGCCGGCGGCATTGCCGTCTGTATGCGGAGCGCTATGCTGCTGATTACTGCTACTTTGGGCGAGAAAGCTTTCCAGCCGGGATAGCTCCCCTTCCCAGGCAGTTTTCAGTACCTGTATGTTCTGGTGTTCCGCTGTCGCATCCTGAACCACGGTGAGCCGGCACTGACCATCCTCTTCGCCGAAGCTGACAGAGAGACGGAATGCAGACTTGCCAATAATGCCGCTGTGCATATCCCAGTTCCAGGTATAGACCAACTTTTTGCCTTCTTCCACTTCCTCATAGCTGCCCTCAACAGAGAAAAGCTCCTTTCCTTCTTCTCCGCCGAAATGATAAGCGATCCTGCCCCCGGGTCTGAGCTCATTGTCCATCCCGGTAAGCGCTGCTCCGTTGGGGTGCCACCATTGCCTTAGCTGGTCGAATGCGGTCCACGCTCTGTAAACTGTTTCCGCCGGGGCCGGCAGTGTCCGCGTGATGCTGAAGCTGCTTTGTGATTCCTGTTTCATAGTAATGTCGGTTTGGGATACAAAATAACAGACGCGAACCCCTATTCTTAACCGCCCGCCGGCATATTTCTTTCCGTTGAGTGTTGCCCGTTGTTACAGAGACTGCAGCGGCTGTGCAGGAAACTGGCACGGTTCTGCCTGCTTTAAGGTGCATGAAAACACTCAGCCTCCTTCAGCCCTGGGCTTCGCTGGTAGTGACGGGCAGAAAGAAAATAGAGACCAGGAGGTGGACAACTGCCTACAGGGGTCCGCTGCTCATCCACGCAAGCATGGGCAGGAAAGGTGCGCTGATAGCGGCAGCGCCTCCGGTATCAGGCTATATACCTGAGTTTGATCGCCTTCCTTTTGGCGCGGTTATCGGCAAGGCAATGCTGACGGATATAATCAGCTTTACGGCAGAAGATTTTCTCGATGAGCAGATCGGATCTCTGACGCTGGAGGAAAAAGCTTTCGGTGAATATGCCCCGGGAAGGTATGGCTGGGTGCTGGAAGATGCTGTGCAATTCAGCTGCCCCGTGCCGGCCAGGGGCGCCATTCTCCTCTGGGATTTCCCGGAAGAAAACCTTCATCCTGCCGACCGTGCGCTGCTTTAGAACAGGCTGGCCTGCACGGGTTGTGCCATCTTATGAGGCTGATGCTGCGGCGGGAGCAGCGCCGGCTTTTCCCCTCCTGTTATTTCGTAGACGGCAGACGGCTCATACCGGCTCGCCACCGCTACCTGCACATCGGCTGCATACCTGCTGAACAGCTCATTCACCAGCTGGGGACAGTTGTTTTCTTTAGACAGGTGCGACAACAGCAGATGGCTCATATAAGGCGGACGGTGCTTTAGGAAAAGCTCCAGCGCCTGCCTGTTCGACAGGTGCCCCTGCCCTCCGCGGATCCGCTGCTTCAGATGCCAGGGATAGCGCCCCAGCTCCAGCATCCGTTCGTCATAGTTGGACTCCAGGAAAGCGGCATGGCATTGGGAAAAATGGCGGGTAAGGTGTTCGCACGGTGCGCCTATATCGGTAAACACACCCACCCGCACCCCTTCCCTGCTCACCAGGAAGCTGTGCGGATCTGCAGCATCATGAAACTTAGGAAATGCTGTTACGGTGATCCTGCCGATGCTTACAGGCATGTAAGGAACAAATGTATCCGCGACCACCCCATGCAGCCGCAACCGGCCATACTGCATCGTTCTGGGAGTAATGTATACCTGCAGTCCATGCTTCTTTGCCAGCACTTCAAGTCCGCGGATATGGTCGCTGTGTTCGTGCGAGACGAAGACGGCGCGCACCCTGCTCATTGAAAGCCCAACCCTGCTCATCCTCCGCTCAGTCTCCCTGCAGGAGATGCCTGCATCTACGAGGATGGCATCGTCCGCGTCGCCCACATAATAGCAATTGCCATTGCTACCGGAGTTCAGCGATGTGATAAAGAGGGACATGAGTATTGCAAAATAACCCAATCCGGAGGGAATCGCGTGCACACGGATCAGATATATTCCTATGGAATATTTTTTATGCTTCTGCCTGCTATGAAGGATGACACAACGGGACCTTTTAATTCTTATGGGAACAGGGCGGTATGGTATCTGGTATGGATCATCGTCTGCCTGATGCCATTGGAAAGCAGTGCGCAGACCGATACGCTGAGCAGGAAGCTGGACAGCCTTCGGGAACATAAGCAGGAGACCGGTAAGCAGCACAACATCACCGACCAGGCGTTTTATGACGAGACGACCCGGATTACTGCCAGGACTTATTTCGTGCTGCTGGGCAGCAACCTGAAACAGGAGATCACCGGCCCCTTCAACAGCTCGAAAAAGACCTGGATCAAGGTGGGCGCTGCGGCGCTCATCGAAGGAGGGCTGCTTCTGCTGGATAAACCGGTACAACAGGAGGCGGTACGTATCATGCGGGATAAACCCGGGGTGCAGAAGGTCAGCAGCTATATTACCCAGTTTGGCGGTCTCTATGAGGTTTATACGCTTGCCGCATTTGGGGTCTACGGGTTCGTATTCAAGAATGAGAAGTTCCGGACCACTACCCTGCTAGCGACACAGGCTTACATCACCGGCGGCATTATGCAGTCGGCCCTCAAATATCTCAGCGGCAGGGAACGCCCTAACTATATTCCGCCCGGCGCCGCGCAGCCATCGCCAACCTGGAAAGGGCCGTTTGCCGATCTGGGCTCTACGAACAGCGCCTTTCCCTCCGGACATACAACGGTTGCCTTTGCCGCCGCTACGGTCTATGCGATGGAGTACAAAAAACATATCATCTTTCCCATCATCGCCTATAGCGCCGCCAGCCTGATCGGACTAAGCCGGATCACAGAGAACCGGCATTGGATCAGCGATGTTTTTGCAGGCGCGGCGCTGGGCTACGTCACCGGCCGGCAGGTAGTGAACAATTACCATCGCTATGCCCGGCTCCAGAACGAAAAGAAACGCAGGGGAACCATGTCTTTTAATATCGGTTACCAGCAGGGACTCATCATACCCTCACTGGTTTATACATTCCGGTGACAAAGCAATTGTCACGTCTGTGTTATAAGGTTTACAGCTGATACAACATAATACTTATATACTTTACTTTTATTGCGACGCACCGGTCAAATCCTGCGTTCCGTCATGATCAGAATATCGATATACCTGTTACTGGGCATCGCCTTGATCGCCCAGGAAAGATCTTCCGCACAGTCCCTGCCCTCCCAATGGTCCATCTCCCCGGATGGGCGCCGCCTGATGCAGGGTACCAACGCCACTACCGGTCTTTATGACTCCTCGCTGATCCGTACCGTAAACATCACATTTGCGCAGTCCAACTTCTGGAACCTGCTTACGGCGAACTACCCCACCAAAACAAATATGGCAGCGACCCTCGAGGTTGATGGTGTGCTCTATGACAGTGTCGGCGTGCGCCTCCGGGGCAACACCTCCTATACCAGCACCGGCTCTTCCCAGAAAAAGTCGTTCAACATCAGTATGGACTATGTGCATCCTAACCAGGACCTGATGGGCTACAAGACGCTTAATTTTAATAACTGCGCAGGCGATAAGTCGTTCCTGCGCGAAGTGTTTTACCTGCACCAGATCAGGAAGCATATACCGGCCGCCAGGGCCAACTATATCCACCTGTTTCTTAACGGACAGGACTGGGGACTGTACCCTAATGTGCAGCAGCTGAACAAGGATTTTTATGAAGAGTGGTTCCTGAGCAATGATGGCATCAACTGGCGGGCAGACAAGACAAGCGGTCCCGGTGGCAGCTGGGGTGACGGTACCGCGGCGCTCAACTACCTGGGTGCGGATACAAGCCTGTACCAGGTACCCTATACGCTTAAGAGCAGCGACGTACCGCAGCCCTGGGATAAATTGGTGATGGTGTGCAGCACGCTGAACAACTCGGGCAGCAACCTCACTACCACGCTACCCGCAGTAATGGATGTAGACAGGGTGCTCTGGTTCCTGGCCAGCGAGATCGCGTTTACTGATGACGACAGCTATGTAATGAAGGGCAAGATGGATTATTACCTCTATTATGAACCGGAGACCGGCCGCATGACACCGATAGAATATGACGGCAACAGCGCATTCCAGACCAACCTGGCAACCGGTTGGAGCGCTTTCTATCATTCCACCAATGTAAATTACCCCCTGCTGAACAAACTGCTGGCCGTGCCGGCCTGGCGGCAGCGCTACCTGGCGCATATGCGCACGATCATCAACGAATCGCTGGACACAACGCTATGCAACGCCATGCTGGACAATTACAAAAACCAGATAGACGCAGAGGTGAACAGCGACCCTAAGAAAATATATACTTACAACCAGTTCCTTTCCGAGATCACGGTGCTTAAGAATTTTGTGAAGAACAGGAGAAATTTCCTGCTGGGTGCAGCTGAAGTGGCGCAGGTAGCGCCGCAGATCCTGAACGCCAACTACAGCAACAGCAGCGGGCAGCTCTGGACGGCGCCGGGGCCGATGGAAGGAGTAAACGTGACCACGAAGGTCACCTCCACCAACGGCATCCATGCGGTCACGCTATACTATGCAACGGGACTGGTGGGAAATTTCAGTACCACACAGATGTATGACGACGGACAGCATAATGACAGTGCTTCCGGCGATGGCATCTATGGTGCTTCCATTCCCGGTTATGCTGCAGGCACCTGGGTGCGATTCTATATAGAAGCGGCGGCGGCCAATACCCCAAAATCGGTGAGCTATATGCCCGCAGGTGCGGAGCATGATATCTTCGTTTACAACGTGTCGCCTCCGATTGCGGCCGCAAAGCCGGTAGTGATCAACGAGGTCATGGCTTCGAATACAAACTATATTGCTGACAACTCCGGAGAGTATGACGACTACATAGAGCTGTATAATACGACAAGCCAGCCCCTGGACATCAGTGGATATTATCTTACCGACAACCTGACCAACCTGAATAAATGGGCGGTACCGGCGGGCACCATCATCCCGGCTCAGGGTTATGCTACGTTCTGGGCCGATGAGGACAGCAGTCAGGGCGCCAACCACTGCAACTTCAAGCTCAGCGCTACGGGCGAGTTCATATACCTGCTCAATCCCGGCGAGGAACTGGTAGACAGTGTATCCTTCTCCCTTCAGCCGGAAGACAGCAGTTACTCCCGCATTCCCAATGGCACCGGCTTCTTCGTGATCAAGAACCCCACTTTCGGCTTCAACAATGAAACGCCGGCTGCCATAAGCGCTCTTAACCCTGACCGCCGGGGGATGAGTGTGTTCCCCAACCCTGCGGCAAACCAGGTCATGGTAAACATCCCTACGATCCGCGGCAGCCTGCCGCTAGAGGTCAGGAATTCGATCGGGCAGATTGTTTACAGTCAGCCGGCACAGGCATCGAATACGATCAATACCTCGGGGTTCTCTGCAGGTATCTACTATGTACGCCACGGCGACGAGATGGTGAAGCTGCTGATCGTGAGATAAGCGCAGGTCCGATAAAGATCAAAAAAGGCAGCCTTGGCTGCCTTTTTTTATTTGGCCACACTCTGTTACTTGGGGATGATAATGATGAATGTCGCACCTTTCCCGGGCTCTCCCCGGGCGGTGATGAGTCCGCGGTGGTGCTCAACGATCTTCCTGCAGATCGAAAGACCGATGCCGTTTCCCTCGTAAGCCCCCTTGCCATGCAGGCGCTGAAACATCTGGAATATCTTGTCGGCATATTCATTTTCAAACCCGATGCCGTTATCCTTATAAACGATCTTAAGATAACTGCGGTTACCGGGCAGTTTCAACGCTTCCCGTTCACCCGCGGACAGTCCCTCGCAGCTCACAGAAATTCGCGGGCTCACTCCTGACCTTGCAAATTTCAGCGAGTTGGCAATCAGGTTACAGAACAGCAGCCGAAACTGTTTGGGGTGGATGGAAGCGTGCGGCAAGGTACCATAGCGCACCACGGCTCCTGCCCTGTCGATACTTTCCTTCTGTTCCCGCACCGCGTCGTCAACGATCTCCTGCAGGCTGAACAGTTCGAACTCCTGTTCTTCCCTTATCACCGATAAGGCAAGTATATCCTCGATCATATCCTGCATGCTTTCCGCAGTGGAAATGACCTTACGGAAGTAATCACGGCTTCTGCCTTCCAGCTTATCCCCCTCCGCTTTCTGTATCAGTCCCGAGAAAGTGATGATCTTTCTCAGGGGTTCGCTAAGGTCATGGGAAGCCACGAACGCAAACTCTTCGAGGCTTGCATTCTTCTGCTGCAGTTCCCGGTTCTTTTGCTGCAGTGTACTTTCCGTGGTCTTCAGCGCTGTGACATCCCTGATGCACAGAAGCGCGCCGCGGATCCTGCTGTTATTGGAGATCGGGCCCGAAGAGATGGTAACACTGAGGGTTTTATCCGCCCGCTCTATCGCCGAGCTGATATCATCGGTCTGCTCTCCTTTCAAAGCCCGGTCGAAAGCCTCCCGGAATCCCGCAGCATTTTGCGGACTTGCATAGCGCAGCAGCTCTTCGAGTTTACCAGGGTCCTGCTGCAGTCCGAACATCGTTCTGCCGCATTTGTTGATATAGGTGATATGTCCGGTGTCGGAGATGCTCATCACACCTACCGGCAGCTCTTCGAGCAAAATCTCGTTGCTGGCCAGTTCCATGATCGTAAAAAGCCGGTACCGCCGCAGTGCAAGTACTGTTGCAATGGACAGAAAGGTAAGCGACGAGGAAGTAAGCGGTATGGCAGGGCGCAGCAGCAATGTGGGAATGAGCACCTGGCAGACAACACCCGTGACTGTGGGTATTGCAATGCCCGCGGCAATAATGACAGATTGCTGCCGGAGCAGTGCGTCTCCCCGCATCTTCCTGGCAAACCGGAACAGGATGACACAGGAGACCAGTACCAGCACCGATATCCAGTAAAGCATGATCACATCCAGCGTGGCATTCTCATGATAGTTGACCCAGCCCCAGAAAGCCCTGTAATGAAAATCGTGAGGATAAAGATGCGCCTGGTACGTGCTCATGAAGACAAATGCCGGAATGTAAAGCAATGCTATGAGTCTGAACGAGTTGGGATTGCTTACCAGACGGCTGTATAGCAGGGAAAAATGCAGACACAGCGGACCAAGCAGGATCCAGCCGACACTAAGCAGGGAGTCCCAGAAAATAATGGAAGGCTCATTGGTAATTACCCGGGCCAGCGCATCGTCTATCTGCCAGAGCGCGGCGCAGAACGTCAGGACTGCAAAAAGATGGACCAGCCTTGTTCCCGGGAGTTCCGCCAGCATATATACAAGCAGACCAAGATTGATCAATGCCGGTATGAACGCAATAAGAAAACCCGGAAAGTTCTGGGTGAAATCAACCATACGGTAGTTCCTACATAATAAAGATACCATTAAACTCCGGCAACTGCTGCCCCGCGCTACGCCAGGTGGTAATAGGTCGGCACACGCGGTCACTCTAATGCAGGTCTGTCCTTCCCGGTCACCGGGATCTCGTCAGGGTCGCGCGGAACCGGGCGGTTCCCCATTTCCACCTCTACCTGCCTGGTAGTAACAGCATAGTGGTTCGGACGTATCTCTTCGCCGTATTCAAGCGCAAATGATTTTGTAAACTCGGCGCCCAGGTACAGGACAGTAGCTGAGAAATAAGTCCAGAACAGGAGGATCACCAGAGAACCTGCAGCGCCATAAGTGCTGCCGAGTTCCGCCTTACTGATATAAAATGACACAGCGAACTTGCCCAGCATGAATAAGACTGCCGCCATCAGTGCGCCGGGCAATACATCCTTGAAACGGATCCTGGCATCCGGCAAAACCTTATAAATAACCGCAAAGATGAGCGTGATGACCGTCAGGGTGATCAGCTGGTTCAGTATATAGAACAAGACTACCGTAACATCGGGGAACCTGGCCTGCAGGCTCTGACTGAAACCGTCTATCACAGAGGTAACGACAAGGGAAACCAGCAGAATGAAACCAAGACTCACGATGACGCTGAAAGAAAGAAACCTGTTCTGCAGCATTTTCAGCCAGCCCTTCTTGGGCTTCGGCTTCAGCCCCCAGATCCCGTTGATGGAATCCTGAACCTCCGCAAATACCGAAGTCGCACCGATCAGCAGCGTAATGATACCGATCACGGCGGCAACGGTGCCTTTATCACTGATTGCCGCATTCTTGATGATCTCCTGGAGCTGGGCGGCAGTGTCGGGTCCCATAAAGCCCGATAACTGGGTATAGATCTGTCCCTGCACAGCCTCCTGTCCCAGGAACAATCCGGCAAAAAAGATAATAACGATTAACAGCGGTCCCATCGAAAACACGGTATAATAAGCAAGGGCTCCTGCCAGCTTTAACACCTTATCCTCATTAAATCCTGTAAACGAACTCTTTAAGACGTGCCACAAACCCTTCGCCGTTATTTTCCCGTTCTTCATCTATTGCTTTTTTCGATGTTACACAAAAACATTACCAGCATGAAACAAACCCGGCTGCCGTGCTTGCATCATTTTTGTGTACGTACCTGTAAAACCAAAACAGATACGCATGAAACGTTTTTTCCTTTTAAAAGGACTGGGAATGGTCTTAGCCGGCGCGCTTAGCCTTTCTGCCTGTACCGATTCGGCGCCGGAAGGCGACAAGGCAACGATCACCGATAAGCAGGAAACAGCCAACGCCGGCAATACATCGGGAGGTGTGACCTACGTAATCGACACGAGCGCGTCCCGAATCCGTTTTACCGGGCACGGGGTCGGCAAGAACCACCCCGGCAGGTTCCGGCTGTCCTCCGGATCGGTTACGGCAGCCAACAACCAGATCACCGGCGGACAGTTTGTGATCAATATCAACTCTATGGAGATGGAAGAGCAGGGTAAAATGATCACCGGCAAGCTGCGCCCCCACCTGCTGAGCGGGGACTTCTTCGATGCGTCCAAATTTGGAACCGCACGATTTGAGATCACGGCCGTGACACCTTACCAGCCAAACAGCAACGACACTTCCCTGGTAGAGGGCGCGAACTTTAATGTCAGCGGCAACTTCACACTGAAGGATGTGACAAAGAATATCACCTTCCCCGCAAAGATCGACCTTGACGACAACACGATGAAAGCCAGAGCCAATTTCGACATCGACAGGAGGCAATGGCAGATGAACTATGGTAATGATAAGACCCTGGGCGACCAGTTTATCTCCGAAACGGTAAATATCGAGCTGGACCTGCAGGCAAAAAGACAATAGACGATAATGTTGGTAAGGAAAAGGCGGCTCCGGTCCGGGAAGCCGCCTTTTTTATTTCCCCGTTCCCATCCGCAAGGTGAGCGCTTACCAACGTATTACCTCCGGTGGAAGTCCGTATCTGGAGCGTGTTTGGAGGCAGCCGGCCCCATACCCGTTCCATACCCGTTCCATACCCATTCCATACCTGTTCCCTCCGAACTACGTATAACAAGGGTATCCGGGGTTATAAACAAAGGAGCCATCCCGGACGGGGATGGCTCCTTTATGATCAGCTGTCGTATCAATGCAGAATTGAGATCTTCTGGGACTGCACAGCATGCTCGGTCCTCACCGTAATGAAATAGGTGCCGGCTGCAATATTTCCGGTAGGAATCCGGTAGAGTTCCTGTCCGTCCAGTTCCGTCCTTACCAGCTGTTTCCCGGTAAGGTCATACATGGCTATATAGCCCTTTGTGCCACCGGGCAGCTTTACCATTACCGCTTCATTCGCCGGGCTCGGGTAGATGCTTGCCTTGAAGGTTTTCGGATCATTGCCGGCAGAAAGGGCGCTCTGCAGATCGTAAATATACAAGTCATCCACAGCAGCTTCCACCACGCTTCCCCCGCTGCCGGCATCGGTTGCGATGAACCGCACCTGGATCTGGCTTGAATTGGCAAATACAGAAAGCTTGCGGATCGCCACCAGCTTTCTTCTCCAGTTCTGGTCTGCCTTCCTGGTGTTTTCCAGGTTGATCCAGGTGGTGCCGTTCACATCCTTTGCCTGTACCACCCAGGAGTCTTCTCCGCCGGCACCCCCGCGGTTGTTGCTGAACCAGCGGTAATATTCGAGGATCGGCTCGGTCATGCCGGTTATATCGAGGACCTGGGTCATTACCGTTGTCTTGCCCCCATCCACATCTGCGCTGTTTACCTGCGAGTTGACAGAAGCGGCGTTTGCAGTCACAAGACACTTGCCGGTCCCGCCGTCACCAAAAGTATGGTCAAAATCAGGTTGCGAGGCTAGCTGTTGCGAGCCTGGATATACCCAGGAACCGATTGGCTCAGCCTGGGTCCATTTACCTGCAGTGGCGTTATCGCCCGTTACATTGGCAATAGTCCAGCCGCTGAGCGGTGTCTCGAAGTCGAAACCATACGATTTGCCCACCGCTACCGCATACTGGTAAGGGATAGTGACCTGTGTAAATGCGACGTTATGACGATAGCCTTCCGGGAAGGTAACGTTCCGGTAGTTGAAGGTATCATATACTGCGAAGTAGTAGTCCACAATCTTACCCTCTGTTCTTGCCGGTAATGTTGCCGTGTAGCTGTTTCCGGCAACCGGAGCCATCATCACGGAATCCCAGACAATGGCTGCACGGTCACGGTAGTAAAGTTTCAGTCCGGATACGAAAGCCGGCAGGTCGGCAATCAGGTCCGCATTGATCGTTACAGGAGTATTCGCAGGCTGGTGAGGCACTTCGGCATGTACCAGCGTAGCATCAGCATGCAGGTAGATACCGTGTTTTGCAAATGCCTGGATGATCTCGGCAAAATGCGGCGTACCGTTGGAAATATCTGCGTCGGTATCGTCGTTCAGGAGCGCCGAGATCAGCACTTGGTGATATACATCGCCCTCGGTTCCGTCCGGTCCGTCAGGTGTGTCAAAGAATGTTTTGGCAAAAATTTCGGTCATCATCGGAACGCTGTTGAGATTCACACCCAGGTCCCACCAGGCCCCTGCGATGATCTCACCATCGGCATGCACTTCACCCACCAGGTCTTCCGGATAAACTTTCGGATCGATATCATACCGGCGGATAAGTCCGCCGCCACCGGTCATGGAGCCTTCGCCCAGCACCGGCAGTTCAGTAATGCCCAGCGCCCAGATATCTGCCTCACCCTCGTTCAGAGCGCCATTGTTCATACCGTCTCCGATCTGCCAGGTATAGAATTTGTCATTGATGCCGTGCCCGTATTCATGGTACACTATATCACCGCAGATGGCAAATGAATTACAGCCGCCCGTGGCGGTATAGAAATTGATCGAAGATCCGTTAGCGCCTGTGTAAAAAGCATTGCAGGATCCGTCGGTGCGGTCTACATTCGTGGTCAGGGCAAAGTCCATACCCGTGAATGTCGGGAAATGCCCTTTCATAAAATCGTGGACGCGGGTCACATGATAATAGGCATTGACGTGCCGGATGCTGGAAGGGTTCGTCGCCGGGAACAGGAACTCGCCGCCAGACGCTGTGATCGTATCCTGGAAGGCCGGAACGGTCACATTCCACGGGGTCTGTGTTACTACGTGGTTCACTTTGGCCCACTTGCCCTGAAGCTTCACCGTAGCACCCACCGGCACCACTAGGTTCGGATCGCTGAACACGCCGAGGGAATCAGTGTAATAAGTAGTGCCGTTGATAGTGATGGCCAGCTCGGCCAGCGGCTCGATGGATGTTGGCTGGTTCGGGCTGTTTTTGTACACCTCTCCTTTTACAGTACGGTCTACGATGTCCTTTACCTTATTCTGGCGGTACAGGATCTCCCCCGATACCGCGTCAATATAGCCGTGAATATCGGCAGGAAGTGTTTTACCTTTTCCGGTTACATTAAAAGCATAGGCAGGGCGGACAGTGTACCCCTGTCTGCCAGGAACAGGAAACCAGACCCAGTTCGGATCTACCTGGTGGCTTTCAACGACAACATCGGCAAGATCTGCCAGCACTAATCCGGAAGCAGCTGTTGTTGTCAGCGTCGGGGCAATTCCGGCAGCGGGTGTGCCGAAATTCTTCATCTGTATCCGCTGCAGCTTCCCGTCTTTGGTGAAGCGGAAGCTCAGGCGGCTGAACACCACTGCGCGCCCGTCTATCTGCTGCTTGTAATGCACAAAGCTGGCATGTCCCGCATCGCTGGATCGAACGAGCTGCCATTCACCCGGCACAAGTCCGAAATCAGTCAGGTACTGATTGATGCATAACGCAGCTTTGGTATCGGGAGTATTGCCCGGCAGCTGGATTGCTGCACCGAAAATATCAGTGAAATTGCCGGTCAGCGGGTCCGTCTTTACATACATCCCCGGAAAGTGCTGGCGCACCTTTTGCCGGGTTCCGGCAACCGATTCGCGGCTTGCCGCCCTCAACTGGTGAAATCCGGAAAAAACAGACCGGTTCAATCTATCGCCGCTCTCCTGGGCATATGATTGTAATGATGCCAGGGCAAGGCCCAGGGCAAGTAACTTTAATCTCATATATTGAAATGAAACATGAATATCCCCCTTATGGGGTTACCCTTAAAAGTCCGCCAAAAACCAGATATAACCAAATTAATTAAAACGGCGGGTCTGCATCCATAGGCATTGATTCAGAATTCCGCAGTGATCGTTCCGGTGGCAAAAAACGAAAAGCCCCGGCCTCCCGGCCGGGGCTCGTCAGAAACGGTCATTTGTTTATGGCTCTATTGTAACTTCAGGCGTAGTGATCCTGTTGCTGGCATTTCCTGCCGCGTCTTTCATAAATACTTCAAAAGTTGCCTTCTCTGCCTGGGTGGTGTCCTTAAGCCTGGTATAGTTTCTTCCCAGCACTACAAGCACGCTACCTTTGATGCCCAGCTGAGGATCCAGGAATCCGTCAAAAATGCGCGGGAACGGAAATATCGCTTCGTTTTTTGCGGTGTCGCGGCTATCTATTATAACGACCTGTGCGTTTTCTTCAATATCCGCGTCGCCGTCTTCAAACGCAAAAGAGATACTGATGCTATCGCCTCTCTTAACTGATTCTGTGATATTTTTGAAACTTATTTTGGGCTTAGGATCCATCCCTCCTTTTTTGTTACAGGCTGCCAAGGCGAGCAGTGAAAGGGTGCAGATGGTCAATAATGTTCTCATATCTTCAAAGTTAATAAAAGTGGAATTCGATAGTTTCCGGTCGCCCTCACAATATCTTGCTAAAATAAACGCAGACAGCTTTAATGATATTGCGCTGTCAGTTTTTCGTTACCAGTACGAAAACAACAATATTTATGCCCGTTATACAGATGCCATCGGTGTGTTGCCGGGTATGGTGAAAACAACCGATGCCATCCCATTTCTTCCGATCTCTTTTTTCAAGACCCACGCTGTCGTCAGCGGAAAACTGGCACCCGAATATGCGACAACGGTTTTTGAAAGCAGTGGCACCACCGGTGAACTGACAAGCAGACATTACATTTTCCGCCCTGAGCTTTATGAAGACTCCCTGCTGGCCGGCTTCAGGCAGTTTTACGGCAATCCTGACGGGATGGCTATTCTGGCACTGCTTCCTTCCTACCTGGAACGGAAGAATGCCTCATTGGTCTATATGGCCCAGACCCTGATGCAGCTGAGCGGGCATCCTGCCAACGGGTTCTATCTGAATGAATGGGAGCAGCTGGCGAACACCCTGAGACAGCTACAGGATACCGGAACCAGGGTGCTGTTGCTGGGTGTGACATTTGCCCTGCTCGATTTCGCAGCGGCATACCCGATGGACTTAAATAAGGTAATCGTCATGGAGACCGGGGGCATGAAAGGCAGAAGGGCGGAATGGACCCGGCAACAAGTGCATCAGTTCCTTAAAGACCAGTGGAACCTGCCCGCAGTGGCGTCGGAGTATGGGATGACGGAACTGCTCTCGCAGGCCTATGCGCTGGAGAATGGCGTTTTCCGGCCATCCGCAACCATGAACGTTCTGGTCCGTGATATAAACGATCCGCTGGAGACAAGCCCTGCCGGTTCGGGCTGCCTCAACATTATTGACCTTGCCAACCTGGACACCTGTGCCTTTATCGCCACGGAAGACCTTGGCCGGGTACGGCCGGATGGCAGCTTCGAGGTGCTCGGGCGGATGGATCATGCCGCATTGCGGGGCTGCAGCCTGATGGCAGTCTGACCTTACTGTTTACTGCGCCCGCCCGCCTCCCGGCGCGGCAGCCGCGGGCACCAAATGGCACCATCTTTTTGCCCGTATCAATTAAAAAGAAAATTATGGCAGACACAAGAGGTAATAACAGCGACAACAAGGGAATGGATAAAGAAAGCCGGAAGGGAACCCTGCCGGAAAACCGGGGAAACCATAAGCTGCGGGATAATGACAGCAACAGTAACGAAAGCATCAGTACGGCCGGAGACACTTCCAACCCAAAGTACTCAAAGACAAATATGAGAAAAGACGAAAAAGAACGCCGGGATAATAGTGATTACACCGGATAAAGAATCAGGGGGCAGAGCCCCTGATTCTTTATTATACAAAGGCACAAAGCACACCGCCCATTAAGGCCAGGGTCAGGATCCAGTAACCTGCATGTACTGCGACATATCTGAACTTCTTTCCTTCGTACAACGCTATTGTGGCCACTACAGGCATGGCAATGAATAGCCCGGTGAGCGAGCCATGAAATGCACCATGCCGGAACGTCCGGAAATTGGTTCCGTATTTGGTCATGAAGTCCCCGAGATATCTGCCCATCTCCGAGGATGGATCGTTGATGCCCGGCTCATTGGCCAGCACACCGAACACGCCAAACTGATGGATTACAACCGGTAGCAGACCGAACGCAAGGAACAGGCTTACCAGGTAAGTAAGTCCAAAGACAAGCAGCATTTTCCGGTGAGCATTTTCCTCAGACATCCCCGAAGCCCTCATCCATATCCTGCCAAATACCGGCTTACTATACCAGATGCCACCGGTGAGCAATGGAATTATCGCGGCCAGTGGAACATAGAGCAAGTTCATTTTACCCATAAGTGATACGTTTCCAACAAAATACTTCAAAATTCCCAAAAAAGAAACAGCCAACCGGGGACTTCCCGGCATGCATACCCAGCTTATAAACCCGTTATGCCCTGTATTTTGGTGTGTCAGGTATCCATAGTTCACTCCACAACTATTTTAAAAAACTCAAAAACCGGCACAGGGCGAAACGTACGCAGCAGCAGCGGCTGTTCACAAAACGTTATGTTATAGCAGTTTAACAGCTCCTGGCACAGTCATTTTCTGATATATAGGGACCAGGCTGTGATAACTGATATCAGCGGACTGGTAGATGAATTTAAAACTTTGGTTATGAAAAAGATACTGTGTTTGTTAGGAATGGCTTTTATGCTGAACAGTGCTGAGCTGAATGCCCAGACCGTTGAGGTAAAGGAAAGGACGAATAAGAACTGGAAAAAGACGAAGAAAGGTGCAGTGATCGGTGGTCTGGTCGGTGCCGGTACGGGTGCGCTGCTGAGCAAGAACAGCCGGCTGAAAGGTGCCGCGATCGGTGCGGGTGTTGGTGCCGGTGCCGGTTATCTGTACGGACGGAGCAGGGAGAAAAAATACCCTACGGTCAACAGAACCGAGTACAAGCGTACCGTCAAGTATAAATATTAACGAAAGG